>LAHR01004244.1_pt1 | contig 19074 bp, 20 predicted proteins | sample 329641 | NCBI WGS metagenome assembly LAHR01 (sample SAMN03275701, study PRJNA271635) | activated sludge metagenome | isolation source: Sample C-3 Sludge from acetogenic chamber (third chamber) of Anaerobic...
TGAAGAGCAGCACCTCCTACGAGAACAACCTCGACGTGACCGTGGGATACATGTCCACGGTGGTCAAGCAAGTGACCGGCTTCAACTTTGTGAAGGGAGATTCGCTTCACACCTACATGGGTGGCAAAAGGTTCGCCCGTAAACTTGAGCCGGGCGAAAAAGCCGACAACCTCACTCTCGTTTCCTCGGAGATAGATTTCACCTACGACAAGGACAACGACACGGTGCTCAACACCAGCATCTACCTGGATGAGGCGAAAAAGACCATCACCAATTTTGAAACGGAACTGAAGGACGCCAACAAAGATTTAGCCGCGTATCAGGATTCTCTGGCCAAAGCGGCTTCCCCGCAACAGGCAGAGGCCTTCACCGCAGCCATCGCCAGCCTCAGCCAAAAGGCGCAGGGCCTGGAGAAAAAGATTCCGGCCTACAAGGGGAACAAGACCTTCCTGCAAGCCCTGAAGCAAACCAGCAACAGAGGCCTGATGAAGCTTGTTTCCTCCATCAGGGAAACTGAATCGCGCAAACACACCTATTCCATCGTCAGGACGAACGGAGAGGCGCTGTTTTCGGAAACCGAGCCCTCCACCAACAAGGATGGCGACCCCCGATACCATGCCCCCGTTTCCAACTGGTTTGACTGGAACAAGCTCATCACCCTGATCGCGGTGATCATCTTCGGGATCATGGTGGTGGTGTTCGTGAACCTGGCCAAGAAGGGCAAGGACCTGTATATGCGGCCCATCGCCGGCTTGCAGGAGATCGACAACGCGATCGGACGCGCCACCGAGATGGGACGCCCGATGCTGTACTGCATGGGCAACGGCGGCCTCTCCGACGTGGCCACCCTCGCCTCCATGGGCATCCTGAGCCTGGTGGCCAAAAAAGCCGCTGAATACGACACCAGGCTGATCGTTCCCTGCTACGACTACATCGTGATGCCCATCGCCCAAGAGATCGTCCGCGAAGCTCACTACGCGGTGGGACGCCCGGACAGCTTTGACAAAAACAACGTGTTCTACCTCACCTCGGTGCAGTTTGCCTATGTGGCCGGCGTGAACGGGATCATGATCCGCGAGAAGATGGCCACCAACTTCTTCATGGGCTATTTCGCTGCTGAGGCTTTGCTCATGACAGAAACAGGAAACGCGGTCGGAGCTGTGCAGATCGCCGGCTCGGACGCCATCACCCAGATCCCGTTCTTTATCACCACCTGCGACTACACCCTCATCGGCGAGGAGCTCTACGCCGCCTCCGCCTACCTGAACCGCGAACCGATGCTGCTGGGAACCCTGAAAGCCCAGGATTACTTCAAGTTCCTGATCCTGGTCTTAGTGATCATCGGAGCCCTGCTGGCCACCTTCCAGATGACCGGCTTAATGCAAATTTTCCCCGTAAAATAAAAGAGGTCTTAGATGAAGAAGACAATCCCCCTGTTGATAGTGATAATCGGAGGACTCATCTGGCTGGCCTGGGTTTTTGTGCCCCACAGGCTGCTCCAGGATGTGTTCTACTACGAGTTTTACATGCCCTGGGCACGGGCCATGGCGCCTTTCGGCATGCTGCTGGGCGTGATGAGCCTCACCATGATGCACTATGGCAAGATCAGGCGCAAAGCCCCCAAATGGCAGTACAGCTTCTTTTTCTTCGCCGGCTTCATCGCCACTTCGCTGGCCGGCTTCATCGGCGGGACCCAGAACGGCGGGCTCTACATGTGGCTATTCGCAAACATGCAGATGCCGATGAGCGCCACGATGTTCTCGCTGCTGGCCTTTTACATGGCCTCCGCCGCCTACAAGGCATTTCGCGCCAGATCGCCCGAAGCCACGGTGTTATTGGTTTCGGCCATTGTGGTGATGCTGGCCCAGGTGCCGCTGGGGGTGAAGATCAGCAAGCATCTGCCTGATATCTCCCAGTGGATCCTCGATGTGCCGAACCTGGCCTCCAAACGCGGGATCATGCTGGGGGTGGGACTCGGCAGCGTGGCCACCACCCTGAAGATCCTGCTGGGAATAGAACGCTCCTACCTGGGAGGCGATTGATCATGGCAGAAAAACTCTCCCTCTTTGAACGCCTCCAAGCCCTCGACCGGCGCTGGATCTACATCGTTGTCGCCCTGGCCATAATCATTCCCCTGATGATCCCCTACAACTCGGACAACGTGACCTCTCCCCCCACCGAAAACGTTTACCAGATGGTGGACTCCTTCGCCGGACGGGAAGACCGGGCCATCCTGATGAGCTTCTATCACGATGCCTCCACCATGCCGGAGCTTTATCCCATGCAGATAGCCATCCTGCGCCACTGCTTCGAGCGCAACGTGAAGGTGTTTTTCCTCTCCTTCATGCCCACCGGCGCGCCCATCATCGACATGGCCATCAATTCGGTGAAGGAAGAATATCCCAACATCAAGTCCGGAACTGACTACTGCAACTTTGGCTACATCCCCGGCGCGCTGATCATGCCAACCATCATCGGCATGGGCGACAACATCGCCACCGCCGTCCCCACCGACGCGGAAGGCCGCAAGGTGGAGAACCTGCCGATCATGAAGGGCATCAACAACTATACCGAGATGAACCTGGTGATCGAGTTTTCCGGCTCAGTCGCCGGCGGCTACTGGCTTACCTACGCGCGGCCAAAATTCGGCACCAACATTGCCGTGGGCGTCACCGCCGTGATGGCAGCGGATGAATACCCCTACCTGCAGACCGGCCAGTTCATCGGCATGCTGGCAGGCCTCAAGGGCGCCGCGGAATATGAGAAACTGGTGGATGTTTTCGCAGCCTACCGCGCTCCCGGGGACCCCCTGACCCCCTACACCGACGCGGAAGGCAACAAAGTGATCCCGGGCCGTTCCTTCAGCGACGACGTATTGGAAAAACCCGAGGTCCAGGACCTGATCAAGATCACCACCCAGACCCAGGCCAAATTCACTCCCGAGGAATTCCAGACCTTCCTGAAAAGCCAGTCCGTGGATGACCAGGCCAGGCTGAACCAGGTGAAAACAGAAGACAACGGCAAGATCGTGGTCGATGTGGGCAAGCTGAAGGCGGATGATTTCGCCGCCAACACCTGGGACGCCCTGAACCGCCTGACCCGAAACACCCTTTACAAGTTCAAGGTTGCCCGCATCGGCATGAACGCCCAATCCGTGGCCCACATCATGATCATTGTGTTCATCCTGATCGGAAACATCGGCTACTTCATCCAGAAAGCCCGTGCCGGCAAACAATAAGGGAGGAAACCATGTCATTCGAATTATTCAGCAATCTCGTGGGTGCCTTTTTCACCCTCTGCATCTTCTCCTTCCTCTACAAGGACAATCCCTTCTACCAGATGTCCGAACAACTGCTGGTGGGGATCTCGCTTGGCTATTCGCTTGTGCTCACCTACGAAAGGGTGTTCATCCCCTATTTCTACCAGCCGATCTTCCTCAAACACGAGTGGATCCTGATCATTCCCAGCATCATCGGAATGTTCTATCTGCTGCGCTTTTCCCGCAAGCTGAGCTGGCTGTCGCGCTATCCCATCGCTTTTTCGATGATGGGGGTGGGCGCATCGGTCGCGCTGGCCATGCACAACAGCATCCTGGTGCAGATGCGCCAGGCCATGGTGCCCATCGAAAACATCAACCTGGCTCTCATCTTCCTCGGCACCATCGCCGTGCTCCTGTATTTCTTCTTCTCCAAGGCGCACTCCGGCGTTTACGGCAAGTTCGTGAACATCGGCAAATGGTTCATGATGGTGGGATTCGGCGCCTCTTTCGGACTCACAGTGATGGCCCGTATCTCGCTGCTGATCGGACGTATCCAGTTTCTGGTCAATGACGTTTTCCTGGCCATCAAACAGGCCATCGCTGGCTGACAAAGACACCATTGTATGACTGGGGAAGCTTTTCACGGCTTCCCCTCCTTTTCTGATATGACTTGTTCTTGAGGGCCAGACCCTCCGGGATGTACAGATGAATAGAAAGATCAAACTCGCCGCCCTGCTGCTGACCGCTGCCGCGCTGCTGCTCGCCGCTTGTTCCGGTGGGAACGTTAAACAGGCCAGGATAGAAGATTTCACAGCCATCGATATGCCTCACGACAACGGCTCTGGCGTATTGCTCAAGTGGAAACCGCTGAGCAGCGAATACAGGATCATCCAATACAATATCTACCGCGGAGCCAGCCCGGACAGCCTTTTTTTCCTCTCCAAGCAGGAAGTTGACCCCAAAGCGGGAGTGGCCGGCACCTGGCTGAATTTTGAAGATAAAAGCTTCAATCCCCTCATCGAGTTTGAGACCGCCCCGGCCAAACTGAAGAAAGAAAAACAGCAGGTGGCCTCCGGAACCCTGTTCAAAGGCGTGCCCCGTGATCCCAGGATCCTCAGCGAGATGCTCAAGCACTACGACGTGATCGGGGATATAAAGACCTCCAAGTACTACAACGGTTCGCGCCGCTTGGAGTTCGGAAAAGGTGAGGAAAAGGAAGTTTTCGCGGGTTACCGGCTTAACCAGTTCAACAACATTTATGCCAATCCCAAAGCCGAGCACAACTATTACTACTGCGTGGTGCCAGTTAGCGAGACAGGCAGGTTCCTGCCCGCCACCGAAGTACAAAAAGTTACGCCGGTGAACAACCGTCCGGACTCAACCGCGGTCCTGCATACCACTTATCTGGCTGACAATGACGAGATGCGTTTCGAATGGTCACCGCCACTGGGCAGCGAAAACATCGTTGCCTGGCAGGCCTGGCTGATGCCCCGTAGCCTGCTGCCGGCATTTCACGCAGATCAGAAGGCCAACGCGGCAGCCCCGGACAGCGTGTTCATCGCCTCCTGGCAACAGGGCTCCATCCTGTTGCATCAAATGGAACCCCAGTACTGGTCACAGAGTTTTTACGATAAAGCGGATCTAAAGAAAACCGGGGTCCGCATTCCCGGGGTTGAAGATCTTGCCAACTGGGTGCCAGTGATCACCTATGCCAATTCATGGTCATCGGAGGACGGCAACCGCCAGGAGTCATTCCAAGCCGCGTCGCTGGGTGAAAAACTACAGGTCAGGAATTCTGCCGACCTGCCCATATTGCCCGCTTACAGGGTTCTCGACAAGGTCTATGACAAGGGCGACAACATAATCGTCTCCTTTGGCCGGCCCTTTGCCTTTGTGACCCAGGCCTCGTGGTCAAACAAAGCCAAAACCAAATTACGCGTCAATTATGAGATCGCCGAGAACGGACATCAGCCGGTGTCGCGCCTCAAATTCCGTTTGCTGGACAAGGGCGGCAAAGTGCTGGATGAGGTGAAGGAAACCTATCCGGACAAGATCATCCAGGCCCAGTTCCCCGCCGGACGTTCTCCGGAAGCGGGATTCAGCGTGGAGATCTTTACGGAGCTGAAGGAAGAAAGGAATTTCCCGGATCAGTCCATCAGCCAAAAGATCAATTACGATCCCCAGTCCTATCGCTTCAACGGCGGAGTGGTAACCAGCGCCGGACAGGAACTTAACCATCTCTATTACGATATCTTCAGCAAAAACAACCTGAGCGGGGATTACAGCCCCGGCATGCGCATCGGGGCGCTGAGCCGCTTTTTCGAGCACCTGGTCCCCTACCCGGACACGCAGATGCCGCTCATCAGCAAGGTGGACCCCAATACTGGGCTGATCCTGGTTGACCCGCATTTCACGGTTGCCGTGAACACCGACAGCGGAATCGCCCTGGCCCCCACCCTTTATAAGAAGGACACGGAGCAATACCTGGCCTCTCTAAAAGAGGATATCTCCGGTCTGAAAAAAGCGGTGGCGCCAGGGGACACCCTGTCTGAAGAAGCGCAGGAACTGAAGGGCAAACAGGCCGAACTGGATTACATCACAGGCCATCCCGCCTTTAAGGCAGGCATCAAGGCCACCAGCGACAGGGCCTGGCGCAGGATCATGCTCGCGGAATTGGACAAAAACTCCCGCGCCTACCAATATAAGCTGCTTGCCACCAACGGCAAGGGACTTTGGGCGGACCAATCCGACCAACCTGATCTCAAGCCCTCCGGACCCGGAATTGACACACCGCTGCATCCCAAAGGTGAGTGGTTTGAAAAAACGAAACTGGCGACCCTGCTGGCTTCGATCATCCTGGGCCTGATGGTGGTCTATGCCATAATCCAGGCTCGGCGCAAAGACCTCTACATCCGCCCCATCGCGGGTTTGGAGGAGCTTGACAACGCTGTGGGACGCGCCACTGAAATGGGCCGGCCGGTGATGTTTGTGCCCGGCTGGGGCACCCTCGGCGATCCCTGCACCATCTCTGCCATGATGATCCTCAACCGCATCGGCGCCAAAACTGCTGAATACGACATCCGGCTCATCTCGCCGCAGGTGGACTACCTGGTGCTGCCCCTCGCCCAGGAAATGGTGCAGACTGCCTACAACGAGGGCGGACGCCCCGACGCCTACAACCAGGATGACATCTTCTTCGTTTCGGACACCCAGTTCGCCTTTTGCGCCGCCGTCAACGGCATCACCGTCCGCGAAAAAGTGGCCACCATTTTCTACATGGGTTACTTCTACGCCGAAGCCCTGTTGATGACGGAAACCGGAAACCAGAGCGGCGCCATCCAGATCGCCGGCTCGGATGCCATCACCCAGATCCCCTTCTTCATCACCACCTGCGACTACACCCTCATCGGGGAAGAGTTTTACGCTGCCTCGGCCTACCTTTCCCGCAACATCGAACTGGTGGCCATGCTCAAGGCGCAGGATTATTTCAAGCTCCTCATCGTGGTTTTGGTGCTGATCGGAACCATCCTTTCCACCACTGGCATAAACGCCCTGATGAACTTCCTGCCGGTGGAGTAAGTAAACGGCCAGCAAAGAGTTATGATGAACAAAGAATCCAGATTCGAAACCTCCCTGGTCCATGGCGGACAGAAACCTGATCCGCTCAAAGCGGTGGTGACCCCCATCTATCAGACCTCCACCATCGCTTTTGAAAACGCCCAGAACGGCGCCGACTGCTTCGCCGGCGAAAGCGACGGCTACATTTACACCCGCCTTGGAAATCCGACCGTAAGGGCCTTGGAAGACGCCATGGCCACTTTGGAAGGCGGATGCGGAGGCATCGCCGTGGCCAGCGGAATGGCCGCCGTCACAACTGTTTACATGTCTTTCCTCTCCACCGGGGCGCACATTGTTTCCACCGCCGCCGTTTATGGCGCCTCGCGGGGCGTTCTGGAAAAACACTTCTCCCGCTTCGGAGTGCAGGCCAGCTTTGTGGACACCAGCAACCTGGCCAAGGTGGAGGCCGCCCTCCGACCCAACACCAAACTCCTCTATCTGGAAACCCCGGCCAATCCCACCATCACCCTCACCGACATCGCCGCCTGCGCTGCCCTCTGCCGGGAGCGCGGGATCCGGCTGGTGGTGGACAACACCTTTTGTTCGCCCTATCTGCAACGGCCGCTGGAATTGGGCGCGGACATCGTGCTGCACTCGGTTACCAAATTCATCAACGGCCACGCCGATGTGGTGGGAGGCGTGATCGTGGCCAAAGATGCCGCGGACCACGCTCTGATGTACAACGTTATGACCAGCATGGGCCCCAGCATGGACCCCCATCAGGCTTTCCTGGTTTCGCGAGGGCTGAAAACGCTCGCCCTGCGGCTGGAACGCGCTCAGGCAAACGCCATGGTCATTGCCGAACATCTGGAAAAACACCCCGCCGTGGCCTGGGTGCGCTATCCCGGCCTGACCTCGCATCCCCAGTATGAACTGGCGCGGAAACAGCAGTCCGGTCCCGGCGCGATGATCAGTTTTGGCCTCAAAGGCGGTTTTGAGGCCGGCCGGATCCTGATGGACAATGTGCATCTGGCCGTGCTTGCCGTGTCTTTGGGAGGGGTGGAAACCCTGATCCAGCATCCCGCCTCCATGACCCATGCCAAAGTTTGCGCGGAAGCCAAACTCCTGGCCGGCATCTCGGATGATCTGGTGCGTTATTCCGTGGGCATTGAGGCCGTGGAAGACCTTATCGCCGATCTGGACCAGGCTCTGAGCCACATCCCAAGCTGAACATCCAACGTGGGGCTCGCGCGCCCTCGCAATGATGCTGCCGCCCTCCAGACTGATTCCAGGCTGACAGCCACGACCAGATCATACAGGCTGCGGCCTTGCGTCAATCCTGCGGGATCAATCCTCCATACAATTCGGTGGCCGTTTTTACCAGCCGTTCCTGCCTGTCCCGGTTCTTGTCTTCAGCGATGAGGGCCGCCCGGGTCCTGGATCCCTGATAATATTTCCAGAAGAGCCAGGCGATGGGGATCAGCCTCACGTACTGGCCGCTCAGAGCGCTTTCCACAAACCACCAGATGATGGCTGAATTGATGGCCAGGGAGTTCACGCCGTTGCGCAAGTCACCCGCGTAGAATTGCCCCAGTCCCGGCAACCAGCTGGAAAGGCGTTTGGCCAGGCCGGGATCCCTGGGCTTGGCGTCGCGGCCTTCATTCACGGCGGCAAGCAGCGTTAGCACTTCCGGCGCGCCTTCCCTGCCCGTCAGCACGGCATAATCCCGGATCGCGGTGCCGGCTTCGTACCATTTGGCCTGCAGGACGTAATTCAGCCCCAGCAAAAAGGCGGCCCTTTCCCGCGCGCCACCAAACCTGCCTGTACGGGCTTCGCGAAACAGGATGAATTCCGCGAGGCTGAAGTTCCCCGCGTTCATCAGGATGATGGCTTTATCGATCGTGTATTCCGCCCTCAAACTGTCCGTCCCGGCTGCATAGATCGCCTTTTCCACATACGCGAGGGCATCACGGAATTCACCCAGATCCCGGCTGGCCAGAGCGATCTTCAGAAAAACCTCGCCGGATACGGGATTTTTTCCCTCATAGCTTACAAAGCGTTTATATTCGGTGATGGCGGCATGGGGATTGCCGTTTGCCCGCAGCGAATCGGCCACCGCGAGAATGGCCCGGTTGTTCGCCGGCAGCGGGATCAGCCAGGCCAGACAGAGGATCAGCAGGCTAATTTTCCGCATTGATGACGCGTTCCAGTTCTTTGCGCAGATCGTTCTGGCTGCGCTCGTTGCGCAGCTTGGCGGAAACGGCGGAGCCATAGATATTGCCCAGATAGAAATAGGCCGTGACGGCACCGAACAGCCAGCCGTCGAAGGATTTGATGCCTTCCCCGCTGAAGCCTGCCCAGGTACGCCAGCCGGAAAATACGCAGACGATGAACGAGGCCACACCGTCCCAGGTTTGCCCGGCGTAGATCTTGCCGCTGCCGGGAACCACAGTGGACATCAGCGCGGCGAGGACGGGTTTTTTATCCGGAGCCGATTCCGCCGTGGCGATCAGGTCCGCGAATCTCAGCGAATCTGCCCCGCTGAGCTTCGCTCCGGTCTCCCGAGCCAGATCCAGCTCTCGTGTGGCCACAAAATTGGCTATCCGCAAATGGTCCAGCCGCAGCGTCTGCCGCAAGCTGGTCGCGGCTTGACTGGCTTTGAGCTCCGCCAGCACGGCCAGGCTCTGCTCGTGCGCCCTCAGGTTAAAATGATTGGCCGCACGCAGCAGATCCGCCTCCGCCCTCAAGCCGGATTCCCTGTCCCGAAGCGCGGCGAGCAGATCGTTGGAGCGGGCATGATCACCCAGCCGGCGCTGACAGAGTCCTGCCAGATAGCGCAAAGTGTCGGCAGTCGCCAGAGTCGAATCCGCGGTGGAATAGTGCCAGGCCAGTTTCTGATACTCGTCCGAGGCGCGCTGGTAATCCTGTTCCGCCAAAAGTTGGGAGGCGAAGCGGCGGTTGAGCCTCAGCATCTGCTCCAGGCCCTGGTTTTGGCCGCGAAGCGGGACAGCGGCCGCCAGACAGGCCAGCAACGGCAGGATGGACAGCGGGCCGCGGCGGTTCATCTGCTCACTGCCACAGGAGGTATTTATCCACAGGATCGTGGACGATCCCGTCCTTGACGTCCGCCGGATCGTAATATTCGTAGCCCAGGCCGTTGCAGCGCTGCACGCGATCCGCGCCCATCAGGATGCCCAGTATTCCGTGTTTGGCAAAAGCTTCCCGGGTGAAGGCGGAACAGCTGGGCTCAAACATGCAGGCGGGCTTGTTCTGCGAGGAGATGAAGGTCTGATAGAGGGTCAGCGCTCCGTTCACCAGCAACTTCAGCTGGCCCGGATTGCTGAATTCGCCCGCGGGCTTGGCTGAGTGTTCCGGATGCCCAGTTAGGCTGCTCAACGCGGGTGGGTTCACGCTGCCCAGATAATCCTCCGCCGGCGTGGCGCTCAACTTCAGCGCCGTCAGCAGCAGCAGGAGGATGATCAGCTGTTTCATTCCCGGGATGCGGCCAGTTCCTGTTCCATCGCCCTGAAACTACTCAGCAAAGCGGAATAATCGGCGTCGAACTCGGGGTTGTGATACTCGATCGTTTCAGTTCTCTGCCCCGTCTCGGTCACATGCCAGGTGCTGGTTTTCAGGGGTACCTGATAGCCGTGATGGGATACATGCCGCGAGTAGCTGTTGGCGGCCACCGCCACGTTTTCCGCGTTGAAGCTGCGGCTGCCCACCAGAGCCGGCCCCACGTACAGCAGTTCCACCTGGCTAACCCGATCGCGCAGCGCTTCCGGCGCCTGCCACAGCACCTTCAGAGTGTCGCGCTCCACCCAGCTGGAGCGGATGGTAAAGCCAAGCCCGGACAGCCCGAAATCCTCTTTCACCGCCGAGATCAGCGCGGAAATGAAGGGCGGGGCAACCTGGGAAAGTTTGGGGACCTTATAGGTGGTTTGCTGCTCTGGATAGTGCACCAAAAAGTACTCATCCGTGTAATGCAGCCATTGGGTCAGCGGCGCTTCCACAAAGATCATCACGTCGTGGGGAAGTTGGAAGCGCACTTTGCCGGAGCTGTGTTCCTCGCTGTCAGCGGTACGCACCGTGCGCTCAAAATCCGCCCCAAAACCTGAAAAAGCCTGGGCTCCCAAGCTCAGGGACAGGAAAAGCGCCAGCGCCGTAACAGCCAGTTTCATTTAACCAAAAAAGGCCGGGCAGCCTGTTCCTGGCTGCTAGGCCACTTGCATAACCTTTTAATCAGTAGGAAGCCGCGTACAGCACATAGTAGATCAAACAAGCCGCGACACAGACACCCACTCCGATGATGAGTCCGGTTGCCACGCCATCCCTTTGCTGATACTGAACCGAGTAGTCGGTCACGTAATCCGCCGGCTTGCCCACCACGTCTGACTGGGGCAGGTTTCCAGAGGGGATGATCTCGGGGTAATAAGCGTTGTCTGATCCTGGTTGTGCTCCTCCAAAACTTAGGGGAGCGGACATTTCTTCCGAAATTTCAAAGCTCTCCGCTTCCGGAACGGCTGTCGCCTGCCCAAAGGCTGCCGCCACAGAAACGACCAAAAACAAAGCGGTTAGTACGATGTACTTGTCCATTTTGTGTCTCCTTTATCTTCCCGGGCGCGGCCGCGCATATTATGGCCGCCGCGTACCCTTTGATAACGCGCTGTTCAGACCGGATCAGCTGGTCTGTCCGACTTTGGGGTATCCGCTGTTTAAGGGCTGTTCACACAGTCCGGAACCATTTTCCGCGGACAGGATCAGTCTGCGGCGCCTGCCACTGCTGTCAAGTTTTTTTTGCGGTTTGGCCATAAATATGTCTTGACGAAACATCTGTCCGCCTAAGCTGCAAAAACTCTGCTGTTACTCCGCTTTTGCTCTGCTTTTCTCTGTGTTAAAAAGACCTCTGTGTCTCCCCCTCTCTGTGCCTCTGTGTTAAAAAATTCCACTCTCACTATGCCTCGAAATGAATTCCGGGCACCCAACAGACTGAAGTCTTTGCGGTAGTCAACGGAATTCGCTTTTGCGCGGCCACATTTTTGATTACACTATAGGTAATATAAATATCCTGGAGACAAAATGAAAAGATCTCTCTTGATCATAAGCTTCCTTGCCTTGCTGAGCCTCGCCTTTGGCCAGTTCTCAGCCGATCTGGAAACTGGAATTGCCTTCCCCGGCTACAACGACGTCCGTATTCCCAATGCAAGCACAGACCTGAGTTCAACCTTTTCCCTGGTGGACGACTTTGACGCCGATCCTAAAATGTTCGGCCGCCTCAACCTGCATTGGCAGGTGCATCCCCGCCATGAGATCTCCCTGCTGGCCGCGCCGATCACCATCAGGCCTGTGGGCACTCTGGACCGCGACCTCATCTTCATGGATTCCACCTTCGTGGCCGGAACGCCCATCCAGGGGCAGTACACCTTCAACAGCTACCGTGTGCAATATCTGTATCGCTTCAAGAATCAAAAGCAGATCCTGCGGGCAATCGGAGTGAGCCTGAAACTCCGCGACGCCGTGATCTCGCTTGAGCAGGGTGACACCTTTGCCGAAAAAACCGACCTCTTCTTCCCCGTGCCGCTCATCGGCATCGAACTCGGCTACGACTTCAACGATAAGTTCGGTATCATGCTCAAGGGGGAAGGGCTGTGGTCGCCCTACGGCCGGGCGGAGGATTTCTTGCTCTCCACCCGCTACAATATCGACGACCGCTACACCCTCTATCTGGGCTATCGCTTCCTGGAAGGCGGCTCGGACATCGATGAACTGCTGACCTTGGCCAGTTTCCATTACCTGACTGTGGGCACACAGGTGAAATTCTAACTTCTCCAACAAGGAGGAAAGATGGGCAGCTTTCAACATGCGGGCGGGGGTCATTTCCCCGCCCTCTGGTTTGTACTGGCCCTGGCGCTGATCCTGCCCGGGGCTTTGATCCGTGCGGAAGCAATGGAACCTGCGCAGAGTGATGCCGCTTCCCGCAGAGTGATCAACTTCGCCGGCAGAGACTGGTGGGTGAAAAACGGATTGAATATGGGTCCCGGACCGAACAACTTTTCCAACAGCGAGGAAAGCGTCTGGGTGGATGACGCTGGAAAACTGCACCTGAAGATCAGGCAGATCGATGGCGTCTGGAATTGTGCGGAGGTTTGGACCCTGGAGCCCGCCGGTTACGGCAATTACCTTTTCTGGCTGGAAAGCAGGGTGGACCTCTATGACCCCAATATCGTCGCCGCGCCCTTCCTCTATGCCGATGACCTGAGCGAGATCGACATCGAATTCTCCCGCTGGGGTAACCCGGGCTATCCCTGCGGCAGCTACACGGTCCAACCCTATTACATCGAAGGCAACAACCACCCTTTCGAGGTGTCACTGGAAGGCTCCTGGACCTCCCACTCCTTCCTCTGGCAGCCGGATTACGTGAGGTTCCGCAGCCTGCACGGCCATTACGAGGAACCGCCTCAAGAGGGATTCGTGATCGATGACTGGCTCTACGAGGGCGACAGCATCCCCGCAGAATCCGAGGACATGCTGCTGCACATCAATCTCTGGCTGATGAGCGGGCTGCCGCCCACCAACGCCCAGGAAGCTGAACTGATCGTCTCCAACGTTTTCGTCACACCCGGCATCTTCATCGAGCCTCCGGAGCTGCACTTGGAGCAGATATCTGGCAGTCAGGTCCGCCTCAGTTGGGACCCTGTGCCGAACGCCCTCAGCTACGAGGTCTATCATGCCGACACGCCTTTGCCCGTCAGCGCTCCCGGCTGGACAGCGCTTTCCTCCACCCCGGCCACCTTCCTTGAACTTCAATCCACAGATGACCGAAAATTCTACTATATCAAAGCGATCAGGGATTAAACTCAGCCATCGAATAAGAGCATGTTTTCGTATCGGCGACAGGATGTTCTTTGCGGGTTTGTCAACTGTTCCCGGGATCAGATATTACTTGACAGTTAAAGCGGAAAGATAAAGCAATGTTCCTTGAGAGCTGAGAGGTGACATCATGATCTATCTTCCCACGCGGATCTATTTTGGAGAAGGGGCCCTGCTGAGAGCCGCGGACCACATCCCCAAATTGGGCAGCCAGCCCTTGGTGGTCACAGGCCGGGCCAGCGCCAGATTAAGCGGTGCTTTGGATGAACTCACCGTGGTTTTGGACCGGGCCGGACTGGAGCTGAAACTCTTCGACCAAGTGGAGGAAAACCCCAGCCTGGACACTGTGCTGGCGGGGGCCAAAATCCTGAAGGAAAGCGGCTGCGATTTCCTGATCGGGATAGGCGGAGGCAGCCCCATCGACGCCGCGAAAGCAATTGCTTTGGCTGCGGCTAATTCCCTGGACCGGGGTGAGCTCTACCTCATTGAGAGATTTAAGACAAGCCTTCCCTTGGTCGCCATTCCCACCACCTCCGGAACTGGGACTGAGGTCACCCAATATGCCGTGCTTACAAATCCCCAAACCAACATCAAAGCCGGTTTCGGCCACGATCTGGCCTTTCCCGCCCTGGCCGTCTGCGATCCGCGCCACACCCTCAGCCTGGACCCTTCCACCACCCTCAACACAGCCGTCGATGCCCTTTCCCACCTCTTGGAAGGCATCTATTCGAACAAACGCGACCCCCTGCTTTACCCCCTCATCCACAGCGGAGCCAAGGCCATCCTACACCATCTGAAAGCAGTTTTGGAACAACCGGATGACCTGGCCGGGAGAACGGAACTGATGCGGGCCTCTCTCTACGGGGGCATCACCATAGCCCAGACCAGCACAACGCTGCAGCATTCGCTCGGTTATCCGCTCACCGCCGCTTTCGGCCTGCCTCATGGGCTCAGCAACGCCGTGGTGATGCGCCAGGTGATGGATCTGTATTATCCCGCGCTGAAAGCTGATCTGGACTCCCTGTTTGCCGCCTTGGGCATCAGCCGGACCGGGTTCGACAACTGGCTGCGCAGCCTGCCCCTGGGCGCCTGTCCCGAGCTTGGCGACGCCTTCATGGAAAGATGCGTGGCCGAGGTTTTATCCAGCCGCAACATGGCCAACAACCCCTTCCAGGTCGGCGCCGATCAGATCAGGGAGATCTATCGCAGCCTCCGGTAGGCTTTCAGATCTCCCCCCGGTAATAAGCCTGCAGGTCCCACTGCATAAGGTGTTCGAGGGCTATGCCTTCCCGCCAGTCAAACCCCGGCGGCAACTCCTCCAAAATCGCCCGGCTCATTATTCCCACGGCCGCTCTCACCGATGCTGGCAGTGGGTGTCCGTTCATCATTCCAGCCAGGAGCAAGGCCGAAAAGCAATCTCCAGCTCCGGGATGACTTCCCGGCCTCACCGCAAAGGGAAGGCGGGCCAGGCTGTCCGTTTCAGCGTCATAATGCAGAACCTCCAATTGATCGGGAGTCCTGGCAGGAACTGAGGTCACCACAATCTGGCGGGGACCCCCGGTTGAGATCTGGCGGCACCAATCCATTATTGCTTCATGATCGTACTCCGCCTGGGGATCGGCCCCAGCCAGCAACGCTGCTTCGGTGAAATTGGGGGTGATGATGTCCGCCCGGCGGATCAGCAGGCGCATGGCGTCTACGATCGCTTCTCCGAAGCAGGAATAGAGTTTCGCGTGGTCACCCATTACGGGATCCACCAGAACCAGGGTGCCCGGCGCCTTAAACCGGTCGACGACCCGCCCCACCAACTCAGCCTGCCCCGCTGAAGCCAGAAAACCGCTGCAGATGGCGTTGAAGCGCAGGCCCAATTTCTCCCAATGTTCCGCGAAACGCTCCAGTTCCGCGCTCAGGTCTATCCAACAGGGGTCCGGATAGTCGGTGTTGGCGGAGAGGATGGCCGTGGGCAGAGCGCAAACTCTGATCCCCAACCGGTACATGATCGGAATGAAAGCCATCAACGATGTGTGGCCAAAACCGGACAGATCGTGGATCGTCAGGATCCTTTTGCTGGTGGTGTAAGTCATTCGGGTTTCCCTTGGGCAAATTGCTCGTTTCCAAAGGGCGTGTGCCTGCCATTTTGGTCAAGGGGAAATTCTTGGGGGCAGCTGCTGGCTGCGCGCAAACAATCCCGCTGAAAAGCCCGGTCTCCACCAACCTTGGTCCCGCCTCCGTTTGCGGCCCCAGGTCCCAAACTTGTGCTTGACACAAAAACGCCCTGTGGGGATTTGGCCTGAAACAGCATAACAGCACATTTACAGGAGGATACAATGCTTGTACCCGATGATCTATATTACACGGAAAGCCACGAATGGGTGAGCGTCAAGGACGGCATCGCCACGATCGGGATAACCGATTTTGCCCAACATGAGCTGGGCGACATAGTTTTTTTGGAGCTGCCCGAAGCGGGAGTCAAGGTTTCGGCCGCGGAGCCCTGTGGCATCATTGAGGCGGTGAAATCCGCCGAAGACCTGATCAGCCCCGTCAGCGGCAAGGTTGAAGACAAGAACCAGGATGCCGAGGACACGCCCGAGATAATCAACAAGTCCCCCTATGAAGAAGGTTGGCTCTACCGGGTTCAACTGAGCAATACCGACGAACTGGAAAACCTGCTTTCCCCCCTCGAATACACCAAACTCATCGAAGGCTGATCGCCCAGACCACCCCGTGATCACCAGAAACAAAAACTTTCTGATCATCCTTTCCGCCCCTTCCGGCGGAGGTAAAAGCACCATCCTGAACGAAGTGCTTCAGGCCCACGCGGGCGTCGACTACTCCGTTTCCTACACCACCCGGCCGCCCCGGGGACAGGAACAGAACGGCGTGCATTACCATTTTGTGGATGAGGAGAGTTTTCTGGCCCGCAAAGCCGACGGCGATTTCCTGGAGACCGCCCAAGTCTTCGGCCGCTGGTACGGCACATCGATCAGCTTCATCCAAAGCCGCCTGGCCGCCGGAAAGCATGTGATCATGGACATCGATGTCCAGGGTGCCGCCCAGATCAGCGCCACCTCCATCCCCTACGTGAAGATCTTCATTGTGCCTCCCTCGATGGAGGTGCTGCGTGACCGCCTGGTGAAGCGCGCCACCGATTCCCCCGAAGAGGTGGCCAAACGTCTGAAAGTAGCCCGTGAAGAACTGGAATTCATCCCCGCCTATGATTATCTGGTGGTGAATGACATCCTGTCCGTGGCGGTGGAAGACGTCCTGGCCATAGTCCGGGCCGAAGAAAATCGTGTCGGCCGTTACCGGGAGCCCATTGCCGGCTTCCTTGATAAGGAGATTTGAAATGATCGATAAAAACATCGAGACCTTCCTTGAAAAGACTGACCTCAACTACCTCTTTTGCCTGCTGTCCAAACTGGAATCCCAGCGGCTGAGTCAGTTGCCCACCTACGTGCGCCAGCGTTTCCCAGAAAAGATAGCCGTTATCTCCATGGACCATGTCGCAGCCAATGAGGTGCCGGATTATTTCGCCGAGATCGAGGAGGCGAATCTGATGATGGCCCAGATGGACTCGCCCTTCTCCGAAGAAGAAGCAGATAACGCGGAGGAGGCCTTCGACGATTCAAAGGAACACATCGAAGAAATCTTGCACGACAACCTCGACCGCTACTCCGACGATGACGACGATGAAGAATTCGCCTTCAACGACCAGGAAGAACCGGAAGAGGAATAAGAACCCCACCACCAATGCCTCGCCGCGCCCTGCTGCAACACCTGGAGCTCCTGCGCAACCTGGGGGTGACCCAGCTTTACAGGGGGCCGGATCCAAAGCTGGAGAGTCTGGCCAGCCTCAGCCTGCGCTACGCGGACTGCCGCAAATGCCCCCTCCACCAAGGCCGGATCAACCTCGTTTACGGGGAAGGCAGCCCCAACGCCCGCGCCATGCTGATCGGCGAGGGTCCCGGAGCTGAGGAAAACAAGACCGGAAGGCCCTTTGTGGGGGAAGCCGGCAAGCTGCTGGACAAGATGCTGGCCGCCATCGACCTCCAGCGTTCCGAGGTTTACATCTGCAACATCGTCAAATGCCGTCCTCACAACAACCGCGACCCGGAACCCGCCGAACGCCAGGCCTGCCTGCCCTATCTACTGGAGCAGATAGCCCTGATCCAGCCCCAACTGATCCTCATGCTGGGCCGCGTGGCAGCCCAAACCCTGCTGGAAACGAACCTCACCCTGGAAAAACTCCGCGCCTCCGTCCACTCCTTTCAGGGCGTGGCCAGTTATGTGACCTACCACCCCGCCGCGCTGCTCCGCAACCCCCACTGGAAGAAACCCGCCTGGGAGGACCTGCAAAAGTTCCGCGATCACTACCGCTCCCTCTGAGATGAAAAACCCCCTCCTTGCCTTTGTGCTGCTGCTGCTGGCCTCAAGCCTGCCGGCGCTCATGGCCGTCTGGGGCGACACCCAGGCCCATCCCAGAGTCCAGAAAATCCTGGCCGCTTCCATCAGCTCCCACCACCCGGAACTCATCATCCACACCGGCGACCTGAGCCACAAAGGCGATCAGGCCGGCTACGACAAGTATTTTGAACGCAGCGGCCCCCTCGAGGGAATAACTGTGCTGCCTGCCCGGGGTAACCACGACGATCCCCTGGAGCTCTTTACAGCTGTTTTCGGCCTCCAAAAGTCCTATTACAGCGCTGTCCACGACAGCCTCCACCTCATCTTCCTGGATTCCAACCTTTCCCTCCTGCCGGGATCTGAGCAATATCAGTGGCTGATCACGGAACTTGAAGCCCAACCCGGTCTGCCCCGCATAATTGTGCTCCATCAGCCGCCTTTCAGCAGCGGCTATCACGGCGGAAATACGGAAATCCAGCTGATCCTGCCCGCCCTCTGCCTCAAACACCGCGTCTCGGCCGTGTTTTCCGGACACGACCACCATTATGAGCGCCTGTTCCACGGCAACACCTGCTATTTCGTAAGCGGCGGAGGCGGGGGTATCCAGCGCTTCAGTCTCAAACCCGGGGACCCCCGCAGCCAGTTTTTCAAACGCAAATACCACTACCTCCTCCTGAACAGGGAAGGCGACACCCTCCACCTCTCAGCCCACGATCTCCAAGGCAAGATCTTCGACCGGGTGGAGATCCCCCTGCTCATCTCCCGGTAAGACACGCCCCCGTGGCGCAGGATTCCGCTCCTGCGGAAGGGCCTCTCCCTCGCGCGTCCCAGAATCACCTCCTGGTGGCTTCCGATTGAGTTCCCCTTGACCCAATGGGAAGTGAAGCGGAAGTCAAGGCGAGGCGAATGAGAGAGAGATCTGGGCGAGGAAGGCGGGGAAGTTGGAGTTCAAGCCCAGCCAGGTTGGAGTTCAAGCCGGAGCC
>LAHR01003780.1_pt1 | contig 18814 bp, 21 predicted proteins | sample 329641 | NCBI WGS metagenome assembly LAHR01 (sample SAMN03275701, study PRJNA271635) | activated sludge metagenome | isolation source: Sample C-3 Sludge from acetogenic chamber (third chamber) of Anaerobic...
ATCATATTTCCCCCAATCGTTAAAATTTACGGCTTTTGCCATATGGTTTGGTAGCCTTCAAAAACAGGGAACACCCGAAGCATACCCAAAAATTCCCTTACCATCACATGCTTTCCCGCGTGGGCATGATGGCAATCATCAACCATAATGTAACAGCCCGACCTTAAACCAAAGTAAATGGCCGTTAATTCGGCCAAATGATGGGCCATTGATTGCAATTCCATCCCAGGAAAATAATCGAATGAATCAAGATAAAGCAGGTCGATTTTATCAGCCGTGTTTTCCATAAACAATTGTCGTAAATAAGTGACTGAATCTTGATTTATAAAGGTGACATTATCAACCGCTACGGATGCCTTTTGAATCGATTCAAAATCAACGTCAACAGAGATAACGGTTGATTGGTTTTTCGTAAACAGGTTGTTTAGTTGATCCCATATGATGGTTGAACAACCGTCACCAATGAAATTATGCGGGGCGCGTGCGGTTCCAGTTTCGACAATTCGGAATGGCTCGCTTTTTTCTAACAGTCGATTGCAAATAAACTCAAATGAAGCCCTTCGATGGGCCACGTCAGGGATAACTGAATCAAAAAAATTATCGAGTAGTTTCATCGGTAAACTTTCGATAAATAATCATCGATGTCTTTTTTGCTTGGAAGAATCTCAGCAAGGAAATCAGGTTCAATGTCTTCACAAGTAATCGATTTCTCAACAAATGGGGAAATGGAATATTTTTGCCAAAGCCCGCCCTTTGAAAGATTGGTGAAACCTTTGCCCCAAACGCCATCGCGCCAATGCTTTATGTAGTCGGGGTGTTTAACGGTCGCAATGCAGCCAATTTCAGTTTCGCCGCTTGCAGCTATGTGGATAACTGATGAATCATTAGAGATAAGGCAAGGGGTTTGCTGGAGAATGAAAACCAAATCATTTAATGTTGTATTGTCTCGATAATCAAATACCTTCGATTTATCAAAATCGAAGTCAACAAAGCCCACGTTTTCATCGACTGTTTTACCAATGAGCATGGGATTTAACCCATGCTCAAGGCAGGCTTCCACTACCATTTTCCAAAACGATTGGGGGAAAGTTTTGGATGGCCAGTGTTTTCCTGGGTGAATCACTATCACGTTTTCCCAGTCGATATCGATAAAAAAACGATTGTCAGGATTTCGCGGGTAAATCTTAATCTCTCGATCCGCAACCGGCAATTGCATCCTCAAGCAATTGATAGAAACATAGTCAACCGCTTGAACCAACATGTGAGAGAAAAATTCCCATGAAAGATTTTTGGGATCAAATATCGTGGGGCAAAAATACCATTCACCTGATGACTGCATATTTTTCAACTGATTTACAGGGTGTTTTTCGCAATCAATGTGATTAAATAAATCAGGTGAATCGGTAACAATTGCAAATTTTTTCCATGGCAAATTTTTATGCGCCCATCTTATCGTCGGTTCGCTGCAAACCTGATCACCCAAACCGCCCCAGCAATAGAAAAGCCAACAGTTACTCGCCCCCCTTTCCCTTGCTTCTGAAATTTTGTAGCTGGGGATTTGGTTTGCTGGCAAAACAATTCTATCATTAAAATAGTCTTTTTTTATTTCAGCGGTTGAGTTTTCTGGATGCATCAATACTCCAACATAAAATAGTAATTTAGTGAATAGGTGTTAGTCAGTGCGGCCCTTTTAGAAACGCGATAACCGCCGAGTGTTAGATATGTTCCGTTATCGTTTTCAGCGGTCAATGTTTGCCCCGGCTCAATGTCAAAAGAAAATGATTCGATAATTGAGTAATCAGCCATTATCGTCGCGTTGTCGCTATCACCAACAACCATTTGTGGGGTTGATAAACTACTGGTTGAGTTATTTCCTAGTGCCCCATGCTCTCCATTTCCCCACATGAAAACATTTCCTGATCTTGAAACTGCCATGCTTCGATAATTACCGCAAGAACCATTTAATTGCACAAATGTTGCTGACGTTGACACCAAAGCCGGTGATGATCGATCGGTTGTATCACCAAGTCCCAATTGGCCATGAGCGTTACCGCCCCAAGAAAACAAACGGCCATCGCGTGCCAGGGCATAACTATGATCAGTGCCACAAGCAACATCGGCGAATTTAACGCCAACGGGAGCAGAAACCAAAACAGGGCTTGATGTTCCGGTTGTTGCCAAAGTTGCTATACCAAGTTGACCGACATTATTTCGGCCCCAAGCGTAGAGCTTACCATCTTTAGTCAAGCCCAAACTATGGTCGCCACCTGCGGCAATCATCCGCCATTTCAAACCGCCAGCAATAGCTGTTGGCGTGCTTTTATGTGTTGTTGATCCATCGCCCAATTGACCGTATGTATTTTCTCCAGAGGCAGCGCCTCCATTTAATCCCCAACCGATTAAATGCCCACGCCCACCACTGAACCCGTATTGAACGCTTAGAGAAGTAGCCCAAGCCGTAACACTAACCGCGCTTGATCTTGGCGTTATATCATTTAACCCCAAAACGCCGCTTTCATTTAAGCCCCAACCGTAATGAACATTGTTCCATGAAACGCCGAAGCTACTATTTAACGTTGCGGCCAATGTCACCAAAGGGAATGAAAAACCACCGGCCCCGGCAATAGTTGTGGGCGTGCTTTTTGAGGTAACAGTGGTATCCCCAAGTTGACCATTTATCCCCTTTCCAGTCACGGTTCTACCTGAGGTTAAATCAGCAAAAATAGTGTGCTTACCACCGGATGCAATAACGCTGGCATTAGGGTTTCCAGAAATAATAGCTACGGGCGTTGATTTTGGCGTTGTGCTATTATCGCCAATTTGTCCAAAATCATTCAAACCCCAACCGTAGGTGTATCCCGCTCTTGTAATATGTGAGGCATCATTTAGGCCGGATGATATTACTTTGTTGTTGTGCATACATAGTGAGGCTTTTATTTTTCTGACGTTTAACGGCGCGGTCCATGATTCGCCCAATTCTAAGATTTTTCTTTTAACCATGATTTTTCCCTCAATTAAATAAAGTAATAGGTTGTTCCATCACAGTATAAATTTACTGATCCGCCATCAGAATCGATAACTATACCGTTATTTAATCCCGTGTCTTCAATCACCGCCCCACCCAATCCGATTATCCAAATAGGATAGGTTCCAGCCGCAAATCCAACGTCCTTTAAAGTAACTTTAAAACCGGCTTTTTTGCATGATGCCGCCAATTGAACAACCAAATAATCAGTCCCATTTAAAGCAGGGCAATCACTCGTATCGACAAAAACAACTTTTCCATCGTCGTCTTCAGTTACAGAGTTTGCCGCTAGGGTTATAACCGAAGTATTGCCGCCACCGGCTATGCCCGCTGCAGCGGTTCCGGTTCCAATCATGCCACGGCAATCGATAACATCAATCTCAGTAATTGACGCGCCATCGTCTGAATAGCAAATTACAAAGGCAATTGGCTTGGTGTTGTCTTGAATGTTAACTGAACCCGCTGAAGCCGTGTTTTGATCTTTGATGCCCGTTAAACATTCGGCCCTCGTGCCAGCCGTCCCGTATGTTACAACGGCCTCATCGTTTGTGTCGATTGCAACGGTTGCGACGATGGCATTGCCAGCCGTTGGGATTGTGGGAGTAAAGTTTGCAGTGATTTCATCCCCACCGGTGATGGCCCCGGTTGTCATGTTAAAATAGGTGTCAGCATGGTTATAATTGTTGCTTGAATCTTGCGGATAAATAGACGGGTATTTTTTATTGACGTATGAAAACACCCGGCCAAATGGCCCCGCAAGTTGTGATGGTTTCACGCCAACAGTTTGATTATCGTATCTAAACGGCCTCAACCGATCATCGTATTTTGCCGCATCCTGTTGGAAGTTTGAATTTTTCCCCGGTAAATCCCGAACCTCAAAATCAATATCAACATCGGCAAGGGTTACTTGCCCGGATTCAAGCCTGACACCGAACAAAACAACATCATTTGCCTCTGTTGCGGGATATGATGGGGATGCCGCGGGTGTTCCTCTGATGATTTCAACAACTGATCTTTGTTCCATTGTCAGTGGCACGGTAATATTCGGATCGGTTGGCTTGGTTATGTAATCGGTGTTAGTTAAATCAGGCCGAACAACAACCAACGCCCGTTCATTATCCGCTGATGGGGCCGTAAACACTAAAGCCGTAACAGCGTTTACAACATTCAAAAATCCGGTTGGCCCCGAAGCAATACCAGCCGATACGTCAATATTTAGGCCGCCCGTGAGCGATGGGGCAAACCCTTCCAAAACGGCCCCACCGAAAAGGCCCTCAAACATCCCGCGGCCTTGATCAACCATGCCTTGTTGCCAGCCATCAAAATCATTTTCTGTCCATTTGTAACGTCGATAAAATTGGTAAAGTTTGATTGCTTCATTTGCCATGGTTATGCGTTCCCTTCAATCATATCGTTTGAATCAAGGCCATCAGTTATAACGTGTTGGCTTCGCGCCGGTTCGAAAATGGATAACTCGCTGTCGATTTCATCATATTCATCTTGGGTTAAAGTGTAATCGTAAATCAGAACGGAATAGGTATATGCTTCTTCCTGCATTATTTCCCATTCAGCAGCAGTTTTTCCGTATTCTGATGGATCGGCTTCGCAAATGGTTGAACCCGTAACGTCAACTTGTCTTGCGCCATTTAAAATAGTGCTGATTCCTAATTCACTTTCACCAATCGACCAACCGCCATCATGGCAACCCCAATTGGCAACCTCAACCAGTTTATCCGTGCCAATGATCGATTTAACAATATCAATCATGTCTTGCTTTGTAAGCCCTTTTCGCGCCCTGATGCGGGCCGAAACCTTGTCTTGTTTTTCTGGAAGGGTAAGGGATGCCTTTAAAAGTTTCCCGAAGGCTACTAATTCCCAATCGGTGATTCGCTCATCCGCGGTTTGGGGAAAGCTGTTTTGATAAACGCGCTCAAGATTCGCATAACCCGTTGCAGCGCAATCAGCGATGGCGGCCATATCCGCGGTTGAATAGAAATCACTTTCAGCCCCATCGGGGTAAACACCTTCGGGCAATTCCCTTTGGAGTATCCTATAAATTTCAGCACGGCTTAGGAATTTTGCCATAATTAAAATTCCTCAATGGTGATTGTTCCCGGCAATGCAATTTCTGTTGGCAAAATTGTGCGGTTCGCACCTGATGCCGATAAATCATTAACTTGCCGATCAACAACAATTTCCAGTTTTTCCCCAACGGTGATGGGTGAGGCCGACAAATTGAAATCAATCATTTCCTCAATTTCGGACGCCACAACATAACCTGACGCGCCAAATTTACGCCCGCCCGCTGGCAATTTGTAAATGGCTCGTTTGACTTCACGCTCAACTAGTTCGCCTTGCGTTAATGTTTCACCTGATAAAACGGTATCCTTATCACCACTGGCAAACCGAACCTTAACCGTGACATCGATGCCAGCCGATGCCGGGGCCATCACGGTAGGGCAATCGGTGACGGGACATTGTTCCTCAATGTACTCTTGCACCGTGGCAATCAACGCATCCGATGGAATCAACACGATTGGATCGCCCGCATCAAGAGCGGCATCAATATCGCTGGTTCCGGCTGTGATCACAATTCCCACCGTGCCAAAGCCAAATGGGTAGCGGATGATTGAGGCCGAAACCACTGAAGTGTCGGCGTCGAGAGCGAATTGCTGATAGTCAGAAACCTTTCCACCCGCAAGGGGCGTTCTGATTTGGGTTAAAATCCTTGCGGATGCCTCCTCATTTGTTTCCTCATTTCGCCCGTTCGATAGGTTGCCATCCGTAACCGTGGCGATGGAATCAATGCCAGCCGGGGGGCTTTGTACGGTTAATTCCGCGCCCTCTAATAGGTTTTGATCCTGCCCAGCGATAACCGAAGTAACAGCCACAAGGCCGGTGGTTGCGGTTCCAAAATCAACCTCATCGGTTGACGAATAGAGGTTCCCATTTTCAGTATATTCAAATTGGGTTCCCGCTGGGACAACCGAACCGCTGGCACCGGTTAAAAGCAAGTAGCCCTCTGCTTCGGTTGCTGCCTTAAAGCCCTCATTGAAATATAAATTTAAATGCTTTTCTAGGGCCTCACGTCTTGCTGATTGCGGGAAAATATCATCAGCTATTTTTTGTTGATCCGCGTAAATGCCGGAAATAACGCCCCCAACAACGTGGCCCCTCACCCACCAATCGCTATCCTTTTGCTTGATATTGACTTCCGGCTTTAACCCTTTCAGATAGGTTAAATACTGTTGGGCAATTTCTTCGGGGGTTTTGTAATTTAAAGCCATTTTTCAAACCTCTATTGCGGATAAATTCAATTGTTCAATTTGGCCCTTGGCGTTGATTATCTTGGTTTCAAAACCAACGCCATGCCGCGCTGATGCGGCAAAATCGATTGTGATTGATTTGGCGCGGCCCTCATCCATGATGGGTTGCAACGCTCTTGCTGCAATGTTTTCAACAACCGTTGGCGAACGGTTGGTTTGCTTCCGTGAAAGCGTGTGAAGGTCAGACCCATAGTTTTCATCGGGGGCATACATCCATCCCTTGCGTTTTGTTTTCAAGCGGATATACGCCGGAATCAAAAGGCTGTCGGTTTCAACCGGCTTTCCATTCGATATTTCATAATCCTTTGTAACTGGATTTATGTTCCAATTTTGCGCCATATCCATATTCCTTTTTTAATCGGGTGAAAGCGGAATTGGGGCCGCGGGGCCGGTTTGGGTTGCTGCTGATCCGGTTGTTACAATCGAACCCGCAAGGATTGTAACGGTCAAATCAGTTAACAACGCATCATAAAGAGTGTTGGCAATGTTTTTCCACTGGTTAATGGTGTCGGCATCGGATGCCCCAACCGCTGATGCCATGGCCTCACCTAAAGCGTTGGCCGTACTTGCATTTAAAGGCATGGTTATTATTCCTTAAATGTTTCAAGTTTTGCGAATTCAGTAGCAAAAAGCGGCATAATAAGATTTTGAGGCCCCATCATGGTGGGAACCGTTGCCTTTTGTATCTCATCGAAAAGCGTGTAAATAACTGTCATCAACTCGCCTGTTGTGTTCGCTACGCTAAATGTTCCAGCCTTTGAAAACTTGGCGGTTGTGGTTCCGGCCTCATAAATCCAATTGCCATCCGCATCAAGTTTGAACCCGCCATTGTTGTTGGTTGCGATAACACCATTGCCGAGTTTTATTTTGTTTCCATCGGCTGAATAAATTGCAGCTTCGCCATCATTTAAATCAGTGGGGCGGTTTGAGTCACGATGGCCCAAAACAATGCGATTAGATGGATCGGCCCCATGCTTTGCAACAACCGACAGGGTTTTTGATGGGGCGCGGGATGCAAAACCATAGGGATGCATTACGGGCCGTTTTGGAATCGATGGGGAACCGGGAAAAAGATTTTCAACCGTTTCCTTTTCCACGGTGTTGGAACCGGCTTGGGCCGTCAAAATGATGTTAAGGGCGCGTTTTATTTCATCCCTAACGAACCTTTTGACTTCGCTTTCGGTTAAAATCATTAGATTGACCTCACGCCTGCAACAATGCAACCAGTACGGCAAAAATAGAGGTTTGTTATTTGCCCCCTATCCTCACTCATCTGATATTCAACTTGATATAGATACATTTTTTCAGAAACATTGCCCCGATCATAATGAACATCATAACAAGTATCGATTGCATACGGTTCGCCATCCTCATTGAAATGGCCGGGAACAACCGCTTGGACAATAATTTCATTGATATTGGCGCGTGCAATTTCCCGCAGCGCGGCATAACCAAGAAAATCCCCACCGGACGCTCTTAGGCTTGAATCCAAAACCGCTGCGGAAATCCTGTCATCTGCTTTCGGGTTCGATATAACAACAGTCTTTGGAACCTTGTGGCCTGATTTGTAAAGCCTTGATGGATCGGGGGCCATGTTGTGAATGGCTTGGCGTTCCGGCATCCGATCAACCGTTAATTCCTGACCTGTCCAAATGGGTTGCACGATATTGGGAATTGACGTTGAGGCCCTTGTCACCCGCATTGAAAGCACGTTTGATATACGATCCTTTTTTGAAAGGACAATGCGCCCGCTGGCTGGTTGCTTGAAATTAGGTTTGCCAACAATCAACTCACCATTGGCCCCCATCCAAGCAATGCAATTCAACGGATCAAGGAACCGTTGCAGCGTTGACAGTTTGCTTTCACCGGCATCAGAGGCAAGTAGAAACGAACCACCGGGGGCGTCCCGTTCAACAACCTTTTTGATGCGGGTATTTTCAATGATGGATAAAACGCCGTTTCTGATCGATGTTGAGTTGAGCCATATCGGTTTGTTGGTTAATGATATGGCATCCTGATCCTCTAATTGCCCGAGCAAATCCCGCCCGGATATTGTCGATTTTTCACCAAAGATGGCCTCTGTCTCAACTTCGGTTATGTCAACAATGCCGGTTGCAATGGTTTTTCCGTTCCCCTCAAGTGTGACAATATCCCCGCATTTAACTTGATCATCGAGAGATGGGCCATCAGGGGTAACAAAAGAAAATGAAAACGTATCAACCGGGATGATGATGGATGATGAAAAGTTGTAAGAAAGGAATGATTGAATGGCAATATCATTGGCACCGGCAATGGCTTTGATGGAATTCAGCGGGTTGGTTGCATCAAAACTCCCACCAAGGGGCTTGATGATCAAATTGATAGGCGGCATTCGCCCATCCTTTTCGAGTTTTTTCATCAACCCATTTTCACCGAAAACACCGGTTGCCTGATTGATCGCGCTGGTTAAAGTTACACTCATCTTGATGGCACCTTGATTATGGTTCCTTTGGCGATATAATTAACCGACAAAAGCGATGGATTCAAAAGATCCAATTCCCTTACCCTTGAAACATCGATGCCGTTGGCAAAAGCAACCTCTCTTAATGTCATCAACCTTGGTGTTGTGTATTCAATGATCGATGCGTTGCTTGAGGCAATCCCTTTTTCAAGCGCATCCTGCAACAAAACAGCGGTTTCCCTAAGTTGTAATTGGGTATCATACAACTCAAGGGATGCCCCGGAATCCTTGATTGCTTCCAGAACAACCGTCAATTCATCCCGCAACGCTGCAACGTCTTTTTCCATCTCAGCAACCGCGATGGCCAAAATGGTTGATTCTGTTAATTCGCTGACAGGGATGGCGTTGAACGGATCGGATGGCGTTGAGGCAACCACGAAAGTTTCATCGGATGCAATGGTTGTTGTGGTTTCAGTGATTCCATCGCTATTTGACGCGGTTGTTGATTTGCCGGTTCCACCTAAATTAAGGGGCAACAACAAAGGAATATCCGCTGATGATCCTTTTGTGTTAAATGCCCGGTTCATTTTCGTTAGGGCTTTGGCGTTGTTTCTTTTGTAAACCGAGAGATAACTTTTGATTGTATTTTTTGCCGACCTTACCAGCAATTGGGCCGCTTCGATTTTATTAATGGCCGTGTCGATGATGGCAAAAACCGCCATTGCTTGAGATAAAGCCTTTTTGAATAGGCTATCCTCAAGTTGCCTTATGTCGCCAATGGTGAAATTGTGTTCAATGAAAACGGCCCGAAGCGCAACGGCTTTCCGTTGATCATTTTGGTGTGTCCAAGCCAATTCCTCAACAACGCAAGTTATCTCACCACGGATGGGATGGACCAAAACTCCGGGCGTTGGATCATCGAAGGCCGCAATCAAAGCCCTGTATCCATCCATATATTTGTTGCCATGGATAATGATATCCATTTCAAACGAACCGGGCTTGCGGCCTAAATCATCGGTAGTTTGTCCATCACGGTAGGGAAATTGATATTTAACTTTTCGACGCCCACCAAAATCGGTGACTTTGCTTAAGGCCCCTTGGTAAGTCTTATCCTGAAAGCCCCTTGCTGATTCGAAAACATGAAATTTAACGCCCCTGAAACTGCCTTCCAGTAAATCCCATTCGTTTGGTGGGCGTCCTGTTATAAGGGCGGCAATATCACTTATGCCCCCTTGCGTAAGCCGGGAAAAATCAGCGGCATCAGATAAATCAAAGCGTGCCATTTAGTTTCTAGCCCCCCGCGCTGGCTGATGGGTTACTTTCAGATTTTTTTCTTGGGTTTCAACTTTGATGTTGGCCCTCACTTCGCCACCTTGCCCCATGGCTGATGGCCTTTGATCCGGTGATAGTTTGTTGGAAATATCTTGCAGCAATCCCTTTATTTGGTTGAACACGTCAAAGCCAACCGCTTGGGCGCTATCCACAACTTTATCCACAACCTCACCACGGGCCGCTGAAAGCGCGGCGTCCGCTTTTTCGCCTTCGCCTTCTTTGGCCCCAAAAAGAATATCAGCGGCCCCCTCACCTAAGAATTTTCCACCGATAGCAAGCCCCAGCGTGCCCAGCATGGAAAGTAGGCCGGTTGATTTTGTTAAAGCCCCAGCCGTGCCAGCAACCCCGCCCAAAGGCATCTCTGAAAAGTTAACAACCTTTACGGGAATTGCTTTTTCACCAGTGATGGCCTCTCTGACTTGTTCCTCAGCCGATCCCTTCGCAAATCGGCCAAGGCCCTTGCCTATGCCCCGCAATCCCCCACCCGCAAGCAAGGCCGCGCCAATCGCGCTTGTCGCAACAACGCCCGCTGATCCGGCTGTTGTTTCAGCGGCCCCCGATAGCGCGTCTGTTGTCTTTTGAGTGATCCAGGAAAGAGGCTTGGCAAGCGTTGACTTCACTTTGTTGATATTGGCTTTAAACGCTTCGCCAAGCCCCATAGATTCGCGATAAGACTTGTTCAAATCTCCCGTTGTTTTGTTGATTTTTTGTTGCGCCTCTGCAACCCTGTCTAAATTTTCCGCAAGCCTGATGAAACCCTCAGCGGCCTCATCCGATAGGCCCAAAGTTTTGGCCGCCATCCTTGGATCGCCACCGATCCGGCTGGTTATATCGCGGGCAAACTTTGCAAACTTTTCAATATCGATTCCCTTGTTATTAAAAATTCCTTTTCCACCTTGGGCCTCAAAAGCCATGCGCTCGATGGGTGACTGGCTTAAATAATCCTCAATGAATTTTGTTGCTGATGGCCCTGCAACCGCTGATGCCGTGGCAAGGTTGACAAGCCCCGCGTCAGTGATGGATTTCCTTAAATCCTTTGGCATTGACAAGAAAATATCCCGCATTGCTTGCAGTGATTCGGTGGGAACCGCTCCGGTGGAAAGGAATATTTTTCGGAGTGATTCAGCCATTTGATTCATGGCTTTCATGTCGTTTGGATTGCCGCCCCGCGCTGTAATGGTGTCGGCCATGAGTTTTGCAATATCGCCCTCTGCCCCTTGCTGCCTTGTGACTGATGCCAGCATTCCAGAGGTTTTTGCGTAATCAACTAGGTTGGTTTCCCCTCTCACTTGGGTTTTGGAAAGCCCTTCCAAGGCCCTTGCTGCAACATCAGAGGAAAGGCCGATATCACCAAGCCCTTTGGTGAGTGTATTTTGAAACCCGCGAAATTTTTCAGAGGCAATTCCGAAAACCGGCCCTAGCTTGCGGATGGCGTTGGATAGTTCAATGGTTTGTTCAACCGATCCGCGCATCATATTTGAAAAGCGAAGGGATTCAGACAACGCATTAAGAGACATCAGGGATGAAAAATCACCCTTTATCTGATCCGCCATCCGCCTAACAAAGCCACGGATGTTTGAAACAAAGGTTTCGGTTTCTTTTGTTGATTTGATTGTTGCTTCGGTTATCTCTTTACCAACGCGCTTGAACGCTTCGGAAGTATCGTCAGCCTTATCATGAATTGATTGCAATTCATCGATAACCTTCTTTAATGCGGATCGAACCGATATTTCGACGGGATCACTCACCTATTGGCCCCCCTTTAACCGTTTGCAAATTGAGCTTTCCGCTCGCAATCGCATGGGCAACCAACCAAGTCAATTGACCTGTCGTTAGTCGTTTTTGGTCAAAAGGTGCAATGTAATGTTCGCCAATCGCCCAATTGAAAGCCCGATCAATGGTAATAACGGATTTTCTTTCCAATCGGGATTTTTTTTTATCTCATCAACTAATGCCTCAACCTCATCCGCTGAAAGCCTTTCCAGAGAAGGGTTAGCACGGTCACAACCTGCAACATATTGCTTAAAAATTGCGTTTAATTCATCCGGTGTTAATCGCTCCAAAATGTATTGAGTAATTTTTGGATCATTTGCACCATAGTCGGAAGTTGACGCCAGAACTAAAGTTTCATTCGCCATCAAGGTTTGCTGGTAAATCGGATTTTGCGAGGCCGCTGGGTTTTCGTTTACCTGTTGGATAACCCGATTGGTAACGTCAATGGTTTCTTTAATTGAGAGCGGGCGAAGCGTGATTACAAAATCTCTGATTTTGACTTCAAAATGATAATCAACGCCCCAACGCATGGCCTCAATTTGCGGAATCCTATCGACGCTACCAATCATTACTCACCCTTTACAGCGTTAAATTAAACAGTGTTGAGTTACCAACGGCATCAGACAAGCGCAACGCTCCAAAATTGAATGTTGCTTTAACCTCATCACCGATTCCGCCAGCGTTATCCTCTGTATCCTTCAAAAACACGCCCGTTGCAACAAAGGTTTCGGCCCCTGCAACCCAAGTGATTTGAACATCATTACTTTCATAATCGATGCCCTCTAATTTCGGGCGTGCAAGGGTATTTTGTACCGCAATTTGCAGCATGATATCAATATCAGTGTTGCCCTGAACAAAACCGCGGTTGAATCCATCGTTTGTCATCGATGGAACGGGCCTTGCGTTTTTGGTTTGCTTCAATGATGCGCTTTGCAAATCCGCAATTTTCGCCCCGTTAATTGAAATAAAAGCCCGGTCACAATATTTGGTAGCCATTTTTTAACCTCATTTTTTTGATTTGTGGCCTGATTTTAGTACCAGCATAAAGCGGCCCCCTTTTAGGGCGGGGGCCAATCACCCATTGAATGATTAGACGGTTACAACATCATATTCGGTTGTTGCTTCGATATTCGTGGCGATAACGTGCAAGCCGGGTATTACGTTGACCGGTGTTTTGATATCGAACCGATGCCGATCAGTTGCGCTTCGCTCGATTTCGAAACTTTTTGCCAGCTTCGCAACCGCTTGGAACATGTTTTGATCTTCAAAAGCAACCGCAAGTCTGATGGCCTCACCCTTAATCAGTCTGGCGGCATCAGTGCTGGCCTTGGTTTGCTTCAAATCCGATTGGCTGAAACGGGTGTAAAGCGTTTTTCGCCAATAATAAAGAACCTGAAAATCTTGGACATCATAATATGAAGTCAAAACCGGGGTTCCAGTGCCATCGGTGGAAAGGCGCGTTGTGACGGTGCGAACAAAAGCAACCTCACCGTTGGGCTTAACATAAACGGGCGTCCAACCTTTTTCCAAAGCGGTTTCAGATTCAAGGCCCGATCCAACCGTTATCCAATCGGATTCCGTGGCGGGGGCGTCAAGGTTTGCAATGGTGACATCATCTAGCGGGTTAAATGGAATGGTGTTGGCAGCAATTTTTGCCGCCATTGCCGCCGCTTGTTCGCCTAACGAGTAGTCCGGTGTTCCAGTGTCACGCAACCAGCAAGCAATCAGGTATTGCGTATCCAAAGCCGTGAGGTTCGATGGATCGGTTACATCATTGTTGGCACCAAGGCCAAAGGTTCCAAATTGGTTGTTGTGAACCCGCTGGGCACCGCTCATGGCAAGGGCCATGGATTTCAAAATGGTTGTTTCGGCTGAATCATTTTGCATATCGTAGCAAGTAACCAAAAACTCTGCTTTCACTGCTTTGATTGCGGTTTGGGCCGCTGCTGGGATTGTCGTTTCATCATGCGTTAGTGGGCAGCATTTAATTTTTGGAAATGTCGAACCACCCTCATTTGCTGCAACCGCTGCAATCACCATTTTTGCCAATTCAGAACCGGCACCGAATTTTGTTTCGGCCTCAGTGGTTGCCTCATCAACATCAGAGACATTTGAAACCACAACAACCGTATTGGTTCCGGTTGCCCCGCTTGCGGCATGGCCAATCAATAGCAATTCTTGGTTGTCCGATGGCAACCCCGTGTCAGCGGCAAAAGTAATTTCAACGGGCCGCCCCGGCGTTTTCTGTGATCCGATACTTGTTAAACTCATTTCCTAATTCTCCAATATGAAGGGTTATTCAATCGTTTGATCAATGCTTAGTTCAACATTGACGTCATCAGAATCATCAGAGTTAAGCCCTTGGATAACCGCCACAATGTTTTCCAAATCGCCTAGCGTGCGGATGAAAGGATCATCTTTAGTTCTGTTATCGCTTTCCATGTATGAATCCCAAGCCCTCAAGTCAATTCGCACGTTCATGGTGATCTTAACAATCGGGGCGAGGGTGTTTTCGAATTCGAAAGCAAGACTTTTATCAACATCAAACCGCTTTCCTAATTCGTTTAGACCCGGAACCTTTGTTGCAAGGGTTTCAAAAAATGTTGGCCGTCTAAATTGCTGCAACAATGCAGAGGATAGGGTTGTTGTTATTTGTTGTGTTTCTTCCCTTCGTAGGTTCGGGGGCAAAATCATTTCCGCGATTATGTCGCCCGTAATGAACCAAGATTCATTTTCCTTGGTGTAACCTTTATCGTAAATACGAAGGCAAGGCAGGTTTCTGAATGAATAATCCATGCGAGCGTATGGATCGATATTGTCGCCAAATATCTTAGCCCAAATGGTTTCAGATTTAAGCGCGTCAGCAATTTCAACCGCCAAAAATTCCATTGGCCCGGTTAAAAAATACTCGGTTTCCTTACGCTCTAAAGTTGAATCAAGCGCAGGTTCCTCATAGCTGATTCTGTTAATCCGCTCCATTTAAAACCCTTGCCAATTCGTTTAACAAAGCGGCATCGAATTCCGCCTGATCTTGAGCGTTCCATTCATCAAAAGGCCGTGCTGGGATGCGAACGGATTTTCTGAAAATCACGTCCTCATTGTATTTTCTGCCATCAGCACGCTTTCTTTTAATCGTTTTTCCGCTTTCCTCAAAAACCTCATCCCCTGCCTCTGAACGCCATTGGCCTTTCGGGATGGGAATCATCAGGGCTTTGGCTCTCACGGGCCTCAAAACCCCGCCCGGTAGTTTTGTGGTTCCATCATTCATCATACGGGCATATAAAAGGGTTGTTCCAACCTTAATTGTCTCACCCTGAAATCTGACATACCCACCGGCTCCGGGCTTTCCATCCGCGCTAAATGGCGCAATCGATTTTCTAAGTGTGCCAAATCGGGAAAGCACCTGACCATTGCGAAAAGCCAATGGCTCCCATCCGCCATGGCCGTTGTAATCGCCCTCTGAATCAAAAAGCATTCCGCGGTTGGTCTGAATCATTGCCGCTGTAAATAGATTTAATTGCCGCTCATGCTTTTTGATGCGGCCTTTCCAATCTGGAAACTTAAACTCTATTTCGAGCAAGCTATTCATCGTCATCCAAAACGCCATTCATGAATGATTCGGATGGATCATTTATTTGCCGCGCTGGGTATCCGCCATCGCCTTGGGACGTTGTAAGGATGGCCCCCGCGTATCCATCATCGGCCTCTGTATTGAAATATGCCGAACGCAAATCAGTTAAAGGTGGATATTTCCAACCAAGTTGATTGTCGCCCTTTTTTTCTAACAGTTGATCGACCATTTTTTGATAACGCTTTGAAATTATGTTGGCGTATTTTTCGCCATCAACTGCGGTTCCCGAACCGAAATCAGTTTCCAAAATGCGGATGCAAGCCTTTAATTCGCACAATGTCCGAAGGTATTCTTTTGTAGGCCGTTCTGGCAGTGAAGCAAAAGCACCCTCGTTTACAGTCTGAAATGGCGTGTAATAGCGTGGCGATAAATCATATTCAACCGCGCCCTCTGCTTCATTAATCAGCCGTTTAGCAAGTTTCGTGTGCATTTTGTTTTCATCATCATCTTCATCGGTAAATCTGACTTTACCGATTAGGCGAACCCGAACCGCTTCAAAATCAATATAGCGTGCCATTTTTGAACCCTGTTAAAAGGGCGGGCAACCAAAACCGCCCGCCCGTTCTTTGGTTTATTTTCGATAAATTAAACCCGAACGGCCCTGCGGATATCGTGACGGTCAGCGTCAGTCTGACCGGTACGCTCGCCACTGAACGCATATGGCCCCTTAGCCCTTCGGTCAACAATTGACTTTGCTTCCGATTCCGATAATTCGATGATTGAACCGGGGGAGACATGAGAGCCATCAGCCAAAAGCAACGGGCGCAACGCTTTGATTTTGACTTTTGAAGCAACCATTTGGGTTTTGTTTTCTTGGCTGGCAACCATTTCGGTTTTGCCTTTTGCTTTTTCTTCCATTTCATTTTCTCCGATGGGTTAAAAAAATTATCGAGTTTTTGCCCCCTAAAGAGGGGCGGATTTTTCACCCGCCCCTCACCCATAGGAGGCAACAACCGTTTAGGGTTAATTGCTTAAAGAACGTCAGCCGTCAACACGTCGAATGCACGGTCCAATTTCACGCCACCGTAAACACCTGCAACAATGTCAACGTAAGGGTTCATTGGGCCGCCCTTGGTTCCGGGTTGGGTGTTGTCCTCAACCACAAGGAATTTACCAACGCCCGGATCGGCAATAGAACCGCTGGCAAGATGCAAGGTTTGCACGAATTCACCGATTTTGTCGTTACCGGGTAACGAACATTCAAAAAAGATTTTTCCATCTGGGATGAAATAGATGGCATCAGAAACGGTGATTTTGCCGTTGGCATCAACGGATTCGGTTTGATACCAACCCTTATAGATTTCAACCTCTGGCAAACCCGGAATCAGGAATTGCAAAGTTTTGTTCAAATCATAAGACGTGATAACCGGATTGGCCCCAAAACTTGTCAGATAGGCGCGGGTGTTGGAATTGTCCAAAATCCAACGGGCAGTGTTGGGATTCATCACAATTTTTGTGATGTTATATTTCCGCCACGCATCCGATCCGCCCAAAACCCATGAACGCAAATCCTGAATCGGGTTTGCCGAGTTGTTGGCAACAAGGCCATCACTTGACCATACAGCCGTTGGGGTTTCAGCGTTGGCCGCTGGGATGCCAAAGGAAATGGTTTTCCCCATCCAAGAAAAGCCACCGTTGAAAATGGTATCCCAACGCTGTTTTTCAATCCGTGCTTCAAGGCGACGATTGAGCCGATCAATATCCAAATCAATGCGCTGTTGAACGCCCCGCACGTTGCGGCCATTTGCACCCAATTCCCGAAGGAACAAAATGCGTTGCTCATCCCAATGGATGGCCTCTTTATAAAAGGGCGGTTGGTATTCTTGAACCCGTGTTCCGAAGGATTGAACATACTTCGGGGCGGTTCCGGGCATATGTTCTTCAGTCACGCCACCGCTTGCCTCAATCACTTCGGTTCTAACTCGTGAAACGGGCAACGCAACGGATGGCAGGTACTTGCTGCCAATATAGGTTGCAGGATCATTCACAACCTCACGAACAACTTTCTGGATAACTTCGGTATACTCATTCGTGAAAAATTCATTCATCGTCTTTGTTCCTTTAATTTAAAAAAATATTTTTGGTTTAAATCACGCTTGGGCAAATGGTTTTTTTAGAACGCAAAAAGACTTGTTCCCGATGCATCCTCAATCAAACGGGCCTTAAGGTCAGTCAATGCGTCGGCATCGTAATCAACCAATTTATCCTTATACAGGACGCAACCGCCAAAGATGGCAACCGCCATGGTGGAACCCGTTGCAGCGGTTGAATCAAAATCCTCAACCGGCTTGGATTCGAAAAGAACCGCCTTTGCTGTATCCTCACCAGAGGAACCCGAAAGGTTGTATTTCACATATTTTTTTGACGTGCTGTTTTGAGCCAGCAATTGGCCTGCAACATATCCATCAGCATGGTAGGCCAACCGCACGGGCAACATAACAGCCGTGTGACGATTGGTTGCTATGATGATTGGAAAATCCTTCCGAAAAATTTCACTGCTAAAGCTAGAACCTACTGCGCCCATTTTCATCCCCTTCTTTTTTCAACCAATGGAATTGGTTTTTTGTTTAACGAACCCTGACACAATCACTCACTCACTTACAAAATTAATCGACTAACTCGCTTGCGAGTTTTTGGAGATCATCAAACCTAGCTTCCAATTGGGAAACCGCATCAGCAATGGCTGACAATTGCTTTTCGGTTTCCTTGGTGTTGGTTTCGGTGAATTCATTTGAATCACCGTTCAGACATTTCATTTTTTGCAACCAACCTTTGAGCCGTTTTTTGGCCTCATCGGTTTTTCCATCATCCATCAGCTTTTCAATTTCACCGTATTCCGATTCCAAATCAGTGTGAGGATCGGTATCAACATGGATGTTCACGGTGTCGGGGCTTCCAGTTTCTTCTTTTTCACCTTCGGCAAACCGCTTCACATTCTTATCAACGTGAGACATGAATGGCATGTTGGCGCGGGTTTCGGCCTCAAGTTTGGAAAGTTTTCTTTGCTTGGTAATCTTTGAAACGTCGATGGATCGACTATCACCAATCATGCCAGCCATGATAACGGGTTCCCGATCCTCATAAGACTGCATAACCAAACTGATGGCCTCATCAGAGGATGCGGATAGCTTTGAGATATCCATCTTTTTGATTTCGGCTGGGGTAATTTTGCCATCGGCCCGCAATTTTGAAAGCCGGTTCAAGATTGTTGATTGCTTTGCAGCAAGGCGCGTTGCGCCCAAGGATTGCTTGAAACCAATAGATAGCTTTTTGATTTTTTCGCGGGC
>LAHR01001769.1_pt1 | contig 18560 bp, 14 predicted proteins | sample 329641 | NCBI WGS metagenome assembly LAHR01 (sample SAMN03275701, study PRJNA271635) | activated sludge metagenome | isolation source: Sample C-3 Sludge from acetogenic chamber (third chamber) of Anaerobic...
GACGGCCCGGTGCGCGGCAACGGCAAGATCATCCAGGAGCTCGAGGGCGTATTCCGTGGCGCTGGCTGGAATGTGATCAAGGTGGTCTGGGGCCGCATGTGGGACCCGTTGCTCGAGCGCGACACGACCGGCTTGCTGCAAAAGCGCATGGACGAGGTGTGTGACGGCGACCTGCAGAACTACAAGGCCAATGGCGGCGCCTACACGCGTGCGCATTTCTTTGGCAAGTACCCCGAGTTGCTGGAACTGGTGAAAGACCTCAGCGACGACGACATCATGCACCTCAACCGTGGTGGCCATGATCCGCAGAAGGTCTATGCGGCATATGCAGCAGCAGTGGCGCATACCGGCCAGCCGACCGTGATCCTCGCGCACACCGTGAAAGGCTACGGCACCGGCGAAGCCGGCGAGGCCGACAACAAGACCCATTCGCTCAAGAAGCTGGACATGGAAAGCCTCCGGCAATTCCGTAACCGCTTTGAAATCCCGGTCAGCGATGCGGACCTGGGGAGCGTGCCGTATTACCGTCCGGCACCCGACAGCCCGGAAATGCAATACCTGAAAAAACGCCGTGAGGAACTCGGTGGTTCCATTCCCGTGCGGCGGGCTGATTTCCAGGCCCTGCCGGTGCCTGCCCTGGAGGCGTTCGACGCGCTGCTGAAAGGCACGGGTGACCGCGAGATTTCCACCACCATGGCGTTCGTTCGGATACTGTCAGTGCTGGTGAAGGACAAGGCCATTGGCGAGCGCATCGTGCCGATCGTGCCCGACGAAGCACGCACCTTCGGCATGGAAGGCATGTTCCGCCAGCTGGGCATCTACTCGTCGGTGGGGCAGCGTTACACGCCGCACGACCACGAGCAAATCATGTTCTACAAGGAAGACGAGAAGGGCCAGATACTGCAGGAAGGCATCAATGAAGCCGGTGCCTTTTCGGCCTGGCTGGCTACGGCAACCTCGTATTCGGTGCACAACTGCCCGTTGGTGCCGTTCTACATCTACTACTCGATGTTCGGCTTCCAGCGCATTGGCGACCTGGCCTGGCTGGCCGGGGATTCACAGGCGCGCGGCTTCCTGATCGGGGCCACTGCCGGCCGTACCACCCTGAACGGCGAAGGCCTGCAGCACCAGGATGGCCACAGCCACCTGTTGGCCAGCACCATCCCCAACTGTGTCACCTATGACCCGGCCTATGCCTATGAGCTTGCGGTGATCATCCAGGATGGCCTGCGCCGCATGTATGCCGAGAAGCAGAACTGTTTCTACTACATCACCACGATGAACGAAAACTATGCCCAGCCCGACATGCCGAAAGGCGTCGAGGAGGGCATCATCCGCGGCATCTACCGGCTGGAAAAGGCCGGCAGCAAGGCGGGCAAAAAAGTCGTGCAGCTGGTGGGTGGCGGGACCATCCTGCGCGAGGTGCGTGCTGCGGCCGCATTGCTGCGCAAGGACTACGGCGTCGATGCCGATGTCTGGAGCCTCACCAGCGCCAACGAACTGCGCCGCGACGGGATGGCCTGCGAGCGGTGGAACCTGCTGCACCCGGCCGACAAGCCGCGGCTGCCGTACATCACGCAGCAACTGGGCGAGCGCAAGGCACCGGTGGTGCTGGCGACCGACTACATGAAGCTGTACTCCGACCAGCTGCGGCAGTTTATCCCGAATCCCGTGCGCGTGCTTGGCACCGACGGCTTCGGCCGCAGTGACACGCGTGAGCAGCTGCGGCACTTCTTCGAAGTCGATCGCCGCTACATCACGCTGGCGGCACTGAAGGCGCTGGCTGATGAAGGCGTGCTGGAAGGTACGGTCGTCACCAAGGCCATGAAGCAACTCGGCCTGGATCCGGAAAAACCGGATCCGGTGCGCTGTTAACCCGGCAGGAATACATCCGTGAGCAAGGAAACCGTCAAAATCCCCGATCTCGGTGGCGCCGGCGAAGTCGAGGTCATCGAGGTCTGCGTCAAGCCGGGCGACCGCGTGACTGCCGAGCAGTCGCTGGTCGTGCTGGAGTCCGACAAGGCATCCATGGAAATCCCCAGCCCGGTGGCCGGCACGGTGCTGTCGGTCGCCCTGAAGGTGGGCGACAAGGTGAAACAGGGCCAGCCGCTGCTGGAGCTGGAAACCGGTACGGCGGCTGCAGCACCGGCACCTGCGGCAGCACCGGCAGCGCCTGCACCCGCGTCAGCACCGGCAGCACCGGCAGCCGGCAAGCCGGCCAAGGCGGCTGTGTCCGGTGCGGCGCCCGCCGCACACACGGTGCGCGTGCCCGACCTGGGCGGTGCCGACAGCGTGGTGGTGATCGAGTTGTGCGTGCAGCCCGGTGCCACAGTGGCCGAGGGCGATTCCCTGATCGTGGTCGAGTCCGACAAGGCCTCGATGGAAGTGCCGTCGCCGGTAGCCGGCACGGTGCAGTCGCTGGCCGTGAAGGCAGGCGATGCGCTGCGCCAGGGGGATGCGATCGCCGATATCGCAACTGTGGCGGTTGCGGCGGTCGTGGCTGTGGCGGAAGCACCGCCTGCAGCAGCCCCCGTGCCGGCAACCCTGGCGCCCGCAGCCATCGCGGTGCCTGTGCCGCCACCGGTTGTCGTGTCCATGGAAGGCCGTGCCGGTGCGGATGTCTATGCCGGCCCGGCCGTGCGCCTGCTGGCGCGTGAACTGGGTGTGCACCTGGCCCAGGTGACCGGCACCGGCCCGCGTGGCCGCATCCAGAAGGAAGACCTGCAGGCCTGGGTGAAGCAACGCCTGGCACAGGCCGCCGGTGCAGCACCGGCGGCAGCCGGCAGCATGGGCGGCATCCCGGCCATCCCGGCGGTGGATTTCAGCCGCTTTGGCCCGGTGGACGAGCAGGACATGTCGCGCCTGCACAAGATTACCGCGCAGAACATGCAGCGCAGCTGGCTCAATGTGCCGCATGTCACCCAGTTCGATGATGCGGATGTCACGGACCTGGAGGCTTTCCGCGAATCGCTGAAGGCCGAGGCACAGGCGCGCGGCGTGAAGCTGACACCCATGCCGTTCCTGCTGAAGGCCTGTGCCCTTGCGCTGAAGGCCAACCCGAAGTTCAACGCCTCGCTGCATGCGGATGGCGAACATGTCGTGTACAAGCAGTATGTGCATATCGGCATCGCTGTCGATACGCCGGCCGGGTTGATGGTGCCGGTGCTGCGCGATGTCGACCGCAAGCCGATCTGGGAAATTGCTGCCGAAGTGGCCGTGCTGGCCGACAAGGCGAAAGAGCGCAAGCTGAAACCGGAAGACCTGCAGGGCGGCTGTTTCACCATCTCCAGCCTGGGCAACATCGGCGGCAACGGGTTCACACCGATCGTCAATGCGCCGGAGGTGGCGATTCTCGGCGTGTCGCGCCTGTCGGTGAAACCGTGGTGGGATGGCCAGCAGTTCGTGCCGCGCAAGATGCTGCCGCTGTGCCTGTCCTATGACCACCGTGCCGTGAACGGCGCCGATGCCGGCCGCTTCCTCACGCAACTGGCAGGCCTGCTGGCGGACATTCGCCGGCTCGTGCTCTGACCCCGATGATGCCCTGCTTCGCCAGGGCACGGGCCCTGCTGTGCGCCGGCCTGTGGCTGTGCGCTTCCCTGGTGCAGGCACAACTGCCTGCCGATGTGCCGGCCCACACCGGATCACCGGTGTGGCGCAGTGCCGATCGGGTCCCGCCGTTCTATATCGCCGGCAGCATCCATGTGCTGCGCGATGGCGATTACCCGCTGCCTGCTGCGCTGGAACAGGCCTTTGCCGACAGCCAGGTGCTGGTGCTGGAAGTGGCCTTGTCAGAAGCCAACCTGCAATCCTTCGGCCAGCAGATGCTGCTGCGCGGGCTGTACCGCGACGGTGAAACCCTGCGTGACCATGTAAGCCCGGCCACGCTGGCGCGCCTGCAGGCCCTGGCCGCAGCGCGGCAATGGCCCTTCACGCACTGGTTGCTGCACAAGCCATGGCTGCTGGGCATCAACCTGATGCAGCTGGAATTCCAGCGCCTGGGCGTATCGGCCGGGCACGGCATTGACGCGCACTATTACCAGCGCGCCGTCGCAGCCGGCAAGATGCTGGTGGCGCTGGAAACCGTCGAGCAGCAGGTCGCGGCCCTGCAGGCGATGGAAGGCATTCCTGCCGATGCGTTGCTGGGCCGTTTCCTGGATGACATGGCCGGCTTGCCGTCCATGCTCGATAACCTGGTGCCGGCCTGGCGGCAGGGGGATTACGCCACGATTGACCGTGACCTGTCGGCTGACCTGCGCACGCACCAGCCGGCCTTGTACCGGACGCTGCTGGTCGAACGCAACCGGCGCTGGCTGGAAGCACTGGAGCCGCTGTTGCGGGGCAGCCAGCCGGTGCTGGTACTGGTCGGATCGGCCCACCTCGGCGGGCCGGACAGCCTGATTGCGATGCTGGCTGAACGCGGCTACCGTTTCGTACCGGTCAGTGAACAGCCGCGGAGGCAGGCACCATGAGCAGCGCGGACGACGAAGGCAGGTGGGTCGAACTGGAAACGCGCCTCGCGTTCCAGGAGCATACGCTGGATGCACTCAACCAGGCCCTGGTTCGCCAGCAACAGCAGCTGGCCGAGCTGGAAACCCTCTGCCGCTACTTGCTGGCACAGTTGCGTGAAGTGCAGGCCGGCGCCGGCGGGCGCAGCCCTGCCGACGAAAAACCGCCGCATTACTGAGGCCGGCCCGGATCACCCCGGGCCGGGCCTGCAGTGCCGGCTTTTGCGTTTATAATGGGCGCCTTCACAACGGCGCCTGATGGAGAATTGTCCCCATGATCATCCAGCCCAAGGTTCGCGGCTTCATGTGCACCACGGCCCATCCGGCCGGTTGCGAGGCCAATGTGCGCGAGCAGATCGCCTATGTGAAGGCCCGCGGCCCCATCGCCAACGGCCCGAAGAATGTACTGGTGATCGGTGCGTCCACCGGTTACGGCCTGGCCTCGCGCATCAGTGCGGCCTTCGGCAGCGGGGCGAAAACCGTCGGCGTGTTCTTCGAGCGGCCCGGTGCCGAAGACAAGCCCGGCAGTGCCGGCTGGTACAACAGCGCAGCTTTCCACACATGCGCCGCAGAAGCCGGCCTGTACGCCAAGAGTTTCAACGGCGACGCGTTTTCTGACGAGATGAAGGCAAAAGTCATCGACTTGCTGAAGAAGGAAGTCGGCAAGGTGGACCTGGTGGTGTACAGCCTGGCATCCCCGCGCCGCCAGCACCCGAAAACCGGCGTGACCCACAAATCGACCCTGAAACCCATCGGCAAATCGGTCAGCAATACCACGCTGGATACCGACCGCAAGGAAATCAAGACCGTCACGCTGGAGCCGGCCACGCAGGAGGAAATCGACGACACCGTGGCCGTGATGGGCGGCGAGGACTGGGGCTTCTGGATCGACGCACTGCGTGAGGCTGGCCTGCTGGCCGACGGTTTCCAGACCACGGCGTATACCTACCTCGGCGAACGCATCACCTGGGACATCTACTGGCACGGCACCATCGGCTCGGCCAAGAAAGACCTCGACCGCGTGGCCGTTGAGTTGGACAAGAAGCTTGCCCCGATCCACGGCAAGGCCTGGGTATCGGTGTTGAAGGCGGTCGTGACGCAGGCGAGCTCCGCCATCCCGATCATGCCGCTGTACCTCGCTTTGCTGTTCAAGGTGATGAAGGAAGCCGGCACCCATGAAGGCTGCATCGAGCAGGTCGACGGCCTGTTCCGCGAATGCCTGTACAACGCCAGTCCCCGCGTCGACAGCGAAGGCCGCCTGCGCATGGACCACAAGGAACTGGTGCCGGAAGTGCAGGATACGATCGAGCAACTGTGGCCGAAAGTGACCTCGGACAACATCGATGCGCTCACCGACTTTGCCGGCTACCACGCGGAATTCCTGCGTTTGTTCGGCTTCGGCCTGAAGGGCGTGGACTACAACGCCGATGTGAACCCCGATGTCGCCATTGCAGGCCTGATCGAGTAAGCCATGGCGCAGCCCTGGGGGCAGGTCGTCACGATCGCACCGGCTTTGCAGCGCATCGTGGCGCCCAACCCGGGGCCGATGACCGGCCACGGCACCAACACCTACCTGATCGGCGAGCGTGAACTCGCCGTTGTCGACCCGGGCCCCGCCGAGCCTGCGCATATCGAGGCGATTCTCAGTGCCGGCAAGGGCCGCATCCGCTGGGTGATTGCCACCCATACCCATCCCGACCATTCACCCGCCGCACGCGCAGTGTGCGATGCCACCGGAGCCGAATGCCTGGGCATGTCACCGCCGATCGGTGATGCACACCAGGACATGGGCTTCAAGCCGCACCGCGAGCTGCGCGACAACGACCGCCTGCGCGGCGACGGTTTCTGCCTGCGCGTGATCCACACCCCCGGCCATGTCGCAAACCACCTGTGCTTTTTCCATGAGGAAACCGGCACGCTGATGACCGGCGACCACATCATGCAGGGCTCCACCGTGGTGATCATCCCGCCGGCCGGCGACATGAAGGATTACATCGAATCGCTGAAAAAATTGCGCCGCTTCCCGATCAGGGCCCTGGCCCCCGGCCACGGTGAACTGATTCACCAGCCGATGGCTGAAGTCGACAAGTTGATTGAGCACCGCCTGTGGCGCGAACAGAAAATCCTCTCGGTATTGCAGCAAGGCCATACCGGCACACTCGAACAACTGACCCCGATCGCCTACGACGATGTCGATCAAAGCCTGCATGTTATCGCGCAGTTTTCGCTGTGGGCGCATTTGATCAAGTTGGAGAAGGATGGTGTGGTGAGGCAGGAAGGGGAGGTTTGGATGCTTCGGTAATTTTCGGATTAAGCCCACTACAGTAGCATTTCAGTTAAAGCAGCTACTAAAAATCCTAGTAGAAAGGTTAATCCGCAATACTTAAGTATTTTTAGCTCTGTCGATATATCTCTCTTAAAAGCCGGGCCAAAAATCGCTGGAGTGATGACTATTGCGGAAAGTCCTAATGGAATTCCGTGAAAGATTAGCAGTACATATCCTAACAACGGGGATGAACCGTGTCCTGAGCCAGCGAAGATCAGCATCATTGCCAAAAAAGAATATATTGAAAAAAGAAAAGGCAGGCTGATGAGGGCTAGAACAAATGCGGTCAGGTTGAATTTCTTTGGTTGCCCTTCATGAGACGTTTGCTCTTCCATGAATGACATCAAGTTGGCAGCGCTTTTCTAATGGATTCAATGTACCTGTGTTTTCAGTTGTCCGCAATCTGAAAATAAATAAGAGAAATCCATAAACTTCTTTGTTCTTTACCGGGGCCTCGCCGGCCCCGGACCCCGCATCGCGGCACGCCGTTGCTGTTCACCGTTCACGGCATGAGCCATCAAGCCGTCGGCTCGACAGGCATCCCTGCCTGGCGATCCTCAATCGGGCGTCCATGCCCGATTGCCGGCTGGGCTCATGCGTGCCCGCTGGCAACGGCTGAATGCCGCATTAAAAAGCGGCAGCTTGTCTTTGCTGCATGGCTTGCCTGCTTTTCGCCGACTGCAACAGCGCCCGCAAGGACGCGCAGGCAATTCGGCGGGTTTTGGCCATGGACGGCCAAGGCAGGCGAGCGAACAGGAGGTTTGTCCACGCCGTCCGCCCGACAATTGCGGTGTGCCATGAGGAAATAGCGCTGTTGGGAGGCAAACGGGGCTGCAGGAGCTGGCTCCTGCAAAAAAATCACTGCCCCTGCTTGATCATCTCCGCACACTTCCAGCCGATCATCATCGCCGGGGCATTGGTGTTGCCGCCGATCAGGTTCGGGATGATCGAGGCGTCGGCCACGCGCAGGCCTTGCACCTTGTGCAGCTGCAGCCGGTGATTGACCACGGCGTCCTCGCCCTGGCCCATTTTGCAGGTGCCCACCGGGTGGTAGACGCTGTCGCTGATGGCGCGCAGGGCGGTGTCGATGTCACTGGCCGACTGCACCTGCGGGCCGGGGGTAATCTCGCGGCCGATCAGTCCACCCCAGGCTTTCGCGGCCATGATCTCGCGTACGACGCGGAAGGCATGCCGCAGCGTGACCCAGTCGGCTTCGCAGGCGAGGAAGTTGAAATCGATTTTCGGGGCCTCCAGCGGGTTGGCCGAGCGCAGCGTGACGCTGCCGCGGCTGCCCGGGCGCAGGTTGCAGGCATGCACGGTGACGCCGTGCTGCTTTGGCAGCGGGTCGGTCAGGCTGGTCATGTAGGCCGGCACGAAATGCAGCTGGATGTCCGGCCGCGTTTGCTCCGGGCAGCTGCGCACGAAACCGCCGGCTTCGATGCCGTTGCCGGCAGCAACGCCGGTTCGCGTCAGCAGGTACTGCAGGCCGACCTTGAGCTGCGTGAGCGGGTTGGCGTTGCTGTTCAGCGTGATCGGCTGCGTCACCTCGTAGTGCATCAGCACATCGAGGTGTTCCTGCAGGTTGCGGCCCACGCCGGGCAGGGCGATTTCACAACGCACGCCGGCGGCACCCAGGTCATCGGGATGGCCGATGCCGGACAACTGCAGGATCTGCGGGTTCTGGATGGCGCCGGCGGAGAGGATGACTTCGCCGTTGCGGTCCAGTGCTGCCGTTTCCAGCGATTGGCCACGCAGGTATTCCACGCCGGTGACGGTATCGCCGTTCAACAGCAGGCGCTTGGCATGTGCGCCGGTGATGACGGTGAGGTTGGGGCGGCCCAGCGCCGGGCGCAGGAAGGCCACGGCCGCGCTGCAGCGCCGGCCGTCGCGCAGGGTGCACTGGTAGCGGCCCATGCCTTCCTGCTGTGCGCCGTTGAAGTCGTCATTGCGCGGGATGCCGGTTTCGATGCCGGCTTCGATGAACCGGTCGAACAGGACATTGGCGGACGGTGCATCGGACACCGCCAGCGGGCCGCCGCTGCCATGGTAGTCATTGGCGCCGCGCACATTGTCTTCCATCGCCTTGAAGTGGGGCAGCACATCCCGGAACGCCCAGCCGGTGTTGCCGGCGGCTGCCCAGTCGTCGTAATCGCCGGCATGACCGCGGATGTAGACCATGCCGTTGGCGCCGCTGGAGCCGCCGAGCATGCGGCCACGCGGCACATAGATGCGGCGGTTGTTGAGCTGGGCCTGCGGTTCCGACCAGAACTGCCAGTTCAGGGTCTTGCTCTTGAGGACCTCGGCGCAGCCGCCGGGCATGTGGATCATCGGGTTGCGGTCCTTCGGCCCGGCTTCCAGCAGCAGGACTTTTTTGTTGGGGTCTTCCGACAGGCGGCTGGCGACCACGCAGCCGGCTGAACCGGCCCCCACCACGATGTAATCGAACATGCCCCCTCCCGGAATCGTTTTTATGGTGCTGGATGCAGGGCGTCCATTGTAGCGGCAAGTCCGGCAGGCCGGCATGACGGTGTGGTCATGCCCGGGCCGTGTTGAACCGGCCCGGCCCAGCGCCTAACATAGCGGCCTTTCCGGACCGCTGTCCGGTTCACAGGGAATCCGCGTATGGTCTCTCCGGGCACGCTGCCACACACCCTGCCGGCCGTCATCCGCCAGGCGGCCAGCCGTTTTGGCAGCCGCACGGCCATCCAGGACGGCGGCATCAGCCTGAGCTACGCCGAGCTGGATGCTGCCCGCCTGCAGGCGGCGCGTGCCTTTGCCGCTGCCGGCATCCGCAAGGGCGACCGTGTTGCCGTGTGGGCGCCGAACCTGTACGAGTGGATCGTCTGCGCCATCGGCCTGCAGACCCTGGGGGGGGTGCTGGTGCCGCTCAATACCCGCCTCAAGGGGGCCGAGGCGGCCTATATCCTCGAACGCAGCGGTGCGCGCCTGCTGTTCACCGTGACCGATTTCCTCGGCATCAACTACCCCGAGTTGCTGAAGGGGCAGTCGCTGCCCGCGCTGGAAGGCATCGTGCTGTTCCGCGGCCAGCACCCGGATGGCCGCGGCTGGACCGATTTCCTCGCCGCCGGCAATGCCGTCCCGGAAGCCACCGTGCTGGCGGCCGAGGCGGCGGTGACGCCGGACGACACCATGGACCTGCTGTTTACCTCCGGCACCACCGGCAAGCCCAAGGGCGTGATGTGCGGGCATGGCCAGAACATCCGCGTGTTCGCCGTGTGGGCCGAGGCGGTGGGCCTGACGGAAAGCGACAACTACCTGATTATCAACCCGTTTTTCCATTCGTTCGGCTACAAGGCGGGTTGGCTGGCGGCCTTCCTGGCCGGTGCCCGGGTGCTGCCGGTGCCGGTGTTCGACATCGATGAGGTGCTGGCCGTGATCGAGCGCGACCGCGTCAGCGTGCTGCCCGGCCCGCCGACCATCTACCAGTCGCTGCTGTCCCACCCCAAGCGTGACCAGTACGACCTCTCCAGCCTCAAGCTGGCGGTGACCGGTGCTGCGTCGGTGCCGGTGGAGCTGGTGCGGCGCATGCGTGCCGAGCTGGGGTTTGCCACCGTGATTACCGCCTATGGCCTCACCGAAACCTGCGGCATGGTCAGCATCTGCCGCCGCGATGACGATGCCGAGACGATTGCCACCACCTCCGGCCGTGCCATCCCCGGTGTCGAGGTGCGCTGCATCGATGGCGAGGGGCGTGAAGTGCCGCATGGCGAGCCGGGCGAGATCTGCGTGCGCGGCTACAACGTGATGCAGGGCTATTTCGAGAATCCCGCCGCCACCGCCGAGGCAATCGATGCCGAGGGCTGGCTGCACACCGGCGATGTCGGCGTGATGGATGCGCGCGGTTACATCCGCATTACCGACCGCATGAAGGACATGTTCATCGTCGGCGGTTTCAACTGCTACCCGGCCGAAATCGAGGGCGCGCTGGCCACGCTGCAGGGCGTGGCCCAGGTGGCGGTGATCGGCATTCCCGACGAACGCCTGGGCGAGGTTGCCAAGGCCTATGTCGTCAAGGCGCCGGGGGCCACCCTGGACGAAGCCGGCGTGATCGCCTGGTGCCGCGAGCACATGGCCAACTACAAGGTGCCGCGCTCGGTGACTTTCCTCGAGGCCCTGCCGCTGAACGCGTCCGGCAAGGTGCTGAAGACCCGCCTGCGCGAGATGCACGGCGGCGCCTGACGCCCGGCTTGGGGCCACGAGGCCTTTTGGGCTAGAATAGCCGCCCCGTTTGCAGGTCCGTCAGCCGGCTCCCGGCCGGTACCGACAGGGCTTTTCTCCAGAAGAATCCAGCCAGGAGTAGGGCATGAACAAGGTAATGTCGCTTGCGGATGCGGTCGGCCAGTTGCGCGATGGCATGACCATCGGGATCGGTGGCTGGGGCCCGCGCCGCAAGCCGATGGCGCTGGTGCGGGAAATCCTCCGCTCCAACCTGAAGGACCTCACCATCGTCGCCTACGGCGGTGCCGATGTCGGCATGCTGTGCGCGGCCGGTAAGGTGAAGAAGGTGGTATTCGCCTTCGTGTCGCTGGATTTCATCCCGCTGGAGCCGTACTTCCGTGCGGCCCGCCAGGCCGGTGCCATCGAAACGATGGAAATCGACGAGGGCATGTTCCTGCTGGGCCTGAAGGCGGCCGCCATGCGCGTGCCGTTCCTGCCCACCCCGGTTGGCCTCGGCACCGATGTGCTGAAGATCAACCCGGGCATCAAGACCATCCGCTCCCCCTATGCCGACGGCCGTGAGCTGGTGGCGATGCCGGCCCTGCCGCTTGATGCCGCCCTGCTGCACGTGGACCGTGCCGACAGCCGTGGCGTGTGCCAGGTCAAGGGCCCGGACCTGTACATGGACGACCTGTTCGCCCGGGCCGCGAAGAAAACCTATGTCACCTGCGACGAGCTGGTCGACACCAGTGCCTTCCACAGCGAGCAGGAAGCCCGCTACGTGTTCTGGGAACGCAGCCAGACCAGTGGCGTGGTGCCGCTGGCCGGCGCCGCGCACCCGACATCCAGCGCGAGCTACGGCTTCGACGTGAAGCACTTCCAGGAATACGCCGCCTCGGCCAAGGACGAGGGCGGCTGGCAGGCCTATGTGGCCAAGTACGTGACCCCGGGCGAAACGGCCTATACCAGTGCGGTGGGCGGCATCGATGCCGTGCGCCAACTGCCGAAACCCGTGTTCTGACCCGGCCGCGAACCTGAAACGAGGAAGCAACCCATGAGTACGCCTGCCACTGAATTCACCCTGGCCGAGCTGATGATCTGCGCGGCAGCCCAAGCCTGGCAAGACGATGGCGAAGTGCTGGCCACCGGCATCGGTGTGATCCCGCGCCTGGCCGCCTCGCTGTGCATGGCCACCACCAACCCCGACCTGATGATGACCGACTCCGAGGCCTTCGTCGTCAGTGAGCCGGTGCCGGTGGGCCCGCGTGGCAGCTATGTGCCGAAATTCGAGACCTGGATGGGCTTCTCGCGCATTTTCGACAATGTCTGGGGCGGCAAGCGCCATGCCATGATCGGCCCGACCCAGGTCGACCGCTTCGGCCAGGCCAACATTTCCTGCATCGGCGGCACCCATGAAAAACCGAAGGTGCAGATGCTGGGCGTGCGCGGCCTGCCGGGCAACTCCATCAGCCATGCCAACTCCTTCTTCGTGCCCGAGCACAACAGCAAGGTGTTCGTCGAAGGCGAGTGCGACGTGGTTTGCTCAATCGGCTACAACCCGGCACGCCTGCCGCAGGGTTATGCGCTCGATGAAGTCGACATCCGCCTCATCATCACCAGCCTGTGCGTGATGGATTTCGGCGGCCCCAATCACCAGGTGCGCCTGGTCAGCGTGCATCCGGGCGTGAGCGTCGATGAGGTGCAGGCCAATACCGGTTTCCCGCTGCACATCGCAGGCCAGGTGCCGGTGACCGCCGTGCCGACGGTGGAACAGCTGGCGCTGATTGCGAAATTCGATCCGCACAATCTGCGTGCAAAACAGTTGCGCGACAACCCGCCCGGCATCCGCAAGGCCTGAGGCAACCACCATGCCGATACTGACCGATTCGCGCATCTGCCGCCTGCTGGGGTGCAAGTACCCCATCATCCAGACCGCGATGGGCTGGGTGGCAAGCCCGGATCTCGTGGCCGGTACCGGCAATGCCGGCGGGTTCGGTTTCCTGGCCGGTGCCACCATCCCGCCGGAGCAGATGGAGGCCAGCATCCTGCGCACGAAGCAGCTGACGCAGGCGCCGTTTGGCGTGAACTTCCACATGTACCAGCCCAATGCGGCCGAGATCGTCGATCTGGTGATCCGCCACGGCGTGCGTGCGGTGAGCTACTCGCGTTCGCCCGGCAAGGACATGGTGAAAAAGCTGAAGGATGCCGGCGTGGTGTGCATGCCCACCGTCGGCCTGCCCAAGCACGCCATCAAGGCCGTCGAGATGGGCGCCGATGCGGTGACCGTGCAGGGTGGCGAGGGCGGCGGCCATACCGGTGCCGTGCCGACCACGCTGCTGCTGCCGCAGGTGGTGGATGCCGTGGGCGCCAAGGTGCCGGTGCTCGGCGCCGGCGGTTTCAAGGACGGCCGCGGCCTGGTGGCGGCGCTGGCCTTCGGGGCCGACGGCATCGCGATGGGCACGCGCTTCCTGCTGACGCAGGAAAGCCCGGTGCCGGCGGCGACCAAGCAGCGTTACCTCGATTGCCGGAACCCGGCCGACATCGTCGTCTCGCGCGCCATCGACGGGCTGCCGCAGCGCATGGTGATGAATGCCTTCCTGGGTGAGCTGGAGCGTTCCGGCAACCTGCACCGGCTGTGGCTGGCAGCCATCAATGGCCTCAAGTACATGAAGCTGTCGGGCGCTTCGCCCATCGGCCTGCTGAAGTCGGCGCATGCGATGGTGAAGAACGACGGCCTGAGCTGGTCGCAGGCCATCATGTCGGCCAATGCCCCGATGATCATCCAGAAGGCGATGGTGGACGGGTCCCCGGACGAGGGCATCCTGCCCAGCGGTCAGGTGGCCGGCGTCATCGACAACCTGCCGACCTGCGCCGAACTGATTTCCTCGATCGTCAGCGAGGCCGAGGCCCGCCTCGCAGCCCTGGCCAAACCGTGACCATACCCGGAGAAACCGCATGAGCAGCCCTTTCAGCACCCGCATCGACAACGGCATTGCCGAACTGGTGTTCAACCACCCGCCGGTCAATGCCTTCAACAGTGACACCTGGCTGGCGATTGCACGCGCGATCGAGGCACTGGGTACGGACGATGCCGTGCGCGTCATTCTGATCCGTGCCGAAGGCCGCGGGTTTTGCGCGGGCGTCGACATCAAGGAGCTGTCGGCCGACGGCTCGCTGATCACCAAGGTCAACAAGGGCAATTACGACACGTTCCGTGCCATCCACCTGAACCCGAAACCGGTGATCGTGGCCGTGCACGGCTTCGTGCTGGGTGGCGGCATCGGCATCAGTGGCGCTGCCGACATCATCGTGGCCTCCGAATGCGCCCGTTTCGGCGTGCCGGAGGTCGACCGCGGCGCGATGGGTGGCGGCGCCCACCTGCAGCGCATGTTCCCGGTGCAGAAGGTGCGCTACATGTATTTCACCGGCGAGATGATCGATGCCCGGGAAGCCTACCGGCTGGGGGCGGTCGAGCGCGTGGTGCCGAAAGACAAGCTGCGCGAAACCGCGCTGGACATCGCTGCGAAGATTGCCGCCAAGAGCCCGCGCATGATCCGCCTGGCCAAGGAAGCCCTCACCGGCATCGAGGACGGCTCCCTGGAGGACAAATACCGCTGGGAGCAGGGTTTCACGCTGGAGGCCTACACCTCGCCGGATTCGCAGGAAGCCCGCGATGCCTTCGTGCAGAAACGCGACGCCAGTTTCGACAAGAAATAGGAACAGGATACCGACATGGAACTTGCCTACACCGATGCGCAGAAAGCCTTCCGCCAGCAGGTGCGCAACTGGCTGTCCAACCATGTGCCGAAAAAGCCGCTGAAGTCCTTCGATACCGAAGCCGGCTTTGCCCAGCACCGCAAGTGGGAGGCCACGCTGAACAAGGGCCGCTGGGGCATGGTGACCTGGCCGGAAGCGCTCGGTGGCCGCGGCTGTGACCTGATCGAATGGCTGATTTTCGAGGAAGAGTACTACCGTGCCGGTGCCCCCGCGCGGGTCAACCAGAACGGCATCTTCCTGCTCGGCCCGACCCTGATGGAGTACGGCACCGAGGAACAGAAGCAGCGCATCCTGCCGAAGATGGCCACCGGCGAGGAAGTGTGGGCGCAGGCCTGGTCGGAGCCGAATGCGGGATCCGACATGGCAGCGATCCGTTCGCGTGCCGATCGTGACGGCGATTTTTATGTCATCAACGGCCAAAAGACCTGGTCGACCCGTGCCGTGTTTGCCGACTGGTGTTTCGGCATGTTCCGTACCGACCCGAAATCCGAGCGCCATCACGGCCTGACCTTCATCCTGGTGCCGCTCAACAGCAAGGGCATCACGGTGCGGCCGATACCGCAGCTCGACGGCCTGCCCGGCTTTGCCGAAATCTTCTTCGATGACGTGCGCGTGCCCGTGGCCAACCGCCTGGGTGACGAAGGTGCCGGCTGGAGTGTGGCGATGTCCACCGCCGGTTTCGAGCGTGGGCTGATGCTGCGCTCACCGGCCCGTTTCCAGGAAACCGCCCGCCGCCTGGTGAATCTCTACCGCGAGAACCAGGACAGCGCCGATCGCGACCCGGTGGTGCGCGATGCCGTGCTGCGTGCCTGGATGGATGCCGAGGCCTATGCGCTCACCACCTACCAGACGGCTTGCCGCCTGAGCCAGGGCGGCAAGATCGGGCCGGAATCCTCCACCAACAAGATTTTCTGGTCCGAGCTCGACCAGGCGATGCACGCCACGGCGATGAGCATCCTCGGCGCGCGTGCCGAGCTGTTGCCGCACGCGCCGGCAGCGGAAGGGGTGGGGCATTGGCTGGACGGTTTCCTGTTCAGCCAGTCCGGCACCATCTATGCCGGTACCAACGAAATCCAGCGCAACATCATTGCCGAGCGCATGCTCGGCATGCCGCGCTAAGCAGGGAGTCACGCCATGGACTTTACCTTCAGCGAAGACCAGTTGCTGTTCCAGCAAAGCGTGCGCGAGTTCCTCGTCAACGAAGTCACCACCGAGAGCATCCGTGCCCTGTGGGACACCAAAACCGGCCGATCCGATGAACTGTGGCAGCAGCTCGCCGGCATGGGCCTGACCGGCCTCACGGTGCCGGAAGCCTTCGGCGGGCTGGGCATGACGGCCGTGGACTTCGTGCTGCTGGCACAGGAGTGCGGTTATGTCGCCTTGCCTGAAAACCTGGTGGATACCGTGCTGGTGGCCGTGCCGCTGCTGGCTGCCTTGCCCGACAGCGAGGCGCGCAATGAATGGCTGCAGAAAATTGCTGCCGGCGAAGCCCGTGTCGCCGTGGGGCATGCCCGCAACGGCCTAGTGGCCGATGCCCATGTGGCCGATGTGTGGCTGCTGCAGAGCGGTGATGAAGTGCACCTCGTGAAGGCACGCAAGAAGGATGTCCGCCGCAACGAGAGCGTGGATCCGTCGCGTCGCCTGCACAGCATCACCTGGCAGCCGAAGCCGGCTACCTGCGTGGCGAAGGGTACGCGCGGGCGTGAACTGTGGCTGCAGGCAATGAACCACGGTGCACTGGGTGCGGCGGCCCAGTGCCTGGGCCTGGCCCAGCGCATGATCGACATCTCGGTCAAGTACACCGCTGAGCGCCAGCAGTTCGGCAAGCCGATTGGTTCCTTCCAGGCTGTCAAGCACCACATGGCCAATGTGGCCGTGCAGCTGGAGTATGCCAAGGCACCGGTATACCGTGCGGCCTGGTCGCTGGCCAATGGCCACCGCCTGGCCGGCATGCATGTCTCGCATGCCAAGATTGCCGCCACCGAAGCGGCCCTGCTGGCGGCGAAGAACGGTATCCAGGTGCACGGCGCCATGGGTTACACCTGGGAAGTCGACCTGCACATTTTCATGAAACGCGCCTGGGCACTGGATGGTTTCTGGGGCGATCGTGCCTTCCACAAGACGCGTGTGGCCAATTTCGTGCTGAAGGACAAGGCACCGATCGGTGCCGGCAATACCTTCACCGCCTGACAGACGAGGAGTCATACCATGGCCGAAGCCTACATCGTTGACGCACTGCGCAGCCCCACCGGCCGCCGCAAGGGTGGCCTGAGCCAGGTCCATGGTGCGGATCTCGGTGCGCATGTCATCAAGGCCATCGTCGAGCGCAACGGTATTCCCGATAACGAGTACGACGATGTGATCTTCGGCTGTGTCGACACCATCGGCCCGCTGGCCGGCGACATTGCCCGTACCTGCTGGCTGGCTGCCGGCCTGTCACAGGAAGTGCCCGGCACCACGGTGGATCGCCAGTGCGGATCCTCCCAGCAGGCCGTGCATTTCGCTGCACAGGCCGTGATGAGCGGCACCATGGATGTGGTGCTGGCCGGCGGCGTGCAGACCATGACGCAGATCCCGATTTCCTCGGCAATGACGGCAGCCGAGCCGCTGGGCTTCAAGGACCCGTTCTCCGGCTCCACCGGCTGGGTGAAGCGCTACGGCAGCGAGCCGCCGACGCAGTTCAAGTCGGCACAGATGATTGCCGACAAGTGGGGCCTGACACGGCGTGACCTCGAGGGTTTTGCCCTGGAATCGCACCGCCGTGCCCTGCAGGCGATTGCCGAAGGCCGTTTCCAGCGCGAAATCGTCCCCTTGAACGGCGTCGTCCATGATGAAACCCCGCGCCAGACCTCGCTGGAGAAAATGGCCGAGCTGGAGTTCCTGTTCGGCTGTGACAAGGTCACTGCAGCGGTGTCGAGCCAGACCTGCGATGCCTCCAGTGCCATGCTGGTGGTGAGCGAGGCCGCGCTCAAGCGCTACAACCTCAAGCCGCGGGCGCGCATCCACCACATGAGCGTGCGTGCCGATGACCCGGTGTGGATGCTGACGGCACCGATCCCGGCCACGCAGTACGCATTGAAGAAAGCCGGCATGCGCCTGGCTGACATCGACCGGGTCGAGATCAACGAGGCCTTTGCCTCGGTGGTGATGGCCTGGCTGAAGGAAACCGGCTACCCGTACGAGAAAACCAATGTGAACGGCGGGGCGATTGCACTCGGCCACCCGCTGGGTGCCACCGGCACCCGCCTGATGACCACGCTGTTGCACGAGCTGGAGCGCAGCGGTGGCCGCTATGGCCTGCAGACCATGTGCGAAGGCGGCGGCCAGGCCAATGTGACCATCATCGAACGCTTGTGATTCCCGTGCCGGCCCTTGTGGCCGGCACATCCCGCTCAGCTGACCAGAGGAAACAGACCATGGGTATTTGCCAGGATCGCGTTGTCATCGTCACCGGTGCCGGTGGTGGCCTGGGGGCTGCCCATGCGCGCGTGTTTGCCGCTGAAGGTGCCTGCGTCGTCGTCAATGACATCAACGGCGAGGCGGCCCAGAAGGTGGTCGATGAGATTGCCGCTGCCGGCGGCCGTGCGGTGGTGAACACCTCCAACATCACGAACTACGCCGACAGCGAAAATGCCGTGAAGCAAGCCATCGACACCTACGGTGACCTGCATGTGGTGGTCAACAATGCCGGCATCAACCGTGACCGCATGTTCGCCTCGATGACCGAGGCCGAGTGGGATGCCATCATGTCAGTGCACCTGAAGGGGCACTTC
>LAHR01000350.1_pt1 | contig 18323 bp, 15 predicted proteins | sample 329641 | NCBI WGS metagenome assembly LAHR01 (sample SAMN03275701, study PRJNA271635) | activated sludge metagenome | isolation source: Sample C-3 Sludge from acetogenic chamber (third chamber) of Anaerobic...
GTTGGAGATGCACACCAGCGCATCGGCACAGTGGGCATTGACCATGTACTCGACGCTGTCGGCAATGATGTCGCGGCTGGGCAGGCTGTAGAGCATGCCGTCGTGGCCCATGGCGATGCCGTCGTCCACCGCGATGGTGTTGAACTCCTTGGCCACTCCGCCGGCGGCCTCGATTTCGCGGGCGACCAGCTGGCCCATGTCCTTCAGGTGCACATGCCCCGGTACGAACTGCGTAAAGGAGTTGGCCACCGCGATGATCGGCTTGCCGAAGTCGCCGTCCTTCATGCCCGTGGCGCGCCACAGGGCGCGGGCCCCGGCCATGTTGCGGCCGGCCGTGGAGGTGCGGGAACGGTACTGGGGCATGGCTAACCTCGCGTCGGGGCAGGGAAAACAGGGCAGGCAAGGATACCAGAAGCCGTCCGCCTTGGCAGCGCGGGCGGGGCGCCCACCGAATATAATGGACTTTGGTTTATAAATAGACCAAAGTATAAAAATGGCAACGCGGGCCAACAAGAAGCGGCAGGCACGGCGGCAATGGCTGCAGGCGGGCCGGCACTGCTTTGCCCGTGACGGCTACGAGGGAGCGGCGCTGGAGCACATCGCCGCCGAGGCTGGCCTGTCACGGCCGGGGTTCTTCCTCTATTTTGCCTCCAAGGCGGCGCTGCGCACGGCGATCCGGCTGGAGTTGCTGCACGGCCTGGCCATGCTGGCCGGGCAGGAAGCCGAGCGGGAGGGCAGTGCCGGCGAACGCCTGCAGCGGGCGCTGTCGCGCATGCAGGCCAGCCTGCAGGCCGAGGCCGCCCTGGTGCAGGGTACGGGCTTGCTGGGCTGCGGGCTGGAGGCGGCGGAGGTGGCGGAGTGTCAGGCCTGGCAGCGGTTGGCCCAGGGCCTGGCACGGCTGGCCGGGCAGCCAGCCGCCGGCGAGGCACAGCAGCTGATGGCGGCGGCCGTATTGCGCGGGGGCTGGCAGGCCCTGCCGGTGGCCGGTGACCGGGCGGCGCTGGCGCTCACCGCCCGCATGCTGCTGGCGGTTTTCCGGCCGGAACCTTGACCGAGGCCAAACCCGGCCGCCCCGCAACAAGGCACAATGAACCCAAGCAAAAAAGTCAACCATAGGGAGCAGGCCATGTACGAACACCATGTCGAGGTCATCGAGCGTTCGCTGGCGAGGGCGATCGAGCGGCAGGGTATCGATACCATCGCTGCGGGGCTGTTCCGGCGCTTCTTCGAGCGTTTCCCGGAAACCCGCCACACCTTTTTTGGCAATACCAACATCGATTATTTCGGTGCCCGCAAGTTCCGCATCATCGCCGACTTCCTCATCGATACGCTGAAGCACCCGGTCTACGCCGAAGGCACCGTCTGCAGCGAAGTGATGCGCCACCAGATGTATGGCCTGAAGGACAAGGAATACTATTTCGGGCTGGTTGACTCGCTGCTCGAGTGCGTGCGCGAGGCATTGGGTGAGGAGTGGACGCCGGAGGTCAACGAATGCTGGCACGATGCGGCCAGTGGCCTGAAGGGCATCATCTTCGAAGCCGCCTCGGAGTACCTGGGACAGTAAGCAGATCGCCGGCCACTTGCGTCCGATAACAAAAAGCCCGGCATTGCCGGGCTTTTTGCCTTGGGAACGGCCTCAGGATTTCGAGGCCTTTTTCGCTTTCTTTTCTGCGCGTTTTTCCTTGAGGGTTTTCTCGGCTTTTTTCTTGGCTTCCTTTTTGGCGTCAGTTGTCTTGGCCATGGTGGGCTCCTGGCGGGTGGGTGTTCAGGGCAAGGGTTTGCGGAATACCTGCGAGTTGCGCTGGTAGTTGTAGAGTGCCTTTTTCTCCGGTGGCAGCATGTCGAGTGCCGCCGGCACGAAACCCTGCTCGCGGAACCAGTGTGCCGTCTGCGTGGTGAGCACGAATACCGAGGTGAGGCCGGCCTGCTGCGCCAGTTTCTCCAGGTGCCGCAGCAGCGACAGTGCACGGCCACTGCCGCGGTAGTCCGGGTGCGAGACCACACAGGCGATCTCGCCGGTCTGGCTGGCCGGGTAGGGGTACAGCGCGGCACAGCCGATCACCATGCCGTCGCGGTCGATGACGGTGAAGCGGCCGATCTCGGTTTCCAGCAGCTCGCGCGAGCGGTGCACCAGTACGCCGGCGGTTTCCAGTGGCTCGATCAGGTTGACGATGCCGGCGATGTCGTCGATGGTCGCCGGCCGGATGCGTTCGTAGGGTGCGGCACTGATCATGGTGCCGGCGCCGTCGCGGCTGAACAGTTCGACCAGCAGTGCACCGTCGTTCTGGTAGCTGATGATGTGGCAGCGCTGCACGCCAGCGGAAGCGACCGAGGCGATCACCGGGATGTCCCACAGGTGGTTTTCCGGCAGCTGGGCGACATCGGCAGGCGTGATCTCGCGCAGCAGCCGGCCATTGCCGTCGCGCAGGCCGTCGTCGTCGACGAAGGCAATCAGCTTGTCGGCCTTGAGGGCGCGTGCGACGGCCGTCGCGGTGGCCTCCAGCCCGAGGTTGAAGCTTTCACCGGTCGGGGAGTAACCCAGGGTCGGCACCAGCACGATGGTCTGGCGGTCGAGCAGGGCACGGATGGCCTCGGTATCGACGCGGCGCACTTCACCGGTGAAGTGGTAGTCGATGCCGTGGCGGATGCCGATCGGCTGCGCAGTGATGAAGTTGCCGGAAGCCGTGCGCAGGCGCATGCCGTGCATCGGCGAATCCGGCAGGCCCATCGAAAACCAGGCCTCGAGCTGCGAGCGCAGGCTCATCACCGTTTCGCGCACCACTTCCAGTGCGGCGGCATCGGTCACGCGCAGGTCATTCACCACCGGTGCAGCAAGCCCGCGCTCGGCCAGGCGTTGCTCCACCTGCGGGCGGCAGCCGTGCACGATGACCAGGCGCACGTCGAGGCTGTTCAGCAGCGCGAGGTCGTGCACGATGTTGGCGAGGTTGTCGTCGGCCAGTGCCTCACCGGGCAAGGCCAGCACGAAGGTCTTGTCGCTGTGCGCTTCGATGTACGGCGCTGCCTGGCGGAAGTCGCGCACGAATTTGAGGGTGTTGCTGGCGTCCATGGGCCGCTCCGGCGAGTGTCGGCTGATTATATACACAAGCCGGCGGCTGGCCAGCGTGCCGGGATGCTACAGGCAGAAGCGGCGGATCACGCCCTGCAACAGGGTGATGGCGGGGCGGATTTGCGCCAGCTCGAGGTATTCGTTCGGCTGGTGGGCACAGGCGATGCTGCCGGGTCCCATCACGAGGGTTTCCATGCCCAGTTGCTGCAGGAACGGCGCTTCGGTGGCGAAGCCGGCCGAGACCGCCGCGTGGCCGGTGAGCTGTTCGGCCAGCTGCACCAGTTCGGCATCGGCGGCGGTTTCAAACGCCGGTACGCCGGGGAACAGCGCGGTGATGACGGCATCCACGCCGTAGCGGGCTGCTTCCGGTGCCACCACCCGCTGCAATTGCCGGCGCAGGCTGTCGAGTGGCATGCCCGGCAGCGGGCGCAGGTCGAAGTCGAGCTGGCAGTGTGCGCAGATCTTGTTGGGGTTCTGGCCGCCGTGGATGGCGCCGAAATTCAGTGTGGCGTACGGCACGCTGAAACCGTCATGGCGCTGTGTGGCGCGCAGGCGGTCGCGGAAGGTTTTCAGGGCATCGAGGCAGTCGGCCATGGCATCGATGGCATTGCGGCCGAGGGCCGGATTGGACGAATGGCCCGACTGCCCGGACAGCTGCAGCGACTCCATCATCATGCCCTTGTGCATGCGTACCGGTTTCAGGTCGGTGGGCTCGCCGACGATGGCAAAGCGGGCGCGCGGCCGGCCGGCCCCGACCAGCGCGCGGATGCCGGCCATCGAGCTTTCTTCGTCGGCGGTGGCGACGATCGTCAGCGGTTTTTTCAGGACGCCGGCAGCAATGGCGTCACGCGCGGCGGCAATCGCCACCGGGAAAAACCCCTTCATGTCGGTGCAGCCCAGGCCGTGGAAGCGGCCATCGCGCTCGCTGAGGGTGAACGGGTCGCTGTGCCAGCCGCTGTCGCCGGCGGGCACGGTGTCGGTGTGGCCGGCCAGTACCAGGCCGTCGTCACCGTGGCCGAAACGGGCGACCAGGTTGGCTTTCGACGGCATGCCGGGGATGTCCTGCAGCTCGATGGCAAACCCCAGCGCCTGCAGCCAGCCGGCGAGCCGCTCGATGACGGCACGGTTGCCGGTGTCCCAGGCCGGGTCGCTGGACGAACTCATCGATGGCGTGGCGACGAGTTCCGCGAGCTGGGTCTTGAAGTCGGGCAGTGTGTCCATGGCGGCCAGTGTAGCAACAAGCCGGCCGCGGCTTCAGGGGCGACCGCTGCCCTTACAGGAACATGCCCTTGAACATGAAGAAGAACATGATGGAAAGGATGGCGCCGGCCGGCAGGGTGACCAGCCAGGACATGAAGATTGAACCGACCACGCGCAGGTTCAGCGCACTGATACCGCGCGCCATGCCTACCCCGAGCACTGCGCCGACCAGCGTGTGGGTGGTCGATATCGGCAGGCCGGCACCGGAGGCCAGCACCACGGTGGTGGCAGCGCCCAGTTCGGCGGCAAACCCGCGGCTGGGCGTGAGTTCGGTGATGTGGTGGCCGATGGTGGCGATCACCTTGTAGCCGTAGGTGGCAAGCCCCACCACGATGCCGAAAGCGCCGAGGAACAATACCCAGTTCGCCACGCCGACTTTTTCCAGCACCTGGCCGCCGGTGCCGATGACGCTGGCGATGGCGGCCAGCGGGCCGACGGCATTGGCAACGTCGTTGGAGCCGTGCGCAAAGGCCATCGCGCAGGCGGTGAAGATCATCAGGATGGCGAATACCTTTTCTACGCTGGCGAAGCGCGAGTCGCGCTCGGCCTCGAGGTCACGCTGCACGCGTGACAGCAGCCAGGCACCGAGCACGGCCACCAGCAGGCCGATGGCGACCGAGATGCCGAAGGCTTCGATGCCGCTAATCTGCACGTGGTAGTGCACGAACACGTGCTTGAGGCCCTTGGTCAGGGTCACCATGCTCAGCATCAGGCCGACGAAGAACATGTAGAAGGGAACATAGCGCTTGGCGCGCCCGAACGGATCGGGCTGGGTGAGGATCAGCTTCTGTACGCTCATGAACAGGCCATACGCGATGATGCCGCCCATGAATGGCGAGGCGATCCAGCTGAGCGCGATGGTCTGTACCCGGTCCCAGTTCACCGCATCGACCGAGATGCCGGCCGCGACGAAACCGACGATGGCGCCGACGATCGAGTGCGTGGTCGAGACCGGCCAGCCCATCAGGCTGGCCAGCAGCAACCAGAAACCCGCTGCCAGCAGGGCCGACATCATGCCGAACACCAGCAGTTCGGGGGATTCGGCCAGTACCGACGGGTCGACCAGGTCACGGCGGATGGTATCGGTGACCTCGCCGCCGGCCAGGTAGGCGCCGGCGAACTCGAACACCATCGCGATCAGGATGGCCTGTGTGATGGTCAGCGCCTTCGAGCCGACCGAGGTGCCCATGGCATTGGCAACGTCATTGGCGCCGACACCCCAGGCCATGAAAAAGCCGAAACAGCAGGCCAGGATCAGCAGCAGTTCGCCGTGTTGGGCAATCAGTTCCATGGGGAGGGCTCCAGGTCAGCGGGCGATCAGGATCTGCAGGCGGCTGCCGACCTGCTGGGCAGCATTGGCGAGGTCGCCGATGCGGTCGATGATCTTGTAGAAGAAGATCACGTCCACCGGCGGCAGGTCCTGTTCCCGGGCAAACAGCTGCGAGCGGATGCCGACCTGCAGCACATCGGTCTGGTGCTCCAGGTCGTTGAGTTCGCGGATCAGGGTTTCGACGAAATCCACCTCGGGACCGCTGAAGCCGGTTTCCAGCAGCTCGTCGAGCTCCTGGATGGCTTTCAGGGCCTGTGCCGAGGTGGCGGTGCAGGCAGCCAGCAATTCCTGTACCGGCTGGGCCAGGTTGGGTGGCAGGCACATGCGGCGGCCCAGCATGATGCCGGCGATGTCGCGTGCGCCGTTGGCGAGGCGTTCCTGCACGTGCAGCAGCTCGAGGAGGTCCTCGCGCGGGACGGGCATGAACAGGCTTTTCGGCAGGTGCATGCGGATCGACATCTTGAGGGCATCGGCGTCGTTTTCCAGCTTGGCGACCTGTGCCTGCATGGCCTGGGCGCGCTCCCAGTCGCCGGCCACGGTGGCGGCGAGGAAGTCACCGAGGGTCACCACGCACTCATGCGCCTTGGTCATGTGTCGCTGGATCGGCTTGATCGGGGAGGCGCCGAACAGGTTGCTGATGGAGTTGCTGAGTAGGGCCATGACGGAATCCTTGCGGCAGGTGGCGCCCAGTATAGGCAGCGCCCCGGGGCAAGACTACAGGAAGGTGACGGTTTTTTGACGCCGGCAGGGGTGTGCACGGTGCGGCGCTGCCGGGGAACCCCCGAATGGGGTAAGCTTGGGCCATAACACCCGGGAACCCAAGCGTTTTCCCATGACCGATGCCACCAAGACTGCCGCTGACCGCGTGCTGGACCTGCATTCCCTGCTGCGGGCGCTGCAGCACGACGGCCTGTTGCAGGCCGAGGATGCCGGCCGGCTCGAAAACAGCCCCCGCACGGCGGCCCAGGCCGCGCTGCACCCGCTGGCCTACCTGGCCAGCCAGGCCGTGGCCGATGCCCGCCACCCGGGCAAGACGCTCGACCTGGATGCGCTCACGGCATGGCTGGCACGCCATGCCGGGCAGCCGTACCTGCGCATCGACCCGCTGAAGGTCGATGTCAGTGCGGTGACCGAGGTGATGTCGTTCGCCTTCGCGCAGCGGCACAAGATCCTGGCGGTATCGGCCAGCCGCGACGAGGTGGTGATCGCCAGTGCCGAGCCGTTCGTGCGCAGCTGGGAAACCAACCTCGAGCACGTGCTGCGCCGCCCGATCCGGCGCGTGGTGGCCAGCCCCGAGGACATCGCCCGCTACACGGTCGAGTTCTATACCCTGGCGCGCTCGGTCAGCGGCATGACGCGGGGCGAAACCCGGGCCGTCAGCGGCATCGCCAGCTTCGAGCAGATGCTGGAACTCGGCAACCTGAAGGACCCGGATGCCAACGACCAGCACATCGTCAATGTCGTCGACTGGCTGTTCCAGTACGCCTTCGACCAGCGCGCCAGCGACATCCACATCGAGCCGCGCCGCGAGAAAGGCAATGTGCGTTTCCGCATCGATGGCGTGATGCACACCGTTTATGAGATGCCGATGCAGGTGGTCACCGCCGTGGTCAGCCGCATCAAGATCCTCGGCCGCATGAACATCGCCGAGAAGCGCCGCCCGCAGGACGGCCGCCTGAAGACCAAATCACCCGGCGGCAACGAGGTCGAGCTGCGCCTGTCGACCCTGCCCACCGCCTTCGGCGAGAAGCTGGTGATGCGCATCTTCGACCCGGAAGTGCTGCTGCGTTCCTACAAGGAGCTCGGCCTGCAGGACAGCGACTACGAACGCTGGCAGGGCATGGTCACGCAGCCCAACGGCATCGTGCTGGTCACCGGCCCCACCGGTTCGGGCAAGACCACCACGCTGTATTCCACGCTGAAGCAGCTGGCCACGCCGGAAGTGAACGTGTGCACCATCGAGGACCCGATCGAGATGGTCGAGCCGGCCTTCAACCAGATGCAGGTGCAGCACAACATCGACCTTGATTTCGCCAGTGGCGTGCGTGCGTTGTTGCGGCAGGACCCGGACATCATCATGGTGGGCGAGATCCGCGACCTCGAAACCGCGCAGATGGCGGTACAGGCCGCACTCACCGGCCACCTGGTGCTGTCGACCCTGCACACCAACGACAGCCCCACGGCGGTATCGCGCCTGCTCGAACTGGGTGTGCCCGCCTACCTGATCAAGGCCACCCTGCTCGGCGTGATGGCACAGCGCCTGGTGCGCACGCTGTGCCCGCACTGCAAGGCGGAAACGGCCGTGGATGCCGATGCCTGGAAGCAGCTGACGCGCCCCTGGCAGGTGCCGCTGCCGAAGAAAATCTTCCGCCCGGTGGGCTGCCTGGAATGCCGCAACACCGGCTACCTGGGCCGCCAGGGCCTGTACGAGATCCTGCTGATGAGCGATGCCACGCGCGAACTCGTGCGCGAGGATACCGACCTGAAGGCGCTGCGCCAGTCCGCCATGCGCGAAGGCATGCGCACGCTGCGCCTGTCCGGTGCACAGAAGGTGGCCGGCGGCCTGACCACCATCGAGGAAGTGATGCGCGTCGCGCCGTTGGCCGACAGCGACCGTTGACCCCACCGTTGCCCTGCGGGTGCTGCCATGTCCCTTGCCCTGCCTGCCGTGTTGCATGATGAACTGGCGCGGCGCCAGTTGCGCCTGCGCGAGGCGCTCAGCCGTGAGCCGGCCTTCCTGCAGGAGCCGGACAAGGCCGCGGCGTTCGGCCGCGTGCTGGCCTGCAGCCGTTTCGTGGCCGATGCGCTGGTCGCCAATCCCGGCCTGCTGGATGAGCTGGGTGCCGACCCCTGGCGCCCGTACGCCGACGGTGAAATGGCGGCCCGCCTCACGGCACGGCTGGCCACGGCAACGGATGAAGCCGCGCTGCTGAAGGCCCTGCGCACATTTCGCCGTCGTGAAATGGTGCGCATCGTCTGGCGCGACCTCGCCCGCCTCACCGATCTGGAAGGCACCGTGCGCGACATGACGGCGCTCGCCGATGCCTGCATCGCGCAGGCGCTGGACTGGTGGCACCCGCGGCTGGTGGCAGAACTGGGCGAACCGGTCTCGGCCGAAGGCCGCCCGCAGCACCTGGTCGTGCTGGCGATGGGCAAGCTGGGGGCCGGCGAACTCAATGTGTCGTCGGACATCGACCTCATCTTTGCCTACCCCGACAACGGTGAAACCCGCGGCAAGCCGCGCAGTCTCGACAACCACGAGTTCTTCACCCGCCTCGGCCGCAAGCTGATCCATGCGCTGGATGCCATCACTGCCGACGGCCAGGTGTTCCGCGTCGACATGCGCCTGCGGCCCTGGGGGCAGAGCGGTGCGCTCGCGCTGAGCTTCGATGCGATGGAGGAGTACTACCAGAACCAGGGCCGCGAATGGGAGCGCTACGCGATGATCAAGGCGCGTGCCGTGACCGGCGACCCGCAGGACAGCGTCCGGCTGCTGGCCCTGCTGCGGCCGTTCACCTACCGCCGCTACATCGATTTCAGCGCCATCGAGGCCCTGCGCGAAATGAAGGGCATGATCGCCCGTGAAGTGCGCCGCAAGGGCATGGACGGCAACCTCAAGCTCGGGCCCGGCGGCATCCGTGAAGTCGAATTCATCGTGCAGTCCTTCCAGCTGATCCGCGGCGGGCAGGAGCCGGCGCTGCGTGAGCGCTACCTGCTGTCGGTGCTGCACTGGCTCGGCGGGCACGGTTACCTGCCGGAGGCTGCCGTGGCGGAACTCGATGCCGCCTACCGCTTCCTGCGCAATGCCGAACACGCCATCCAGGGCCTGGAGGACCGCCAGACGCAGATGCTGCCGGAGGCACCGGCTGCGCAGGCTGCGGTGGCGCTGGCGATGGGGTTTGCCGGCTGGGACGCCTTCCGCACTGCCCTCGACGGCCACCGCGCTGCCGTGCAGCGGCATTTCCGCGCCGTGGTCAGTGACGACGGCGAGGCGGCCGGCGACGACGGCAACCTGGCCGAATGGGGCGCACTCTGGCGTGGCGAGCTGCCGCTGGAGCAGGCCCTGCTGCGCCTGCAGGCCTGGCAGGATCCGCAGGCGGCCCTGTCACGGCTGGCCGGCCTGCGCGATGCCGCCGCCGTGCGCATGATGCAGTCGCTGGGGCGCGAGCGCCTGGACCATTTCATGCCGGTGCTGCTGGCCATGCTGGATGGCCAGCCCGCGCCGGACGACACCCTGCAGCGCCTGTTGCCGCTGGTGGAGGCGGTGGCGCGCCGCACGGCCTACCTCGTGCTGTTGCTGGAGAACCGTGCCGCACTCACCCAGCTGGTGAGCCTGTGTGCCGCCAGCCCGTGGATTGCGGCCCAGCTGGCACGCCACCCGGCGCTGCTCGACGAGCTGCTCGACCCGCGCACGCTGTACAGCCTGCCGGACCGGGCCGCACTGGGCCGCCTGCTGGGCGAGCACATGCTGCGCGTGCCGGAAGACGACCTCGAGCAGCAGATGGACCAGCTGCGTTACTTCCGGCTGGCACATGGCCTGCGCATTGCGGCCTGCGAGGCCAGTGGGGCACTGCCGCTGATGAAAGTGAGCGACCAGCTGACCTGGCTGGCCGAGGCGCTGCTGTGCTACGCGCTGGAACTGGCCGGCCATGACCTCGTGCGGCACCACGGCCGTCCTGGCGGGGTGCCGGCCGGTGACCCGCTGCCCTTCATCGTGGTGGGTTACGGCAAGCTGGGCGGCATCGAGCTCGGCCATGGCTCCGACCTCGACCTGGTGTTCCTGTACGACGCACCGATGGATGCCGGTACCGATGGCCCGCGCCCGCTGGACAATGCCTCGTTCTTCACGCGCCTCGGCCAGCGCCTGATCCACCTGCTGACGGCACAGACGCCGTTGGGCAAGCTGTACGAGGTGGACATGCGCCTGCGGCCGTCGGGGGCTTCCGGCCTGCTGGTCAGCAGCCTGGATGCCTTCGCGCACTACCAGCAGCAGGATGCCTGGACCTGGGAGCACCAGGCCCTGACCCGGGCCCGGGTGGTGGCGGGCAGCCCGGCGCTGGCAGGGCGCTTCAATGCCGTGCGCGACAGCGTCTTGCGGCGCGAGCGCGACCTCGACCGCCTGCGGCAGGATGTGGTGGCCATGCGGCGCAAGATGCGCGACCAGCTGCTGGATGCCGCCGGGCGTGCCGGGCAGGGCCCGTTCCCGCTGAAACAGGGGCGCGGAGGTATCGTCGATATTGAATTTATGGTGCAATATGCCGTCCTTGCCTGGTCCTGCCGATACCCGTCGCTGGTGCGTTACACCGACAATGTGCGGATCCTCGAGTGTCTCGCGGCCGAAGGCCTGCTGGACGCTGCGGCGGCGGAGCGGCTGCGGGCGGCCTGGATCGACTACCGCATGGCCCTGCACCGCCTGGCCCTGCAGCAGCAACCCGGCAAGGTGCCCGCCGATGCCTTTGCCGCACACCGCGCCGCCGTGCTGGCGCAATGGCAGGACTGGCTGGGCGAGGGTGCCTGAACCGCAGCCGGCCCCGACGGCCCTGGCGGCCAGGCGAGCACGCACGGAACAACGGGAGTAGCAACGATGTCGATGGCTGACCGCGACGGCGTCATCTGGTTTGATGGCCAACTGGTACCCTGGCGCGAGGCGCAGGTGCATGTGCTGACGCACACCCTGCACTACGGCATGGGCGTGTTCGAGGGCGTGCGGGCCTACCACACCGAATCGCGCGGCACCTGCATCTTCCGCCTGCGCGAGCACACCGATCGCCTGTTCAACTCGGCGCACATCATGCGCATGGCGATGCCCTGGGACCGTGCACAGATCAACGAGGCCCAGCGCGCCGTGGTGCGCGAGAACGGCCTCAAGGAAGCCTACCTGCGGCCGATGTGCTTCTACGGTTCCGAAGGCATGGGCCTGCGTGCCGACAACCTGAAGACCCATGTCATCGTCGCTGCCTGGGACTGGCCGTCATACATGTCGCCGGAAGCGCGCGAGCAGGGCATCAAGGTGCGCACCTCGTCGTACACGCGGCACCATGTCAACATCGCGATGACCAAGGCCAAGGCCAACGGCAACTACATCAACTCCATGCTGGCGCTGCGCGAAGCCCTGGACTGCGGCTGCCAGGAGGCCCTGCTGCTGGACCCGGAAGGCTATGTGGCGGAAGGCAGCGGCGAGAACATCTTCATCGTGCGCAACGGCCGCCTGTACACGCCGGAACTGACCAGCTGCCTGGACGGCATCACGCGCAACACGGTGTTTGCGCTGTGCGCCGACCTGGGCCTCACGATCACCGAAAAACGCATCACGCGCGATGAGGTCTACATTGCCGACGAAGCGTTCTTCACCGGTACGGCTGCCGAAGTGCTGCCGATCCGCGAGCTCGACGGCCGCACCATCGGCAGTGGTCGCCGCGGCCCCGTGACCGAGAAGCTGCAGGCGCTGTATTTCGACCAGGTGAAGGGGCGCCGGGCCGAACATACCGAGTGGCTGAGCCCCGTCGCGCAGTAGGTCCCGGCCATGGGTGACCGCCCGGGTCCGCACATCCTCGTCGTCGGCCCCTCGTGGGTCGGCGACATGGTGATGACCCAGGCCTTGTGCATCAGCATCAAGCAGCAGCACCCGGATGCCGTCATCGATGTGCTGGCACCGGCCTGGTGCGGTGCCCTCACGGCCCGCATGCCGCAGGTGCACGCGCTGCTTGACTCCCCGTTCGGCCACGGTGCCATCGAGCTGGGCCGCCGGCGCGCCCTCGGCCGTGAGCTGGCGTCACGGCAGTACGACCAGGCCATCCTCGTTCCCAATTCGCTGAAATCGGCACTGGTACCGTTCTTTGCCGGCATCCCGCTGCGTACCGGCTGGCGGGGCGAGCTGCGCTATGGCCTGTTGAACGACCTGCGCGTGCTGGATGCACAAGCCTACCCGACCATGCTGTCGCGGCTGGTGGCGCTGGCGCTGCCGGCCGGGACGGCACTGCCGCAGCGCATGCCGTGGCCGCGCTTTGCCAGCGATGCCGCCGCACAGGCCGCCGCCCTGCACAAGCACGGCCTGTCGCTGGTGCGGCCGGTGGTGGGCCTGTGCCCCGGTGCCGAGTTCGGTGCTTCCAAGCGCTGGCCGGAGGCGCATTACGCCACCCTGGCGGCCGGGCTGATCGCACGCGGTGCCGCAGTGTGGGTGTTCGGCTCCGGCAAGGACCGGCCGGTGGCCGAAGCACTGGCGGCTGCCGTACCGGAGGCGTTGCGCAGCCATTGCCACCTGCTGGCCGGCAATACCACGCTGCTGGAGGCGGTCGACCTGCTGGCACAAACCAGCGCCGTGGTGAGCAACGATTCCGGCCTCATGCACGTTGCCGCCGCCACCGGCCGCCCGCTGGTGGCGCTGTACGGTTCCAGCTCGCCGGGCTTTACGCCGCCGTTGTCGGCACAGGCGCAGGTGCTGCGCCTGGACCTGCCCTGCAGCCCCTGCTTCGAACGCGAATGCCCGCTCGTGCACCGCAACTGCCTGGTGCAGTTGCAACCCTCGCTGGTGATGGCAGCACTGGAACCCTTGCTGCCGGGGCTGGGCTGATGCGCGTACTGGTCGTGAAAACCTCGTCGCTGGGGGATGTGATCCACACCCTGCCGGCCCTTACCGATGCCCGGCAGGCGCTGCCGCAGCTGGTGTGCGACTGGGTGGTGGAGGAAGGCTTTGCCGAAATTCCGGCCTGGCACCCGGCGGTTGCCGTGGTGATCCCGGTGGCGATCCGGCGCTGGCGCAAGGCACCGTGGCGTGCGCTGCGCAGTGGCGAGTGGCAGCGCTTTCGCGCGCAGCTCGCCGCGCAGCACTACGATGCCGTGATCGATGCCCAGGGCCTGGTCAAGAGCGCGCTGCTGGCGCGCCTGGTGAAGGATGCCCCGCGTTACGGCTACAGCCGCGACACCGTGCGCGAACCGCTGGCCAGCCTGGCCTACCAGCACGGCTTTGCCATACCGTCCCGGCTGCATGCCATCGAGCGCAGCCGCGAGCTGTTTGCCCGCGCACTGGGCTATGCCCGCCCGCACACGCCGCCGGATTACGGCCTGCCGCGCGAACGGCTGGCAGCCGCTGCCACCGGCAGCGGGGCCGTGGTGTTCCTGCACGGTACGGCCCGCGCCGAAAAATGCTGGCCGGAGGCACACTGGATCGCGCTGGGCCAGGCACTGGCAGCGGGCGGGCAGCGCCTGCAGCTGCCCTGGGGCAATGCCGCCGAGCAGGCCCGCGCGCAGCGCGTGGCCGCCGCCATCGGGCCGGCCGCCAGCGTCTTGCCGAAACTGGACCTGCGCGGCGTGGCGGCGGTCCTGGCGGCCGCGCGTGCCGTCGTTGCGGTGGATACCGGCCTGGGGCACCTCGCCGCCGCGCTGGGCGTGCCGGCGGTGTCGCTGTACGGCCCCACTGACCCGGCACGGGTCGGTGCCACCGGCGCACACCAGCATTACCTGCAGGCAGCCGACGGCCGCATGGGCGCGCTCACGCCGCAGGCCGTGCAGGCGGCGCTGCAGCCGCTGCTGGGTGCGACGGCATGAAACTCGCTTTCTGCCTGTTCCGCTACTTTCCCTTCGGCGGCCTGCAGAAGGACATGCGGCGCATCGCCGAGGCGGCCGTACAGGCCGGCCACAGCGTGCACATCTTCTGCGGTAGCTGGGAAGGCGAGCGGCCCGACGGCATCGCCGTCACCGAAGTGCCGGCCAGCGGCTGGGCCAACCACCGCCGCGATGCCCGCCTCGCGCAGGCGCTGGTGGCCACCGCCCGTGCCCAGCGGCCGCACCTGCTGGTCGGCTTCAACCGCATGCCGGGCCTGGATGTGTATTACGCAGCCGACAGCTGCTTTGCGGCCAAGCTCTACGAAGGCCGCGCCTGGTGGCTGCGCCTGCTGCCGCGCTACCGCCACCACCTGGCTGCCGAGGCCGCGGTGTTCGCCCCGCCGGCACGGGTCGATGTGCTGATGATCTCGCCGCCGCAGGTGGCGGTATTCCAGCAGTACTACCACACGCCGGCAGAGCGCCTGCACCTGCTGCCGCCGGGCATCAGCCGTGACCGGGTGGCCAATGGCGATGCGTTGCTGCGGCGGGCGGCCTTCCGCCGCCACTGGGGGCTGGCCGACAGCGAGCGGGTAGTGTTGCTGGTCGGCAGCGGTTTCCGCACCAAGGGACTGGATCGCGCCATTCGCGCACTGGCCAGCCTGCCCGAGGGCATCCGGCAGGGCACGCGCCTGTGGGTGGTGGGGCAGGATGACCCGCGCGCCTTCCAGCGCCTGGCTGCCCGCCTGCAGGTGGGTGAGCGGGTGCGGTTTTTCGGTGGCCGCTCCGACGTGCCGGAGTTCCTGCTCGGTGCCGACCTGCTGATCCACCCGGCGTACCGCGAGAATACCGGCACGGTGCTGCTGGAGGCGATGGTGGCCGGCCTGCCGGTGCTCACCACGGCCGTCTGCGGTTACGCGCCCTATGTCGGCGCCTACGGCATGGGCGAGGTGTTGCCGGAACCGTTCCGGCAGCAGGCCCTGGACGAGGCCCTGCTGCGGCAGCTGGCCGGCCCATCGCGTGGCATACTGCTGGAGCGTGGCCGCGCCTTTGCGCAGCAGGCCGATATCTTCAGCCTGCCGGATCGCGCGGTGGAAACCCTGGAAGCAGTGGCGACGGAGCGCTATGGAACTCTACCTTGAGGGCGAATTCGCCGAGGCCTGGGCAGACGACCCGTTCGGCCATGCAGCGCGCACTGACGGCGAAACCTTCCGTGCCCTGGAAGGCCGCCGCACCCTGCGTTTCGAGCTGCAGGGCCGCCATTATTTCCTGAAGGCCCACAGCGGCATCGGCTGGGGCGAGGTCTTCAAGAACCTGCTCTGCGGCCGCTGGCCGGTCACCGGTGCCACCGACGAATGGCTGGCCCTGAACCACCTGCGGGCGCACGGCCTGCATACGCCGAAACCGCTGGCCTATGGCAGCCGCGGGCTCAATCCCGCGCGGCGCGAGTCGTTCCTGGTGATGAGCGAACTGGCGCGCATGACCGACCTGGAGAAGCTGACTGCCGGCTGGGGTGCCTTCCCGCCGACAGCACGCTTCCGCCGCCGCATCGTCGAGGCGATCGCCGACACCGCGCGGGCGATGCATGCCTGCGGCGTCAACCACCGCGATTTCTACCTCTGCCACCTGTGGCTGCCGGATGCCTGCCTCGACGAATCCGAGCCGGTGGTGCTGTATGTCATGGACCTGCACCGCGCCCAGATACGGTCGCAGGTGCCGCGGCGCTGGCGCATCAAGGACCTCGGTGCGCTGTATTATTCGGCCCTGAACAGCGGCATCACGCGGCGCGATGTGGTGCGTTTCCTGCGCCGTTACACCGGCAAGCCGGTGCGCCAGCTGCTGCGCGAGGATGCTGCCTTCTGGCAGGCCGTACGGACGCGTGCGGCCGCGATCTACAAGCGCGACTTCGGCACGGATCCGAGCCTGGCGCTCTAGGGCCCGGCCCGGCCTGTACAATGGGCCGCCCCACCACGACCGAGGACAGGACTGCATGGCGCTGGAACTGCTGCCCCAATGCTGCGATGCCGGCAACTACCTCGACCTCGGGCGCGCCTGTGCACTCGACGGTACCTGCTGGCATACGTTCCGGCCGGGCGGCACGCTCTACTGGTTCAGCATCCCCTACCGCATGGGCTGGCCGCTGTCGTCCATCGTGTGGATGAACCTCGGCATCATCCTGCTGTCCTGCCTGCTGGCCCCGCTGGCCCTGTTCCGCAGCTGGGCGGCCTGCAGCAGCCTGCAGCGCGCGGCCGTGTATGGCGGCCTGCTGCTCGCCGCGGTGCTGGTACACGGCTTCTTTTTCTACCCGGTGCTGTTCTATTCGCTGGCCGACCTGCCGGGCACGGCGCTGGTGCTGCTGGGGCTGTGGCTGTTCCTGCTGGGGCGGCGCTGGCGATCGCTGCTGCTGGTGCTGCTGGCGGGGCTGTGCCTCGGCGCCGGCATCTGGGTGCGGGCGTTTTACCTGTACCCGGTGTTGCTGGCCGTGGGGCTGGTGCTGCTCGCAAGCCTCATCGGCTGGCGGTACAACTGGCGCAACCTGGCCCTGCTGGCCTGCCTGCTGCCGGTGGCGCTGCAGTACCAGGCCACCCATGAGGCGACCGGCCAGTGGGGCTTCCTCGACCCGCAGAGCACCTCGTTCTGGACCGGCGGGCACCTCAGCAGCAATTTCTCGGCCTACGACACCGTGCTGCCGCGCAGCTTCCATTACAGCATCCCGTCCTGTGCGGGCGGCCAGGGGCTGCAGCAATTGCTGGAACAGCGCAATGTGGCCGGGGTGGCCTGCCTGTTTGCGGCGCGCACGGCGTTCTACCTCGGCAGCTATGCGTCCAAGACCTACCTGTTCAGCAAGCATGAACGCACCTACTTCCTGACATTCCTGCTGCTGAACCTGGCGGCCATCGTGCTGGCACTGTGCTGGCTGTGGCAGCTGCGGCGTGAAGACGGCAGTTCGGCCCTGCTGGTAGTGCTGGTGGCGGCGCTGTGCTACGGCGAAGCCCTGGTGCTGCTGCCGGAGCAGCGTTTCGTGATCGCGGTACAGGTGCTGGCCTGGCTGCTGGCTGCTGCATGGCTGGCAGGCCGGCTGGCCAGGCGACCGCTGCCGTCCGGCGGGGTGGCGGCGTGATGCTGCCCTGGCGGGCATGGGTCGTGCGGGCGGCCGGCGTGGCCGGCCTGCTGGTGCTGGCGGTCGCGGTGCAACACGATGTGCGGCACGGGCAGCAGCGGGCGGGGTTGCTGGCGCTCGAGCAGCTGTACCTGCATACCTACCCGGCGCGCAAGCTGTACCGCCGTTATGTGCAACCCTACCTCGACATACAAGGGCATTTCCCAGCCAATCGCCTGCAGCTGCTCGATGTCCGCGCCGGCCTCCTGTATGAAGCCCGTGCGGCCACCCATGCCGTGGCCGTGGTCGACATGCGGGCCGGGCCGGTGGAGCTGGCCTTCCCGGCAACACCGTTGTTCCAGGATGCGCTGTTCTCGGTGGTGGGCTGGGATGGCCTCGCCGTGCAGGGCGGGGCAGCCCACGGTGCCCGCCTGCTGCTGGAGGGCAACGGCTTTGATTCCGTGCTGCTGTTCCTGCGCCTGCCGCTGGATCACGATGCCGCCAACCCGCTGGCACTGGAGGCCAGCCTGGCCGGCGTGCGCATCGGCACGGTGCCGGCCAGGGACTGGGATTTCAGTGCCGTGCGCTGTGAGAGGGACCCGCACAACGACCTGCTGGGCTGTGTCGACAACCTGCTGGCGGTGACCGGGCGGGCACCGGCGTTTGCGGCGGAGCTGGCGGGGTACCGTGAGCGGCTGGGGAAGCTGGCGCAGGACAATCCGGTAGCCGTGAAGATGGTGCTGCGGGATGCCGACGCTTCGCTCGAGATGGCCCTGCGCCACAACCTCGGCTACATGAATGCGCAGCGCTGGACGCGTTACCGCGATTTCTTCGTGCTCGGCAAGGGTGTGACCGATCCGCTGCTGACGCGGGCGGCGTTCTTTGCGGCACCGTTCCTGGCCATCCCGGACCCGAAGGCCAAGACGGCAGTGCTGTTCAATGACGATCAGGGCCGCCTGTTCCATGGCAGCGAAGGCGATTTCGACCTGCTGCTGCAGCCGGCGCTGATGTCGGCGACCACCGTCGAC
>LAHR01011209.1_pt1 | contig 18184 bp, 15 predicted proteins | sample 329641 | NCBI WGS metagenome assembly LAHR01 (sample SAMN03275701, study PRJNA271635) | activated sludge metagenome | isolation source: Sample C-3 Sludge from acetogenic chamber (third chamber) of Anaerobic...
ATCGTCAACCGCGCGCTGGAAGTGTTCGGCGCGCCGATCTACGTGCGCCACGAGGTGGTGCACAACCGCTTCGTGGTCGACGACCTGCGCAACCGCGGCGCGATCTTCGTCGAGGAACTCGACGAGGTGCCCGACGGCGCGCTGGTGATCTTCAGCGCCCACGGCGTGTCGCGCGCGGTGCAGGACGAAGCGAAGGCGCGCGGCCTCAAGGTGTTCGATGCCACCTGCCCGCTGGTGACCAAGGTGCACCTGGAGGTCATCCGCTACGGCGAGGAGGGCCGCGAATGCGTGCTGATCGGCCATGCCGGCCACCCGGAGGTCGAAGGCACCATGGGGCGCTATGACACCCGCCACGGCGGCAGCATCTACCTCGTTGAAAACATTGACGATGTCGCACGCCTGCCGGTACGCAACCCGGAGCGCCTGGCCTACGTCACGCAGACCACCCTGTCGGTGGACGACACCGCCCGGGTGATCGACGCCCTGCGGGCACGCTTCCCGCACATCGAGGGGCCGCGCAAGGACGACATCTGCTACGCCACCCAGAACCGCCAGGATGCGGTCAAGCTGCTGGCGCAGCAGTGCGACCTCGTGCTGGTGGTCGGCTCGCCCAACAGCTCCAATTCCAACCGCCTGCGCGAGCTCGCCGCGCGCGCCGGGGCTGACAGCTATCTCATTGATTCTGAAAAGGATATTGACCCTGCCTGGCTGGCCGGCAAGCGTGCCATCGGGGTTACGGCCGGGGCCTCGGCACCCGAGGTGCTGGTGCAGCAGGTCATCGCCGCCCTGCGGGCCATGGGGGCGGACACCCCGGCCGAGCTGGCCGGCACCGTGGAGAACATCCGCTTTTCCATGCCGCGTGAGCTGCGTCTCACCCCAATGGATTGATTTGCAAGGCGTTTACCGCTCATCCCGCCGCCGCCGCCGCCTGTCGGACGGGGCTTGAGGCGGGCCGGATACTGGCTTATACCTAGCGTACCGAAAAGTATGGGCAAGGGTCATGGGCAGATTCCTGGGGCAGCGGCCGGCACAAACCGGCTTCACCATTCCTGAGCTGATGGCGACCATTGCCATCCTGTCGGTACTGATCATGATCGCGGTACCGCGCTTCCAGGATGCCACCGAGCGCGGCTCCATCCAGTCGAAGGTCAAGCAGCTGCGCGTGAGCCTGTCCGAGGCCCGCGACAAGGCCACCACCCTGCGCACGGTAGTGACCATGTGCGGCAGTGCCAACGGCACCAGCTGCGACGGCTCGGCCTTCCATGCCGGCTGGCTCGCCTGGGCCGACCTCGACCGCGACAGCGCCCTGGATGCCAACGAGGTGTTCATGGTGCGCAGCGGCTTCAATGACGAATCGACCGTGCTGGCCACGGCCAACAGCGTCACCTTTGACAGGAATGGTGCCACCACGGCCACCAACGAGATGCGCATCTGCCCCGGGTCCAAGAAAGTCCAGTACGCGCGCGGCATCGTCGTGCAGCAGTCGGGCGTGGTGCGCTACGCGCGTGATGCCAACGGTGACGGCGTGTACGAGAACAACAGCGGAGCGGCCTACACATGCCCGTAAGACACCCACAGCAAGGGTTTACCCTGATCGAGGTGATGATCGCCTTCTTCATCCTGGCGGTCGGCCTGCTTGGCATGGCAGCCCTGCTGACCAACAGCGTGCGTTCCAGCCAGTCGGCCTATTACCGCACCCAAGCGGCCTACCTGGCCGAGGACATGGCTGACCGCATCCGCGCCAACCGCAGCACGGCGGACTACACGGTGGTGACGGCGACCAACAACAACTGCGTCATCACCTCGGCGTCCGCCACCAAGAGCAGCAACAACTGCACCAGCGCCAACATGGCGGCCTGGGATGTGTATGACTGGGAACAGACCGTGGCCCGCATGCTGCCGGGCGACCCGGTGGGCCTCACCCTGCTGGATGCAATGAGCGTGGTCTGCTTGGACAGCACCCCTCAGGACGGCACCGATGGCACGGCGGCCAATGACGGCTGCGATGATACGCCCCTGTCCGCCGGTGGCCTGATCGCCATCAAGGTGTGGTGGGATGACGACCGCGATGGCGATATCGATGCGAACGATCCCCGTGTCGTGGTGAGCCTGCGTTGAGGATGAACCGGATGAAACAGCAAGCTGCAAACAAGCCGATGCAACGCGGCTTCACCCTGATCGAACTGCTGGTGTCGATGCTGGTGGGGCTGATCATCATGGTGGGCGTGGTGCAGGTGTTCCAGGGCAACTTCATCAATGCCCGTTACCAGGACCACATGGCCCTGCTGCAGGAAAACGGCCGTTTCACCATGAGTATGCTGACCCGCCAGATCCAGATGGCCGGTTACAACGGCTGCATGACCCGCAATGTCAAGGCCCGCAATACCCTCAAGTCCGGCTATGCGGTAACCTTCAACCCGGATCGCGGGCTGGAAGGCTGGGAATACACCAATACCCACTACACGGCCGCCAAGACCACCACGTACCCCTTCTCACACACGGCAGCCAGCATTGTGCTGAGCTCGAACGGGGACTGGGCCGACGGCGACGGTGCACTGACGACGACCACCATCAGCATCAATGCCGTACCGGGTTCGGACATGCTCCGCATCTGGGGCGGCAGTGGCATGGGTGCCACCATCGAGGAAGTCTCTGGCAAGGGCAAGGATGCCGATACCGTGGTCACGGTAGACGATGTCTCCGGCATCCCGCAGGACACCATCATCGTGCTGAACAACTGCAGTGCGGCGGACATCGCCCAGGCCTGCAATGTCAACACCAACACCAACAAGATCATCCTGAGTGCCGGCTGTTCGCCGGGTAACGACGTCAGCCTGGAGTTGCAGGTGCAGGCCGGCGGCAACCTGTATGTGCTGCAGGGCGACCTGTTCTATGTCGGCCGCCGCGGTGACCTGGCCACCAACCCGCCGTCCCTGTTCAAGCGCCCGCTGGGAACCAATACCAGTATCGGGGCAGCGCAGGAACTGGTCGAAGGCATCGAGAACCTGCAGGTCATGTATGGCCTGGATACCGGTGGCGACAGCTCGGCCGATGTCTATGTCACGGCCAAGCAGCTGGGCGCCGATGACTGGGAAAATGTCGTCAGCGTCCGCGTGTCGGTGCTCGTGGGCAGTGTCGAGGACAATGTGGTGTCGGACCCGATTCCCATCGTCTTCAACGGCGCCACCCATACCCCCACCGACCGCCGCGTGCGCCAGGTGTTCACCAAGACCATCAACCTCCGTAACCGGACTTTCTGAGCGGGCAGGGGCACAGGCATGAACAAGCCAATGATGAACGCTGTTGAAACCGGGCACGCCCAGCAGGGTGCGGTGCTGATCGTCTCGCTGGTGATGCTGCTGCTGCTGACCTTTATCGGCGTGGCGGCGATGAACACCACGAACACGCAGGAGAAAATGGTCGGCAACCTGCAGGACCAGCAGGTGGCCTTTGAGATGGCCGAACTGGCACTCAAGGAAGGCGAGGCATGGCTGCTGGGGCGTTCCGATCTGCCGGAACCGTCCACCGACCCGGCGCCGGGCGATGGCTTCGTCTGGGCCCGCGATGCCATCAAGGACAAGCTGTCGGCACCCAAGGCCAGCTGGTGGGATTACGCCACCGACACCAATTTCTGGACTGCCGAAGGCAATCCCGTGGACCTGGATACCGCCCTGGTGCGTGCCGACGCCACCGACACCAGCTGGTTTGTCTACCAGGAGCCGCAGTATGTGATTGAACTGTTGCAGACCATCAGCGGTGCCGGTGGTACCGGCAGCGCCAGTATCGGCATGAGTGACGGCTCGGTTTCCAGCACGATCTTCCGGATTGTCGCCCGTGGCATGGGTGGCCGGCAGGATACCGTGGTACTGCTCGAAGGCATTTACGGCAAACAGTAAGAGTAAGGTTCTGGATTTCGCCCGATGGCGAACACAGTGAGGCAACGACCATGAAAACGCGCAAGATTTCCCAGCAGCTGTTGATGGCCCTGGCGATCCCGGCCCTGGTACTGATGCATGTGCCGGAGGCCGATGCCCGCCGTAGCAGTGGTGGCGGTGGTGGTAGTGGCTCGTCGACCTCATCGTCCACATCCTCGTCCACATCCTCGTCGACCTCGTCGTCCACATCCTCGTCGACCTCGTCGTCATCCAGCTCCTCGGGTTCCTCGACCAGCAGCTCTTCGTCAACCTCGAGTTCCTCGGGTGCCACCAGCTCCTCGGGCACCTCGGGCTCCAGCAGCGGCAACATGAACCTGGCCACCGCGCCGTTGTTCCTGAGCCAGACCGTCGACTCCAATGTGTTTTTCGAGATCGACGATTCCGGCTCGATGGACTTCGAGGTCCTGGTCGGCCCGTACTACCGCGCCTGCATGTACGACAGCGCCCATGTCGGCTACAGCCGCTGCACCAAGGCCCTGGTCACCAACGGCGACATGTACATTGCCGATGACGACAACGGCGGCCGTGATGAAACCTATTACAACGTCTTCGAAAACTCCGACAACTGGTGGACCTACAAATCGCTGGAGTCGGATGAGGATGCTTCCTCCAGCGACAACAACAAGGTGGCCAAAAACGACTGGCGCATCCTGTCGTCGAGCCTGAATACCACCTATTACAACCCGCGCATCCAGTATGCGCCGTGGCCGAACTTCTATGCCATCAGCGGCGTGACCGCCCCGTACAACCCCAGCTTCACCGCAGCGAAGAGCAACCCGCTGCCGGGCATGGCCGGCTATTCGGTGACCCGCAACCTGAGCACCAATACCTACCTGGGTGACAGCTACGACACGCTGACCGACAAGGCGTTCTTCGAGTTCCATGTCTGGATGGATACCCACAGGTGGTGCGAGCTCACCGGCCTGAAGGTGCCGACGGTGGGCAGCGTGGGCTGCAACGCGGGCAAGAACCACAACCGCCAGGCCGGTGCCAACGGCTGGGTCGACTACTGGGACGAGCACCTGCGCTATCGCGTGGATGTGGTCAGTGGCGTCAACACCGTCACGGTGGACCGCATCAGCTACGGCATCACTGATGCCGGTGCACTGGCCGAGAATGTCACCAGCCTGGGCAGTTTCACCGGCGATACCATGGACCCCAATGGCGATGTCAACGGTGACGGCATCGTCGACGGCACCGGCCGCACCGCCAATGAGCTGGTGGCCCAGGTGGCCATGTGGTACGAATTCGCCCGCAAGCGCAATTTCGTCGCCATCAATGCCGTGGATTCGGTGATCACCCAGAACCCCGGCCTGCGTTACGGCCTGGGCCTGATCAAGAAAGCACCGGGCAGCACCTATACCCACGGCGGCAAGTCGCTGGTCACCCGCGTCAACATGCCGGCGGCGAGCAAGGGCCCGTACAACTACAGCACCCTGCTGACCAACCTGTATTACCACCATCTGGACGAAATCGGCAATGCCGGTGGTACGCCGCTGCGTGAGGGCTTCAAGGATGCCTGGGACTATTTCGACAGCCGTACCACGCCGGCACCGAATAACCCGATCCTGTATTCCTGCCAGCAGAACTTCGCCATCCTGATGACGGACGGTTACTACAATGCCGGTGAATCGATCTCGGGCATTTCGGATGAAGACGGTGATGGGGCTTCTGACAGGGTATCGGACATTGCCTACAAGGTCGGCGTGAACTCCGGTTACGACCTGCACACCGTCCTGGCCAACAACGTGCCGGTGAAGGACAACGCGGGCGTGACCCAGTTGAAGCAACAGCACCTGGTGACCTTCCCGGTGTCCTTCGGCGTGCCCGGCATGCTGCAGGATTCTGCCGTGGCCCCGGACGGCTGGCCGGACCTGAACTTCCGCACCAACCCGGCCACGGCGTTCTCGCCGGTGATCGACAACACCAAGAAGGGCGACCCGGATGTCATCAAGAGCACCGAGTGGAACGGTGCCCGCATCGATGACAGCGGCAGTGGCGTACTGGAACAGCCGCAGAAGATCGATGACCTCTGGCACGCGGCCTACAACGGCAACGGCAAGTTCATCTCGGCCAGGAACCCCACGGAATTGCTGAAGGGCTTCCAGGAGATCTTCAATGTGATCGCCAGCATTGTATCGTCCTCCACGGCCCTGGCATCGTCCTCCGGTCGCGTGCAGGGTGAGGCGCTGCTGTACCTGGCGCAGTTCAACTCGGGTGACTGGCACGGCACGCTGAAAGCCGTGAAAACCCTGGCCAACGGCGGGGTCGGTGCCACGGCCTGGGATACCGACAGCACCCTGACCGGTACGGCCCACACGGCGCGCAACATCGTCACCTACAATCCGGCCACCTACAAGGGTGTCCCGTTCCGCTTCCCGGCTGATTACACCGCACCGGTGGCCGGCGAGATGGATGCGGTGGAAATCAACCACCTGTTGTCGATGGCACCGTACCCGGCCAACACCACCGTGGCGGCCGAGATTGGCGCCAACCAGGCCTACGGCACGGCCCTGGTCGATTACATCCGTGGCCAGCGCAACCAGGAAGGTCCGTCGACCACCTACAAGTTCCGCAAACGCAACCACCTGCTGGGTGACATCATCAACTCGGCGCCGGAGTATGTCGGCAAGCCGGATGAGTCCTTCCCCAACAGCATCGCAGCGGGGCCATATTCCTCCTTTGTGCAGAAGTACAAAAGCCGCACGCCGATGGTCTATGTGGGTGCCAACGACGGCATGCTGCACGGGTTTGATTCCACCGAAAACCCGGCAACCGGTGGCGGCAAGGAGCTGCTCGGCTATGTGCCGGCGATGGTGTACCGCAACCTGCCGATGCTGGCGGACCCCAACTACGGTCACCTGTTCTATGTGAACGGCCCGACCAACAGCATGGATGTGTACGACAGCACCTTCCCGGCGGCGGATTTCAAATGGCAGACCATCCTGGTCGGTGGCCTGGGCCTGGGTGGACAGGGGATTTATGCCCTGAATGTCACCAACCCGGCTGATTTCAGCGAGGCCAATGCCGAGAAAATCGCCCTGTGGGAGTTCCTGCACGAGGACGACGCCGATCTCGGTTATGTCTACGGCAAGATCCCGGTGGTCAAGCTGAACAACGGCCGCTGGGGTGCCCTGGTGGGCAACGGCTACAACAGCAAGGAAGCCGACGGCTTTGTCGGCACCGGTACCGCCGCGCTGTTCATCATCGATGCGGTTACCGGCCAGTTGATCAAGAAGCTGGATACCGGTGATGTGGGTACGGCCAGTGTGGCCAATGGCTTGGCCAGCCCGACGGCGGTGGATATCGACGGTGACTGGGATGCCGACTATGTCTATGCCGGCGACCTGATGGGCAACCTCTGGAAGTTCGACATCACCGATACCAACATCAACAACTGGAAGATCCCGAAAAAGGGTTCGGCCAATGCACCGCTGTTCAAAACCCAGACCGGACAGCCGATCACCGTGCAGCCGAAGGTGGCCCGCCACCCGAACGGCGGCTACATGATCGTCTTCGGTACCGGCAAGTACATCGAAGTGGGTGACAACATCGTCACGGCCAGCACCCCGACCCAGTCCTTCTACGGCATCTGGGACGACCTGAGTGCCACCAAGACGATAACGACCCACACGATCGCCGACTTGTTCAAGCAGACGATCGAGCAGGAGATCACCTTCACGGTGTCGGGTTTGACCTACGGCATCCGGATCACCAGCCAGGCCGAGCCGACCTACACGGGCAACAAGCCGGACATGGGTTGGTACATTGACCTAGTGAACCCCAACACCGGCAAGAATGACGGCGAGCGTTCGGTCACCGACCCGCAGCTGGCCAGCGATGCGAGCCGTGTGGTGTTCACCACCTGGGTGCCGACGCAGGATCCCTGCTCAGCAGGCGGCTACAGCTGGCTGATGGAGCTCGATACCATCTCCGGTTCACGCCTGTTCGACCCGCCGTTCGACCTGAACAAGGACGGTTCCTTCAGCCTGGCCGACTGGGTTGATGATGTGATCAGCGGCAAGAAAGTGATCCCGTCCGGCATGCGCTTCGAGGGTCTGGTGCAGTCGCCCGAGATCGTCAAGGGCAGCAGTGGCGGCAGCGGTGGCTGCGTGTCGGAAGGCAAGTACATGAGCGACACCACCGGTGGCATCCAGACGGTGCAGGAGTCGGCTGCCTGTGCAGTGGGCCGTCTGTCCTGGCGCTACCTGAACTAACGGAGGGTATGTCATGAAATGCTGGATCGCAGGGTTGGCAGCCGTCATCATGACGGCTGCGGTACAGGCCGGTGAGTTTGCCGGCAAGATCACCGCCATCGAGGAAGACGAGGACGGGCGCATCGTGATCATCGATGGCCGCAATTACCGCATCGATGAAGGCACTGAGGTGCGCGCCCTGGCCAGTACGGGCAGCCGTGCCGTGCCGCGCAATTTCCTGGCGGTGGGCCAGTCGGTGCGGTACTCGCTGGGTAATGCCGTGGCAGGTACCAGCGTGCTGGACCTGGTTGAAATCAGCGGGCCTGCCGCTGAGGTCAACCGCCTGGTGAAATCGGTGCCCTGACAATGCCGCTGTGCCGGCAGGAGTGCTTATGAACAAGCTTCGTGGTTTTACGCTGATCGAATTGATGATCGTGGTAGCCATCATCGCCATCCTGGCGTCGATCGGTTATCCGCAGTACAACAAGTACACCCGCAAGGCGCGCCGTGCCGAGGGCATCAATGCCCTGATGATGGTTGCGAACGAGCAGGAAAAGTATTTCAACGCCAACAACACCTACAAGAACAACGACGCCACGCCGCTGGAGGGCTCCACCACCAAGGTGAATGTCCCGAAAGGGGCCGGTGCCAAGGGCTTGTGGTACCAGGTGACGGTGGTGGCAGCCGGCAGTACCTTCACGGCTACTGCAACGGCCAAGAATGACCAGGCGTACGATGTGGATGGCAATATCTCGTGTGCCACGCTGACCCTGACCAACAAGGGGGTCAAGACCCCGGCAGCCTGTTTCCCCTGAGGGTGATCCCGTTTCCCCCGCCGCAGGTCGAGGGATGTACTGATGTTCTTGCAGCCGCCTGATGGCGGCTTCTTTTTGCCTGTCCGGCAGTGGTGCTGCCAGGCGGGGTTCAGCGTGCCGTGCAATCCAGTGCCTTGCCGTCAGCATCCTCGACAATGCCGTCGCCGTCGCGGTCACGCTCCAGCCGTGGCCGGCCGGGCAGGTTGACGGTGATGCGGCGCGCCAGGCGCGGGTCGCCATCCGGTGCACAGTAGGTGAGGGTGCCGAATTCCATCGCATACCCCTCGCGGGTGAAGCGCACATAGGGGCGTCCGCCGGAGGCTTTCCAGTCGAGGCGGCCCTTGGCCGGGCGATTGCCCTGCTGGTAGAGAACCTCGTCGCCGTCGTGGCGGCGGTTGTTGTTGCGGTCGGCAAACAGCAGCCAGTTGCCGCTCCAGTCGCTGCTGCAGCGTTGCCCGTCGGTGCTGCCGCACAGGGTGATGACACCGCTCTTGTGTTCGATGGCGAGGTCGCGGGCCATCTGCAGGGTATGCAGCCATTCCTGGATGGTGGTATTGGCGCGCATCCGTGCCAGCGAATAGCCCAGGTTGGGCGCGCCGGCAGCAAACACGATGGCGGTGATCAGCAGTGCGCTCAGCAAGCCGGTGGTGCTGAAGCCGCCTGCCGTGGCATGGCCGGGGTGTGCTGGTGCGTGGTGCATGCCGCCCTCCGTGGCGACTGGGGATACGCGCGGCACTGTAGGCCAGCCGGGCAGGCGCCGGCAGCGGCTGCTGGCCAGTGCGGGTGTGGGAAAACGGCGCTGCCGGATGCCAGCCTGGCTTGCAGGTGGCTCAGTCGATGCCGAGTTTTTTCAGGCGGTAGCGCAGGGCGCGGAACGACATGCCGAGTTTTTCGGCTGCTGCGGTGCGGTTCCAGCGTGCGGCCTCCAGGGCCTGTGTGATCAGCTGGCGTTCGACGGCTTCCAGCACGCTTTCCAGCGGGCCGCTGGGCAGGCCTTCGGTGGGCAGGCCTTCGGCGGGTAAGGTGCCGGTGCCGTGCGCGCTGGCGGCCGGGGCGGGGCTGCCTTCCAGGCGCAGGTCGCCGGGCAGGATGGTGTCGCCTTCACACAGGGTGCAGGCGCGTTCGAGGATGTTTTCCAGCTCGCGCACATTGCCGGGGAAGTGGTAGCGCTGCAGCATGGCCAGTGCCGCCTTGTCGAGCCGTACGGCGGTTGTGTTGGCCTGGGCGGCCAGCCTGTCGAGGATGGTTTGTGCCAGCAGCGGGATGTCTTCCTGGCGTTCGCGCAGGCTGGGGACATGCAGTTCGATGACATTGATGCGGTAGAACAGGTCATTGCGGAAGCGTTCGGACTGTACTTCGGCAGCAAGGTCCTTGTGGGTGGCGCTGAGGATGCGCACATCCACCGGCATTTCGCGGGCGGCACCAATGGGGCGGATGGCCTTTTCCTGGATGGCCCGCAGCAGCTTGACCTGCATGCTCAGTGGCAGGTCCGCCACTTCATCGAGGAACAGGGTACCGCCGTCGGCCGCCTGGAACAGCCCCTGCTTGTCGGCATGGGCACCGGTGAAGCTGCCCTTGCGGTGGCCGAAGAACTCGCTCTCCATCAGCTCCGTGGGGATGGCGCCGCAGTTCACCGGCACGAACGCACCGTCGGCACGCGAGCTGTTGGCATGGATCAGGCGGGCCACCAGTTCCTTGCCGGTGCCCGACTCGCCGCTGATGTAGACCGGTGCCTGGCTGCGGGCGAGTTTGCCGATTTTCTCGCGTACGGCAGCAATCGCGCTGCTGCTGCCGGTGAGGCGGATTTCGCCGTTGCCGGCCACCTGGCGCGTTTCGGCCAGTGACAGCGCAAAATCCACCAGCTTGCGCAGGCGATCGAGTTCGATGGGTTTGCTGACGAAGTCGAAGGCGCCGGCCTTGAGGGCGGCGATGGCCGTATCCATGCTGCCGAAAGCGGTGATCATCGCCACCGGCAGGTTGGGGTGTTGCTTCTGGATGTGCGCAATCACGGTGAGGCCGTCGCCATCGGGCAGTTTCATGTCGGTCAGGCAGAGGTCGAAGGATTCTTCCGACAGCGCCTGCAGGGCAGCCTGGCAGCTGGCGGCGCTGCGGGTGGCCAGGCCCATGCGGCCGAGGGTGATTTCCAGCAGCTCGCGGATGTCCGGTTCGTCATCCACCACCAGTACGCGTTTTTCGCCCATCGCTACGGATCCCATGCCTGCGCTGTTGCTGTTCTACCCGATTTCGGGCGGGCTGGCCAGTTCCAGTGCGATGCTGCGCTCCGGGTGCGAGAAGCGGATGCGGAAGCAGGTCTGGCCATCGGCGGTGCGGAAGTAATCCAGGCTGGCCTGGTTGAATTCACACAGCTCGCGCGAGATGTACAGGCCAAGGCCGGTGCCGGTGCTTTCGGTGGTGAAAAACGGCTCGAACAGCTGGCCGAGCTTGGCCTCGGGAACGCCGGGGCCGCGATCCAGCACATCCAGCACCGGGTACCCGCCGGGGTTCTCGGTGCCGGCCTGCAGCCGGATGGCAGCCGGGCTGCTGTCGCTGCTGCTGTGGCGCAGGCCATTGGCACAGAGGTTGGTGAGGATCTGTGTCAGGTGGCCGGGGTCGAAGCTGATGTGGAAAAACGGCGGGATGTCGAGCGTGATGCCGGTATCGGGTTGCGGGTGGCCGGCACGGAATTCCTGCACGAAGTGCGGCAGCCATTCCGTGAGGTTGATGCGCTCGGGGCGCGCTGCCTGCCGGCGGGACAGTTGCAGCACATTCTCGATGATGCCATTCATGCGTTGCGAATGGTTCTGCACGATGTCTGCGAGACGGCGGTCTGCCGGGTCGATGGTGGCGGATTCGTGCAACAGCTGGGCAGCGTGGCTGATGGCGCCGAGCGGGTTGCGGATTTCATGGGCGATGCTGGCGGTGAGGCGGCCGAGCGAGGCCAGCTTCATTTGCTGCGCCTGCTGGGCAACGCGGCTGGTGTCCTCGAGGAAGACCAGCGTGTCACGGGTGTGGCCGTAATCCAGCGCGGCAAAGCGGGCCTGCAGTTCCGGGCCCTGTTCGCGCACCCGCAGCGGGTGGCGCGGCTGTTCATGGGTGCGTTGCCAGCGGGACATGGGCGTGGCAAGCGCCGCCGGCAGTGCCTCGGGGGCCTGCCCGGGCGTGAGGCCGAGCAGTTCGCTGGCGGCATTGTTCATGATGCGCACCTGTTGCGCGGCGTTGCTGACGATGACGCCGGTGCGCATGCGCTGCACGATCATTTCGTTGATCTGTTCCAGCTTGGCGATGTTTTCCGATTGCGCCGCTGCGAGCCGGTAACCGCGCCGGATGCGCTCCGACAGGGTGCCGAACACCCAGGAGGTGGCAAACAGCAGGATGCCGAGGATGCCGGCCTGGATGAAGTAGCGGGCATCGCGTTCGACCAGCACGGTGATGTAGACGGTGATGCCGAGGGCGGCCAGCGAGGCCAGCGCCGCGACCAGGGTGGCGATGTTGCCGACGAAGAATATGCTGCCGGCGGCAACCGATACGATCATCAGGGTGCCGAGGCCGGTCTCCAGCCCGCCGCTGGCCAGGGTCAGCAGCGAGATCACGGCGATGTCGACGCTGATGATCACGAACAGCTGGTAATTGCTGGGCAGGGTTTTTTGCAGGCCCAGTACGGCCAGTGAGGTGATGCAGAAGGCCAGGTAGGCGGCAGCCGTGCCCAGGTACAGCGCCGGGTAGAGGTTGCCGACCAGCTGGCCTTCCCAGCGGCCGAAGTACATCAGCAGCAGCACCAGTGCCAGTGCCAGCCGGTACCAGTTGTAGACGCGCAACAGGCGCTGGGTTTCTTCCGGGGTGCTGCGCGGCAGGGCGCTGTCGGGGCTAGCGGCGGGCTTCATCGCGGTGCCCGGGGCAGCAGTACCAGTCATCGCCTTCCAGGATGGCGCGGCTGGCCGGTACGTGTACGCCGCAGTGCGCGCAGCGCACCATCGCATCGGGGCCGCGGCCGTCCGGGTTGCCCGGCCCTGGCCGGCGACGCAGCAGCAGGCGGCCCAGCAGGCGCCAGGCGAGGTATACGACAGCGGCAATCAACAGCCAGCGCAGCATGGCGGGACTCCCTCGGAGGCGTTCCGAGTGTAGCAGACTTGCCCCGGGCTGGCCCCGCCCCTTTACCCCCGTGCGACCATCCCGGACAATGGGCGACCGCTTTCCCGGAGGCTTCCCGCGTGGCGATTTCGATTGGCATGGCGCAGATCAACCCGCTGGTGGGCGACATCCCCGGCAATACCGCGCGGGTGCTGGCCGAGGCCCGCCGTGCGGTCACCGCCGGCGTCGATGTGCTGGTGTTCCCGGAGCTCACCCTGACCGGCTACCCGCCCGAAGACCTGCTGTTGCGGCCCAGCCTCGACCACCGTGTCGGTGAAGCCCTGGCGCAGTTGCTGGCCGACCTGCCGCCGGCACTGTGGGTGGTCTGCGGCTACCCCCTGCGCCTGCCCAACGGGTTGGGCAATTGTGCCGGCGTGTTCCACGGCGGCCGCATCGTGGCCGAGTACTGCAAGCAACACCTGCCGAACTACCAGGTCTTCGACGAGAAGCGCTATTTCGTGCCCGGCCATGCGTCCTGCGTGTTCAGCGTGAAGGGTGTGCCGGTGGCACTCAGCGTCTGCGAGGACATCTGGGAGCCGGGCCCGATGCAGCAGGCCCGCGCAGCCGGCGCCCGCCTGATGATCAACATCAATGCCAGCCCGTTCCACATCGGCAAGCCGGATGAGCGCCTGGCCCTGCTGCAGCGCCGGGTGCGTGAAGGCGGCATGCCGCTGGTGTATGTGAACCAGGTCGGTGGCCAGGACGAGCTGGTGTTCGATGGCGGCTCGATGGCCGTTGGCCGCGATGGCCAGCTGCACGCGCGAGGTGCCTTTTGCGAAGAAGACCTGCCCGTGGTGGTGTTCGATGCCGGGCAGGATGATCTGCTGCCGGCTGGCGTGGCCGAGACCCCGTCGGGGGTGGCGGCGGCGTACCGCGTGCTGGTGCAGGGGGTGCGTGACTACGTCGGCAAGAACCACTTTCCCTCGGTGGTGCTGGGCCTGTCCGGTGGTATCGACTCGGCGCTGACGCTGGCGATCGCGGTCGATGCGCTGGGGCCGGCACGCGTGCAGGCCGTGATGATGCCGTTCCGCTACACCAGCACGATGAGCCTGCAGGATGCCGAGGCCGAGGCGCGTTGCCTGGGCGTGGATTACCGCGTGCTGTCGATCGAGCCGATGTTCGATGCCTTCATGGCCGGCCTGCAGGGTGCGTTTGCCGGGCTGCCCGCCGATGCCACCGAGCAGAACATCCAGGCTCGTTGCCGCGGCGTGCTGCTGATGGCGCTGTCGAACAAGACCGGTGCACTGGTGCTCACCACCGGCAACAAGAGCGAGATGGCGGTGGGTTATGCCACGCTTTACGGTGACATGGCCGGTGGCCTGGATGTGCTGAAGGACGTGTCGAAGACCCTGGTGTATGCGTTGTCGCGCTACCGCAACACCCTCGGCCCGGTGATCCCGCAGCGGGTCATCGACCGCGCTCCCTCGGCCGAGCTGGCCCCGGGCCAGAAGGACAGCGACAACCTGCCCGACTACGCCATCCTCGACCCGATCCTCGAACGCTACATCGAGCGCGACATGGCGGCCCACGCGATCATTGCCGACGGATTCGACCGCGAGACGGTGTTGCGGGTGATCCGCATGGTTGACCGCAACGAGTACAAGCGGCGGCAGGCGCCGGTCGGCATCCGCATCACGCAGCGCGGTTTCGGGCGGGATCGCCGCTACCCGGTGACCTCGGGCTGGCAGGCCGGCGACTGAACGCGCGTCAGCGGGCGGGGGCGGCCGGTGGCGTGTCGGCCGGCGGCAGCCAGTGGTCTTGCCGGTTGTCGAATTCCGGCGGGTCGGGACGGCCGAACAGGCCGAAGCTCACGCGCTCCAGCCAGGATTTTTCGCGGGCTTCCTCGGTGAACTGCGGGATGAATTCGCCGTGTGCATCCAGTGCCGGGTGCGTCGGGTAATTGCTGTGCAGCACGGCCAGGCTGTCCTGTGCGAGGTCGTTCAGGCCAAGGATGAGGTAGGCCTGGGTCATCACCGCCAGCGCATCCGGCACGGCCGGGGTCTGCGGGAAGTTCTCCAGCACGCCGCGGCCGCGGTTGGCAGCGGCGAGGTACGCCTTGCGCTTGAAGTAGTAGTTCGCCACGTTGATTTCATAGCGGGCCAGCACATTGCGCAGGTGCACCATGCGCAGGCGGGCATCGGCGGCATATTCACTGGCGGGGAAGCGCTGCAGCAAGGTGGCGAAGTCGGCAAACGAATCGCGGGCCGGGCCGGGGTCACGCTCGGTGGCATCGAAGGGCAGGTAGCGCTCGATCAGGCCCTGGTTCTGCGTGTACTTGGCCAGGCCGCGCATGTAGTAGGCATAGTCCACATGCGGGTGCTGCGGGTGCAGGCGGATGAAGCGGTCGGCTGCGGCAATCGCCAGTTCGGTGTCGAGCACCTTGTAATAGGCGTAGATCAGTTCCAGCTGTGCCTGCTCCGCATAGGGCCCGAAGGGGTAGCGCGATTCCAGGGCTTCCAGGTTGCGCACGGCGAGGGTGAAGTTGCCGTCGTCGAGCTGCTTGCGTGCCGTTTCATACAGCAGGCGTTCGCCGGTGCTTTCTTCCGGTGCCTCGTTGCCCGCACAGGCAGCCAGGCCAAGGACGATGCAGGCCAGCAACAACAGGTGGCGAACGGGCATGGGGCAGGGGTCCGGGCGGTTGCGGGAGGGGCTATTTAAACACAGCGCTCCTTTATTCCAAAGGTTGCGGGCGGCATACTGGCCGCATGAACCCGTCCTCCGTTCCCCCCGACACCGTCAGCCGCGAGGCCTTCGCCAGCCCGGAACAGGCCGGCCAGCGCCTGGACCAGGTGGCCGCGCTGTGCTTCGGCGGTTTTTCGCGCGAGCGCCTCAAGGCCTGGATCCTCGAGGGCAGCCTCACCCTGGACGGCCGCCCGGCCAAGCCGAATGCGCGCGTGCAGGAAGGCCAGCGCCTGTGCCTGCAGGCGGCATTGCCGCTGATGACGGCCGACCAGGCCGAGAGCCTGCCGCTGGCGGTGGTGTACGAGGATGAGCACCTGCTGGTGATCGACAAGCCGGCCGGCCTGGTGGTGCACCCGGCCGCCGGTCACCCCGGCGGTACCCTGCTCAATGCCCTCCTGCACCGCTACCCGGAGGCCAGCCGCCTGCCGCGTGCCGGCATCGTGCACCGGCTCGACAAGGACACCAGCGGCCTGATGGTGGTGGCACGCACGCCGGCCGCACACCAAGGCCTGGTGGCCGCCATCCAGGAGCGCCGCGTCAGTCGCGAGTATGTGGCGGTGGTCAATGGCGTGATGACCGGCGGCGGCACCGTGGAGCAGCCGATCGGCCGCCATCCGCACCAGCGGCAGAAGATGGCGGTGGTGGCCGGCGGCAAGCCGGCCGTGACGCACTACCGCCTGCGCGAGCGCTTCGTGGCCCACACGGCGGTGGATGTGCAACTGGAGACCGGCCGTACCCACCAGATCCGCGTGCACATGGCCTGGCTGGGCTACCCGCTGGTGGGTGACCCGCTCTACGGGGGGCGCCTGAAGTTGCCCAAGGGGGCCGATGAGGCCCTGCGGCAGTTGCTGGCCGGCTTCCCGCGGCAGGCCCTGCATGCGGCCCGGCTGCGTTTCGCACACCCCGTGACCGGCCAGCCCTGCGGCTGGGAGAGCCCGCTGCCGGAGGACCTGCAGGCCCTGCTGGACGGCCTGCGCCGGCACCGCGACGGGGTGGGCCGTGACTGAAGGCTGGCTGCGCCCGGACTGGCCGGCACCGCCGTCGGTCGCGGCGGTGGTGACGACCCGTGCCGGTGGCGTCAGTCGCCCGCCGTGGCACAGCTTCAACCCGGCCGGGCATGTCGGCGATGACCCGGCGGCCGTGGCCGAAAACCGCCGCCGGCTGGCCGCCTGGCTGGCGTGCCCGCAGCCGGTGCAGTGGCTCACGCAGGTGCACGGCAACCGTTGCCTGGCGGTGACGGCAGCCGGGCCGGAAGCCGAGGCCGATGCCGCCTATACCTGCACCCGGGGCCTGCCCATCGCGGTGCTGACGGCCGACTGCCTGCCGCTGTTCCTGTGCGACCGCGCTGGTCGCGAGGTTGCCGTGGTGCATGCCGGCTGGCGCGGGTTGTGTGCGGGGGTGATCGAATCTGCGCTGGAGCGCTTCCAGGCACCGCCGGGGCAGTTGCTGGCCTGGCTGGGGCCGGCCATCGGGCCGCAGGCCTTCCAGGTCGGCCCCGAGGTGCGGGAGGCCTTCCTCGCCGCCACCCCGGGACAGGCGGCGGCCGTGCAGGCGGCGTTCGTGGCGGACCGTGACGGTCGTTTCCACGCCGACCTCTACCGGCTGGCCCGCCTGCGGCTGGCCGCCCGCGGCGTGCAGGCGGTCAGCGGTGGTGGTTTGTGTACGGTGGCCGATGCCGGGCGTTTCTTCTCGTTTCGCCGTGACGGCGTCACCGGCCGCATGGCCAGCGTGATCGTGCTGCGCTGACGGCCCGCATTGAAAACGGCAGCCATGGCCCCATTGTTGCCCCACACCCGGCAGCAACAGGCCTGCCGGCAGCCGCCAGGAGACACCCATGCGCATGGACAAGATGACCAGCCAGCTGCAACAGGCACTGGCCGAGGCCCAGTCGCTCGCCATCGGCCGTGACCACGCTTTCATCGAACCGGGCCACTTGCTGCTGGCCCTGCTGCAGCAATCCGGTGGCAGCGTGCCTGCCCTGCTGCGCAAGGCGGGCGGGGATGTGGCTGCGCTGCGCCGCACGGCCGAGGAGGTATTGGCGCGCCTGCCGCGGGTGGAAGGCCGCGCCGGGGATGTGCATGTCGGCAATGACCTGGTGCGTGTGCTGAACCAGGCCGACAAGCTGGCGCAGCAGAAGCAGGACAGTTATGTGGCCAGCGAGCTGGTGCTGCTGGCCATGCTGCAGGCGAAGGTCGATGCCGGGCGCTGGATCAGCGAGAGCGGTGTGACGGAAGCGGCATTGCAGGCAGCCATCGATGCCCTGCGGGGAGGCGAACGCGTGACGGACCAGGAAGCCGAAGGCTCACGGCAGGCATTGGAGCGTTTCACCATCGACCTGACGGCGCGTGCCGAGGCCGGCAAGCTCGATCCCGTCATCGGCCGCGATGACGAAATCCGCCGCACCATCCAGGTGCTGCAGCGCCGTACC
>LAHR01007296.1_pt1 | contig 17944 bp, 16 predicted proteins | sample 329641 | NCBI WGS metagenome assembly LAHR01 (sample SAMN03275701, study PRJNA271635) | activated sludge metagenome | isolation source: Sample C-3 Sludge from acetogenic chamber (third chamber) of Anaerobic...
CGTGCGGCAACGTGTTGGCGGTATTCCTGCAGCACGGCGGAGGTCCTCATGGTCAGGGTGTGGGCCTGCAGGGCCGGGGTCGCCGGCGGCAGGCGGGCCGGCCCCGTGCCGGCCCGTTCGAAAGGCGCCTGATTATACGCGATGGGCGGCGGCGGGGTCGATGCAGGAAGTGCCCGGCCAGGCGGCCGGCAGCCCTGCCACGGCAGGGTCGGGGTGTGCTAGATTGCGCGCCCGGCAGCCTGCGGGGTTGCCGCAACCCCGGCCATGCCGGGCCGGTGGCTGGCCTGTTGCCCAGCAGGATGGGAACCATGACAAGGGTACTGTGGTGGTTGCTGGCCCTGGCCGGCCTGGCAGGTTCCGCAGCGGCCATGGCGGCCGAGGCGGCGGGTGCGGTGATCGTACGCATTCCCGATGGCGCCGCTTCGCGTTGCATCAATGCATCGACCGACCAGGTCTGGTTGACCATGCGCCGCGTGATCCTTAACAAGGAACGCAGCCTGTTTTCCAACGAGCAGTATGCCGGCGTGGTGCTCAATACCATGATCAGCGGCAATGCCGGTTCCAGCGCACAGAAGGTTACCTTCCCGCGCATGATCGAAACCGACATCGAAAGCTATGCGGCCGGCCATGGCGTGTCGATCCCGGTCGAGTTCGGCCTGCTGGAGGGTTTCCGCCTGAACCAGGATGGCATGCGCTATACCAATGTCGAATTCGACTTCAATGTCATCCGCGGCAAGAAGAAAAACGGCTGGGGCCAGGGGCTGGATGCGCTGGTGGACATCACCCGCCGGCTGCCCTTGCCGGCCAGCCCGTTTGCCGACGGCTTCCGGTTCTTTGCCGATTACGCCAACCTGGTGGTGGGGTCCAGCCTGCAGGAAAAGCAGGCCGACAACATCAGGCAGGGCAATGTGCGGCTGGCCTTCTCGGCCAACGGCCAGTGCCCCAACCGCACCTTCGAATCGACCGGGACCATCGCCATCGTGTTTGCCGGTTCCGGGCCGGAGAGTGCCGGTTTCGTCGACATCAACCGGATCAGTGCCAGCCAGTACTGCTGGGCTGCCGAGTTGCAGCCGGCATTCGTGCTGCGCTTTGGCAAGGCGGCGGCCGATGGCAGCTGCACGCCGGACACCATCATGCGCAATGACTACTACGGGTTTTTCCTCAATGCCTTGCCGGTGCAGGTAGCATCGGCAGCCAGGTTGTCGGGCAGCAACCCGGCGGGTCTGGGGGGGCTGGTGGATGTGCACGGCAACCCGGATGTCGAGGCCATCCGCCGCCGGCTGGAACGCGCCGCGCAATGGGATCCCGGCAGCGGCGAGCCCGGCCCGCTGGATGACCTGGTGCAGGCCGGGGCCGTGCGTCCCGTTGCCCTGGGTGTGGATGCTGCAGCCACTGCCGACGCCCTGTGGCGCTGCCAGGCCCACGGCATGGCAGCCGCGCAGTGCCTGCCACGGTTCTAGTCCTTGCGGATGAACACCCAGGGGCCGGGCTCGCTGCTGCGCGTGTAGTGCGTCTCGAGCAATGCCTGGAAGCGTTCACCGGGAATGATGTCTGCCAGGTAGCCATTGAGGATGACCTTCGGGGCGCGTTGCTCGACCATGGCCAGCCAGCCATCTAGGCCACCGGGGAAGGTATGCTCGATGTGTGCCAGCAGCGTGGCATTGAACTGCAGGTGACGCGAGAGATTGGTTTTGCCCAGGATGGCTAGGGTCGCGGTGTCGCCCAGGCTGAGCAGCGTGTCTTCAGGGCCCAGCGGCAATGCCTGGGCCATTTGCCGTTGCTGGTGAAGGTGGTGCCTGGATTTCGTCCACAGCGATACGAAGGGTGACTGGTACGCCAGGCAGGCCAGCACGAACACCAGTGTTGCCAGGCTACCCAGCACGGCCGGCCGCCTGCAGGCGGCATGCGCGGCAATCCCGCAGCCGATTGCGGCATACGGCAGGAACACGAAGAAATCCGGGTAGGACTGGAAGTCCAGCCAAGTCCAGGCCACGGGCAGCAGCACGGTCAGCAACAGCAGTGCGGGCATGCGCACCGGGCTCCTGCCCTGGCGCAGGCCCCAGGCGGCAAAGCCGATGGCCGCCAGCAGGCCGACCGGCAGGAAGAGGGCCGCCCACTTGAAACCGCCCAGCACGGCATTGCGAAAGCGCAGCCACCGTACCCCGGCAGGGTCTTCGTGGCTGCCGACATACGCCAGGTTGAAACGCACCATGCCGTCCCATAGCGCATCAAGGGCGTCGTGGCGGTGAAAGAAGGCGAGCACGATTGCCCACGGCAGCAACAGCCCGGCGGCATGGCGGGCAATGGCACGCCACCCCTGGCGCGCCGGCAGGCACTCCAGCAGGCAGATGGCAAAACCGGCTGCGGCCAGCGCCCCCATCGGCTGCCAGGTGAGCGTGGCCAGGCTGGCCGTGAAGCCGGCTGCCAGCCAGCGCCGCTCCAGCATCAGCCAGAAGTGCACGATCATCAGCATCGTGGACCACGATTTCGTGTTGGGGCCGGCGATCAGGTGCACGCCGAAACCCCAGAAACTGATGAACACGGCCGTGCCCAGCAGTGCACTGCTGCGGCTGCCGGTGATGCGCAGGATGCACAGGAACAGCGGCAGGTGTGCAGCAGACAGCAGCAACCAGGACACCAGGCGGATGGCGAGGATGTCGTCGGTCATGCCGAGCCAGCGGCCGGGCAACAGGGCCGCCAGCGTGAACAGGGCAGCTCCCGGCCCCTGGTGGATGAATGCCGACTGGTAGGGCAGCAAGCCGTGGTCGGCCCATTGCTGGGCCATGTAGATGTTGATGGCATCATCACGGGTGAGGGTGCCATCAAGGCCGTGCAGCCAGTAGGCAAAGGCCGTGAGCAGGAAAACCGCCAGCAGCCACAGGCCGTCATGCCGGGCCGGCATGGGATGGTCAGGTGTGGCAGGCTTGGCCATGCGGGCATCCGGCGATGTTTCGCGGATTCTAGGCAGTAGCCCCGGGGATGGCAAACAAGGCCCGGCCGCCCTTCAGGCTAGAATGCACGCTGGTGCCGGCAGGATGGTGCAGTCACATGCATGTCGCAGAAGCAGTGCAGCAGGTCGTGGAGCGTGTCGGGCCGCATATCCGGCTGGCGATCCCGCTCGGGCTGGGCAAGCCGAATGCCTTCGTCAATGCACTCTATGCCCGCGTGAAGGGCGATCCGCGGCTCTCGCTGGCCATTCACACGGCCTTGTCACTGTCACGGCCACGCGGCAGCGGTGAACTGGAGCAGCGTTTCCTGGGGCCGTTTGCCGAGCGCGTTTACGGTGATTACGAGGAGCTGCAGTACCTGCAGGACCTGCGCCGTGGCAGCTTGCCGGCGAACATCACCGTCAACGAATTCTTCTTCCAGCCGGGCAGCCAGCTCGGCAATGACCATGCGCAGCAACACTACACCAGCAGCAACTACACGCATGCCGCCCGTGACCTCAATGCCCGTGGCATCAATGTGGTGGCACAGATGCTGGCCGTGGAGGGCGAGGGTGCGCAGCGCCGCTACAGCCTGGCCTGCAACCCCGAGGTCACCCTCGACCTGTTGCCGCTGCTGCAGGCACGGCAGCAGGCCGGCGAGACGATCCTGCTCATCGGCCAGCTGCAGTACGACCTGCCCTTCATGACGCATGACGCCGTCATCGATGGCAGCCGTTTCGATGCCCTCATCGATGATCCGGCCACCAACCGTACCTTGTTCAGTGTGCCGAACATGCCGGTGAGCCTGCAGGATCATGTGATCGGCCTGCATGCAAGCCTGCTGGTGCGCGATGGTGGCACCCTGCAGATCGGCATCGGTGCATTGGGTGATGCACTGGCGCATCATTTGTTGCTGCGGCAGCGTGATACCGAGCGTTACCGTGAACTGGTTTCGCTGCTGGAGTTGCCGTCTGCCGTGCGCGGGCTGGTCATGCGCGAAGGCGGCGAGGCGCCGTTTGCCGATGGCCTGTATGCCTGCAGCGAGATGATCACCGAGGCCATGCTGGCACTGCTGGACGGTGGTGTGATTCGCCGCCGCGTGCAACCGGGCAATGTGCTGGTGCACGGCGGTTTTTTCCTTGGATCACGCGCTTTCTACCAGGGCCTGCGCGATCTGCCGCCGGCGCAGCGCGATGCCATCCGCATGACGCGCATCGGCTATGTCAACCACCTGTACGGTGACGAGGCGCTCAAGCGCGAACAGCGGCGTGATGCGCGTTTCGTCAACACGATCTTTACCGCAACCCTGCTCGGTGCCGGTGTGGCCGACCAGCTGGACGACGGGCGGGTGCTGTCGGGTGTCGGCGGGCAGTACAACTTCGTCAGCCAGGCCCATGAGCTGGCAGGGGCGCGCTCCATCCTGCTGTTGCGCAGCTGGCGTGAGCGGGGCAATGAAGTGGCTTCCAATATCGTCTGGCGTTATGGCCATGTCACTATCCCGCGCCACTTGCGCGACATCGTCGTCACCGAATACGGCATTGCCGACCTGCGTGGCCGCAATGACCGCGAGGTGATCGAGGCGATGCTGGCCATTACCGATGCACGGTTCATCGATGGCCTGGTGCAGCAGGCGCAGGCGGCGGGCAAGCTGCCGGCGGGTTTCCGCGTGCCGGCACACTGGCGCCGCAACACGCCGGAACGCCTGCAGGCCCTGGCCCGTGGCCGTGAAGCGTGCTTTCCTGCGTTCCCGCTCGGTTGTGACTTCGACGCCACCGAACAGGACCTGCTGCGCGCCCTGCACTGGCTGAAGGAAAAGGCACGCCCGAAATACCTGCTGGAGCTGGGTCGCCGCATGATCGACGAGGGCGATGCCCGCGGCTGGGAGGCGCACCTGGTACGGATGGGTTTGCAACAGCCGCAGGACCTGAAGCAACGGCTGCAGCGCGGCCTGCTGCTGGCGGCGCTGGCAGCCACCCGCAGCCCGGCATGAAAAGCAGCCGGTGTGTGGCCGGTCTTTGCTAAAATGGGCACTTCCGTTGCCGGCCGTACCACCCCATGAAGCTCGACCAGCGCATCATCACTCCCTGCATCGGCGTGTGTTCCACCGCGCTGGGCGACAGCGTGTGCCGCGGCTGCAAGCGCTTCAGCCATGAGGTCATCCAGTGGAATGGCTACAGCGAGCGTGAAAAGCGCTATGTCGACCAGCGCCTGGAGCAGCTGCTCAGCCAGGTCATGCAGGGCAAGTTCATGATTTTTGACGAAGGCCTGCTGCGCTGGCAGGTGCATACGCAGCAGGTGCGCATCTTCCCGTACCGTGATGCCTATTGCGCCCTGTTCGAGCTGTTGCGGGCCGGCGCCAGCCAGATCACCGAACCCCGCCTGTTCGGTTTCGATGTGTTGCCGGGCTATCGGGAACACGCATTGCCGGAGTTGCGCGAACAGGTTGACCGCGAGTTTTACGTGCTGTCGGAGGTGTACTACGAACGCCACTGGCGCCCTTGGGCGGATTCGCAGCAGCCATGAGTGCCCTGGACGACATCCGCGCTTTCCTCGGCTGCCCCACGCCGCAGGCCTGGATCGACGCAGCGCTGCGCCATCCCGACATCCTGCTGGTCGATCACGCCAACTGCGAAAAAAAGGCCGCAGCCACCGCCATCAACCTGCTGTTCCAGTACACCGGCCATCCGGACCTGTTGCACAAGCTGTCGCGGCTGGCACGCGAGGAGTTGCGCCATTTCGAGCAGGTCGTCGCACTGATGGAGCGCCGCGGCATTGCCTACCAGCCGCTGTCATCGGCGCGCTATGCCGGGGGGCTGCGTGAGGCCATGCGCAGCAGTGGCAACGGCCGCCTGGTCGATGTGCTGGTGGTGGGGGCCTTTATCGAGGCGCGTTCCTGCGAGCGCTTTGCCGCACTGGTACCGCACCTCGATGCCGAGCTGCAGGCGTTCTACCAGTCACTGCTGGCCTCCGAAGCGCGCCATTACCGCGATTACCTCAGCCTGGCGCGCCAGTATGCCGGTGAAGACATCAGCGCCCGCGTGCAGTGGTTCCGTGAATGCGAGCAGCGCTTGATTGAAACGCCGGATGCGGTATTTCGCTTTCACTCCGGCGTGCCGGTTTCCCCGGCAGCGTAGGGGATGTCGCGGCATTCCACCGGCAGCCACTTGCCCTCGATCGTGCTGCGGTTCTCGCCGGCGGCCTGCATGCCGGGCGGCACGCGTGACCAGGCACAATTCCACGACACCGGGCTGAGCGGGCTGCCGGCCACATACAGGGGCTGCAGGCTCAGCACCTGGCCCTGCAATTTGCCGTGGGCCTTGTTGCCAAACTGCAGGTGCAGCACGCCGTCAGCCACCTCGATGCGGCGCAGGGGGCAGCTGGTCCGGCTCCGGCAGGCCGGCCGCGGCATTGTCGGCCGGGAAGCTGCCGTGGGTACGTCAGTGCCCGGCAATGCGCTGCTGCAGCGTGTGCGTGAGATCCAGGGATTCCCTGACCTGTTCGCGCACGCCGAAGGTCGCGGTGACGGGCACCACCATCAGCGAGAGGATCGCCAGGATGAGCAGGGCGATCACCATTTCCATCAGGGTGAATCCCCCGGGATGGCAGTGCCTGGTGGTGCTCATGGTGGCCGCTGCAACCGGTTACGCCGGCGCGATGCGGAAGGATTCCAGCTCGGGCCCGTGACTGTCCCAGCGGATGAGCCAACCCTCGGCATCCCAGTCACCCAGTACCAGGCGTTCGCCATGGGTTTCGGCATGCGCGGCCGGGCGGTGGGTGTGGCCGTGGATCAGCAGGTCGACACCGTGCCCGGCCATCACGCGGTCCACTTCGGCGGGAGTGACATCGAGGATGTCCTCCGGTTTGTTCGAGCTGGCCGCACGGCTGCCTTCACGCAACGCGCGGGCGATGGCACAGCGTTCGGCCAGCGGCTTGGCCAGCAGGGCCTGCTGCCAGGCCGGATCGCGGACCTGCTGGCGGAAGGCGAGGTACTCGGCATCGGCGGTGCAGAGGGTATCGCCGTGCATCAGCAGGGCCTGGCGGCCACCGATGCGGATTACCGTGGGGTCGGCCAGCAGCAGGCAGCCGGTATCGTTGCAGAAGCGGTCTCCGACGAGGAAGTCGCGGTTGCCGTGCATGACATACACCGGCACGCGGGCCGACAGCCGGTGCAGGCCCTCACGCACGCTGGTCGCGAGCTCACTGTCGTCGTCATCGCCGACCCAGGCCTCGAACAGGTCGCCGAGGATATACAAGGCTTCGGCGCGGCTGGCCGGGCCGGCCAGGAAGGAAAGAAAGGCCCGCAGGGTAGCGGGCCTCGAGTCGTCCAGGTGCAGGTCGGAAATGAAGAGCGTGGTCACGGCGTCAGTCGGCGATCCAGGCCTTCTCGATGACCACATCCTCGACCGGCACATCTTGGTGGCCGGCTTTCGAGCCGGTCCTGACGGCCTTGATGCGGTCTACCACATCCATGCCGCCGACGACCTTGCCGAACACGGCATAGCCCCAGCCCTGCGCGGTCGGTGCAGTGTGGTTGAGGAAATCGTTGTCCTTCACGTTGATGAAGAACTGGGCAGTGGCCGAATGCGGGTCCATGGTGCGGGCCATGGCGATGGTGCCGTTCAGGTTCTTCAGGCCGTTGTTGGCCTCGTTCTGGATGGGGGTACGGGTGGGTTTTTGCTTCATGCCCGGCTCGAAACCGCCGCCCTGGATCATGAAACCGTTGATGACCCGGTGGAAGATCACCCCGTCGTAGAAGCCGTCTTTCACGTATTGCTCGAAGTTGGCCGCGGTGAGGGGGGCTTTCTGGTGGTCCAGCTCGAGCTGGATTTCGCCGAAATTGGTTTTCAGGACAATCATGGGGACCTCGTTTTCCGGTTCAGTCGGGGCAGGGAAGCGGCTATAATAGCGGCTTTTTACGCCCCCAGGAAACCGGTCTTCCCCCCGTATGAGCAGCCCCGAACACACGCCCGGCAATTTCATCCGCCAGATCATCGATGCCGATATCGCGGCCGGCCGCCACAGCCGCATCGTCACCCGTTTCCCGCCGGAGCCCAACGGCTACCTGCACATCGGCCATGCCAAGTCGATCTGCCTCAATTTCGGCATCGCCCGCGACTACCAGGGTAGCTGCAACCTGCGCTTCGATGACACCAATCCCGAGAAGGAAAACCTCGATTATGTCGAGGCCATCCAGCGCGATGTGCGCTGGCTCGGTTTCAACTGGAGCGGCCCGGTGCATTACGCCTCCGGCTACTTCCGCCAGCTGCACGATTTTGCCGTCGAACTGATCGACAAGGGCCTGGCCTATGTCGACAGCCTCGATGCCGAACAGATCCGCGCCTATCGCGGCACCCTGACCGAGCCGGGGCGCGAAAGCCCGTACCGCAACCGTTCCGTGGCCGAAAACCGCGACCTGTTTGCACGCATGAAGGCCGGTGAGTTTGCCGATGGCGAGCATGTGCTGCGCGCGAAAATCGACATGGCCTCGCCCAACATCAACCTGCGCGACCCGATCCTGTACCGCATCAAGCACCAGCATCACCACCAGACCGGCGATGACTGGTGCATCTACCCGATGTACGACTACACGCACCCGATTTCCGATGCCCTGGAAGGCATCACCCACAGCCTGTGCACGCTGGAGTTCGAGGATCACCGGCCACTGTACGACTGGGTGCTCGACAACATCAGCATCGGTTGCCACCCGCGCCAGTACGAATTTGCGCGGCTGAACCTCAACTACACGGTCACCAGCAAGCGCAAGCTGAAGCAGCTGGTGGACGAAGGCCATGTCAGCGGCTGGGACGACCCGCGCATGCCGACCATTGCCGGTTTCCGCCGCCGCGGCTACACGCCGCAGTCGATCCGCAATTTCTGTGACCGCATCGGCGTGGCCCGTGCCGACAGCATTGTCGATGTCGGCATGCTGGAGCACGCCATCCGCGAGGATCTCGATGAAAACGCCCCGCGCGCCATGTGCGTGTTGCGCCCGCTGAAGGTGACGATTGAAAACTGGCCGGCCGGCCATGTCGAGTTGCTGCAGGTGCCCGCGCACCCCAAGCGTGAGGAACTCGGCCTGCGCAGCGTGCCGCTGGGGCGCGAGATCTTCATCGACCGCGAGGATTTCAGCGAGGCACCGCCGAAAGGCTGGAAGCGCCTGGCGCCGCAGGGCCACATCCGCCTGCGTGGCGGCTATGTCATCCAGTGCACGGCGGTGGAGAAGGACGCTGCCGGCCACATCACCGGCCTGCGCGCGCACTACGACGAAGCCACGCTCGGCAAGAATCCGGAAGGCTACAAGCCCAACGGCGTGATCCACTGGGTGTCGGCCGAGGCCTCGCTGCCTTGCGAAGTGCGCCTGTACGACCGCCTGTTCACGGTGGAAAACCCCGATGGCGACAAGGCCCGTGATTTCCTCGCCTTCCTCAACCCCGCATCGCTGCAGGTGGTGGACGATGCCCGCGTCGAGCCCTCGGTGGCGAATTACCCGGCAGAAAGCCGCTTCCAGTTCGAGCGTGAGGGGTATTTCTGCATCGATCCGTCCAGCACGGACGGCCGGCTGGTGTTCAACCGCACCGTGACGCTGCGCGATTCCTGGGCCAAGGAGCAGGGCAAGTGAGCCTGGTGCTGTACAGCACGCTGTCGCGCCGCAAGGCGCCGCTGGCGCCCATCGAGCCGAACCATGTGCGCCTGTATGTCTGCGGCATGACGGTGTACGACTACTGCCACCTGGGCCATGCCCGCGTACTGGTGGCCTTCGATGTCGTCGTGCGTTACTTGCGTGCCCGCGGCTACCGCGTGACCTATGTGCGCAACATCACCGACATCGATGACAAGATCCTGCGCCGTGCCGCCGAGAACCACGAACCGTTCGATGCCCTGACCGGGCGCTTCATACGCGCGATGCACGAGGACGAAGCCGCCCTCGGCGTGGCACGGCCTGACCAGGAGCCGCGTGCCACCGGCCATATCGACGGCATCATCGCCATGATCGAAACCCTGGTCAGCAAGGGCTATGCCTATGCGGCTGGCAATGGCGATATCTACTACAGCGTCAGCCGGTTCAGCGGGTACGGCAAACTCTCGAACCGCAACCCCGATGACTTGTTGGCCGGCGCACGCATCGAAATCGACGAAGCCAAGACCGACCCGCGTGACTTCGCGCTGTGGAAGGCGGCCAAGCCCGGCGAGGTCAGCTGGCCGTCGCCGTGGGGCGCCGGGCGTCCCGGCTGGCACATCGAATGCTCGGTGATGTCGACCTGCTGCCTCGGCAACCATTTCGACATCCACGGTGGCGGGCCGGACCTCATCTTCCCGCACCATGAAAACGAGATTGCGCAGTCCGAGGCCGCCACCGGCGAGCCCTACGCCAATGTGTGGATGCATGCCGGTGCCGTGCGCGTGAACAACGAGAAGATGTCCAAATCGCTGGGCAATTTCTTCACCATCCGCGAGATCCTGGCGAAATACCACCCGGAGGTGGTGCGCTACTTCCTGGTGGCCAGCCATTACCGCAGTCCGATCAACTACGCCGAAGACACCCTGCAGCAGGCCCGTGGATCGCTGGAACGCTTCTACCAGGCCCTGCGTGAATACCCGGTAGCCGCGCCGCAGGCATTAGGCGACCTGGATCAGGCCAACCCGTTTGTCGCCCGTTTCATCGAAGCGATGGACGACGACTTCAACACCCCGGTCGCCCTGGCCGTGTTGTTCGACCTGGTGCGCGAACTCAATACCACCCGCAACCCGGTGCTGGCGCAGCTGCTGCGTTCACTCGGTGCCGTGCTGGGCATCCTGCAGGCCGATGCCGCCAGTTTCCTGCAGGCCGGCGGTGCAGGGGAGCTGTCGGCGGATGCAATCGAGGCCCTGATTGCCGAACGGGTCGCCGCCAAGCAAGCCCGCGATTTTGCCCGTGCCGATGCCATTCGCGATGAATTGCTGGCTGCCGGCATCGTGCTGGAAGATAGCCGCGAAGGCACGCTCTGGCGCCGTTCCTGAAAAATCAAGTAACCTGCTGATTTTAAATGTTTTTATTCCATATGCCGGGCGTGCGCTGGGGGGCTTTTTCGGGTGTGCGCCAGCGCACATTTCCGCTACACTGTGGGCATAACAACAGCAAACCAGCAGGTAATCCCCCATGTCCCGTATTGCCCCCAGGCAGCTTGCCCTCGTCATTGCCGTGGCCTCCTTCGGTGCCATGCCGGCCTTGGCCGACACCACCCTGCCCACGGGCGGCACGGTAGCCGCCGGTTCCGCCAGCATCGGTACGGCCGGCAGTGCGATGACGATCCACCAGTCCTCGCAGCGTGCGGTGGTCCGCTGGAACAGTTTCAGCATCGGCAACGAGGCCAGTGTCACTTTCGTGCAGCCCAACAGCACGGCGATCGCGCTGAACAAGGTACTGGGTACGGATCTGTCGCGCATCGACGGCCAACTCAATGCCAACGGCCAGGTGTTCATCGTGAACCCCAACGGTATCCTGTTTGGTGCCGGCAGCCAGGTGAATGTGGGCGGGCTGGTGGCGTCCACCCTCGGTATCGACGATGACGCCTTCATGGCCGGCAACCAGGTTTTCAGCGGCAATGCCCTGGCGGCCGTGGTCAACGAAGGCAGCATCACGGCCGGTAATGTCGCGCTGGTGGGTGCGGCGGTCATCAACAAGGGCAGCATTGTGACCGATGGCGGTGCCACGGTGCTGGCGGCCGGTGAGCGCGTGACGATCGCCTTCGATGGCGATGGCCTGATCACGGCCAGTGTCGACACACGGGCGCTGGCTGCGCTGGTCGACAACGGCGGCGTGATCGATGTCGGCAATGGCCGCCTGCTGATGACGACCGGTGCGGCACAGGCCCTGGGCCTGGGTGTGGTCAACAACAGCGGTGTGCTGCGTGCGACATCGCTGGAGGGCGACGGCGGCGAGATCGTGCTGTCGGGTGATGCGGTGATCAACAGCGGCAGCATCGATGCCGGTACCGGTGGCAGTGTGTTGCTCACCGGCAATGTGGTGGTCAGTGCTGCTGCATCGGTGAACGGCGATGCTACCGTCACGGCGCCGATCGTGATCGACCCGCAGGATATCGGCCCGGTGGCACTGGCTGCCCAGATCAAAAGTTATGCTGCTGCGCATTTCCCCGCATTGGCCGCATTGATGGACAGCGGTGCCATCGATGTGCCGGTGATGATCGAAACCCTGCAGGGTACGGATCTGGCAGCCTTCCTCAATGGCTCGCTCGCTGAGCCCGACATGGCACTCGCCTTCAACCACCTGCTGCAGAACGGTGGCATCGACCTGGCTGCCGTGGCAGCCGCCTTCGACGGCCCGGCACTGGCGGCCCTGCTGGGCGAGGTGCCGGCGGACAACCCCTGGCTGCAGACGGCCGTGCGCATCCTGGAAGCCGATGCCATCGATCCGGTAGCAATCGTGCCGCTGGTGACTGGTGAGTTGCTGGCCAAGCTGGCCAGCCGCAACTTCGGCCTGGCCGATGCGGTGGGCCTGCTGGGTTCACTGGTCCGCAACGGGGCTGTGAACATCAATGCCGTGGTCGCGGCGTTTACGCCGGAACAGGTCGGCCAGCTGGTGGGCCACCTGGTCGGCCCGGCCATGTCACCGCTGGCCAGCAGCCTGGTGTCCAGTGGTGCGCTGGACCTCAACAAGGCAGTCACCAGCCTGTCAGCCACGCAGTGGCAGGGCCTGATCGATGGCAGCCTGGCCCCGGCCAGCCTGTTCACCACGCTGATCGCCAGTGGCGCCATCAACCTCAATACCCCGGCAGGGCAATCGCTGCTGGCGACGGTATTCGGCGGCAAGAGCCCGGTGGCAACGCCGCCGGCACCGAAGCCCAAGCCGGTGAAGCTGACCTTCCAGCAGAAGATGAAACTGATGATGGCCAAGTTGCGTGAACGCATGAAAGCGATGCAGCAGAAACGCAAGCGCACCTGATGCCGGTGCGTGCGCGCAGAAGCCTTGCCCTGGCAAGGCTTTTTTCTTGGAGGGAAAGGATGCCGGCCGTGCGGTTCACCGTGTTGTTGCTGTGGGTGGCCAGTGGCAGCGTGCTGGCGCAGGTGGCAGCGCCGCCGCTGTCGGGGCGCATCCTCGAATCGCAGCGGCCGCAGGAAGCTCCCGCGGCACCGTTGCCGTCGCCCCCCGTGCTGCCACTGCCGTCCTCGCCGGAGGCCGCGCCCGCTGCAGCCGACGGGATGCGCTTCACGCTGCGCAGCGTGGCGTTCGAAGGCAATACCGCGATTGCCACATCCGAGCTCGAAGCGCTACTGGCGCCGGTGATCGGGCATGAGGTGGGGCTGGGGGAGCTGCAACAGTTGGCCAGTGCGCTCGCTGCCCATTACGCCGCACGCGGCTACCTGCTGGTGCAGGTGGTGCTGCCGCCACAGCGCGTGCCGGACGGGCGGGTGACTTTCCGTGTCATCGAGGGTTTTGTCGACGGTGTCCGCGTCGTGCAGCCTTCCGTGCGCCTTGCCGATGCGCAGGCCCTGCGTTATGCCGCGGCGGTGGCAGCGGTGCAGCCCTTGCCGCGTGCCGTGCTGGAACGCCCGCTGTTGTTGCTGGGCCGCCTGCCGGGCCTGTCGGCCCAGGCAGCACTGGAGCCGGGCCGGCAGCCGGGCTCATCAACGGTCGGCCTGCTGCTGGCCGATGAGGCGCCGCGCCAGCAACTGGGCTTCGTGGCCGACAATTTCGGCAGCACCGCGACGGGTGAGCTGCGTGCCGGGCTGGATGCCACGATCGATGGCCTGGCCGGGCGGGGTGACCGGCTGGCCCTGGACCTGCTGACCAGTGAAGGCGGTGGCATCGCGTCCGGCGGGCTGCAGTACCAGCTGCCGCTCGGGGTGTCCGGCCTGCAACTGGCCGCTGGCATCACGCACATGACCTACACCCTGGGTGGGCCGTTCGCCAGCCTCGATGGCCACGGCGAGGCCAATGACCTGCACCTGCGCCTGTCCTACCCGCTGTGGCTCGACAGTGCCGGCAGCACCGAGCTCTGGGGCGAGTACCGGTACCGCCAGTTGCGCGATGTGCTGGATGCCGTGGGTGATACCAACCGCCGTCGCATCCGCGAGGCACAGCTGGGCATCAGCCGCTCCGGCTTTGATGCCTACGGCGGCTGGAACCATGCGCAGTTCAGTTACGGCACGGGTGACCTGGCCCTGCGCGATGCCGCCCGTGCGGCCGATGCCTATGGCCAGCACGGTTTCTTCAGCAAGGCCAACCTGTTGCTGACGCGGCAGCAGTACCTGGGTGGACGCTGGAGCCTGCAGCTGACGGCACAAGGGCAATACGCCTGGCAAAACCTCGACTCCGGCGCGGAGTTTGCCCTCGGCGGGCCGTACAGTGTACGGGCCTACCCGGTCAGCGAGCTGAGCGGCGACCAGGGCTGGCTGGCGCAGTGGGCGTTGCACTGGCAGGCAGCCGATCGCCTGGTGTTGTCGGTGTTCGGTGACCGCGGCCGCGTGCGCTTCAATGCGGATGAGCTGGCCGGCAACCCCTGGGACACGCAGCGCCTGCGCTCGACGGGCCTGGGGTTCGATTGGCAGGGGCCACACGGGTTTGCGCTGCAGGGCAGCTGGGCCTGGGGTGGCAGCTATGCGTCGCGCTCTGATCCGGGCAATACCGATGGGCGGTTTTATTTCCAGCTGCGCAAGCAGTTCTGATGGAGGACAGCATGAAAGAGGAATTGGGTTCGCAACTGCAGGTCGTCGAGTCGGCCTATCACCTCGTGATCAACTTCCTGGTCAGCTACAGCTTCCAGATCATCGGGGCGTTACTGGTTTTCGTGATCGGCCTGTTCGTCGCCCGCTGGGTGCGCCGTGTCACGGAACGCTTCTGCCTCAAATACCGGCTGGATCCCATCCTGGTGCGTTTTGCCTCGGCCAGTGTGTATGTGGCCATCATGGCCGGCGTGCTGGTGATCTGCCTGGGCAAGCTGGGCATCAGCGTGGCACCGTTCGTGGCAGCCATCGGTGCGGTGTCACTGGGTGCCGGCCTGGCCCTGCAGGGGACGGTGTCGAATTACGCGGCTGGTCTGGTGTTGATCCTCACGCGGCCGTTCCGCGTCGGCGACACGCTCACCGTGCTGGGTGAGGCAGGGCTGGTGAGTGAGGTCGGCCTGGGCACGACCGTGCTCGACACCGAGGACGGCGAGAAGATCACCATCCCGAACAAGAAAATCCTCGGCGAAGTCCTCCGCAATTCCTTTGCCAACAAGGTGTGGGAAGGGGAGGTCGGCATTGCACTGGATGCCGATGCGCAACGGGCGGTGGACTTGGTGCGCGAGGTACTGGTTGCCGATGCCGATGTCACGCGCGAACCGGCAGCACAAGTGGGCATCCAGCGTTTCGGCGAATCGGCGGTGTGGATCGGTTACCGCTACTGGGTGCCGACTTGTGCCTACTACACCACCGGTTACCGGGTGAACCAGGCCATCTGGGATGCCTTCCGCCAGGCAGGCATCCGGCTGGCTGCGCCGCAGCGCGAGGTGCGCCTCATCGGTGAGGCGGCGAAACCCTGATCATTCGTCGGGCTGGCCGGTCTCGTCGCGCAGGCGGTTGATGCCGTTCAACGCCGCAATGCGGTAGGCCTCGGCCATGGTGGGGTAGTTGAAGGTGGTATCGACGAAGTAGCGGATGTCGTTGCCGCCATGCTGCTGCTTCATGATGGCCTGGCCGATGTGGATGATCTCGGTGGCTTCGGCACCGAAGCAGTGGATGCCGAGGATCTCCATCGTGTGGATGTGGAACAGCAGCTTCAGCATGCCGACTTCCTCGCCGGTGATCTGGCCGCGTGCCGTCTCCTTGAAGAAAGCCCGCCCGACTTCGTAGGGAATGCCGGCCTCGGTCAGCTCGCGTTCGGTCTTGCCGACGGAGCTGATCTCCGGGATGGTGTAGATGCCGGTGGGCACATCATCGACATGGTGGCAGCTCGGTTTGCCGCGTGCGCTGGCCGATGCCGCGCGCCCCTGGTTGTAGGCCGCACTGGCCAAGCTCGGCCAGCCGATGACATCGCCGGCGGCGAAGATGCCCGGTACGGTGGTCTGGTAGCGTGCGTTGACTTCCAGGTGGCCGCGGGCATTGGGGGTGATGCCGACGGCATCGAGGCCGAGACTGGCGGTATTGCCGCTGCGGCCGTTGCACCACAACAGGCAGTCGGCATGCAGGATCTTGCCGGATTTCAGGTGCAGCAGCACCCCGCTGTCGGAAGCTTCGACATGCGTGTAGTGCTCGCGGTGACGGATCATCACGCCGTGGTCACGCAGCTGGTAGCCCAGTGCATCGGCAATTTCATCGTCAAGGAACTCCAGCAGCTGGTCACGCGTGTTGACCAGGTCGACCTTGATGCCAAGGCCGGAAAACACCGAGGCATACTCGCAGCCGATTATGCCGGCGCCGTAGATGAGGATCTTGCGCGGCGTATGTTGCATCTGCAGGATGGTGTCGCTGTCGTAGATGCGCGGGTGCGAAAAATCGATGTCGGCCGGCCGGTAGGGGCTGGAACCGGTGGCGATGATGATGCTGTCGGCCGACAGGACTTCCACCGAGCCGTCTTCCTTGCTGACCTGCACGCGGTGCGGGTCGATGAAGCGCGCCTCGCCGTGCAGCAGGTGGATGCGGTTGCGCTGGTAGAACTTCGAGCGCATGCGGACCTGCTTGCGGATTACCTCATTGGCATTGGCCAGCAGCTTCGGGAAGGAAATCTGCACCGGGTTGGTGATGTCGCGGAACGACGGGTTGCTGTTGAAGCGCATCAGGTCGCGCACCGAGTTGCGCAGCGACTTCGACGGTATCGTGCCGAGGTGTGTGCAGGCGCCGCCGACCTGTGGCCGGTTGTGGATCATGGCGGCATTGAGGCCATGCTTGGCGGCATTGAGTGCCGCGCCTTCACCAGCCGGTCCGGCACCGATCACGATGACATCAAAATCATGGCTGGCCATGTCGGGTGCGCCCTGCGGTCAGAGGCCGAGGGCCTGCTCGGCCGAGCTGACGGTCTGCAGGATGAGGGTGTTGATGGTCATCGGCCCGACGCCACCGGGCACCGGGGTCCAGGCCGAGGCACGGTCCTGCACGGCGGCCAGTTCGATGTCACCGACGCCGCCGGGGTGGTAGCCGGCATCCACCACCACGGCACCGTCACGGATCCACGCGCCCTGGATGAACTCCGGCTTGCCGACCGCGCCGACCACGATGTCGGCCTGGCGGATGAAATCCGGCAGGTTGGCGGTACGCGAGTGGCAGATGGTGACGGTGCAATGGGCATTGAGCAGCATCAGTGCCATCGGCTTGCCGAGGATGGGCGAGCGGCCCACCACCACGGCATGCTTGCCGGCCAGCGGCACCTGGTAATGGTTGAGCAGGCGCATGATGCCGGCGGGTGTGGCCGATCCCCAGGCGTGTTCACCCATCGCCATGCGGCCAAATCCCAGGCAGGTGACGCCATCGACATCCTTGCTGGCAGCGATGGCATCGAAGCAGGCGCGTTCGTCGATCTGTGCGGGTACCGGGTGCTGCAGCAGGATGCCGTGGCAGTCCGGGTTGGCATTGAGCGCATGGATCTTCGCCAGCAGTTGCTCCGTGGTGGTGCTGGCAGGCATCTCGACGGCAATCGATTCCATGCCGACGCGCTGGCAGGCATTCTGCTTCATGCGCACGTAGGTGGCAGATGCCGGGTCGTCACCGACCAGGATGGTGGCCAGGATCGGCGCCTGGCCGCGGGCCTGTTTCAGGCGCGCGACGCGCTCGCGCAGGGCGGCTTCGGTCTGGCTGGCCAGGGCCTTGCCATCGAGGACGGTTGCGGTCATCGGGGTTCCCGTGGGATTGCTGCAAGAGGGCGACATTTTCGCATGCCGGGCCTGCCGGCAACACCCCCGCAGCCCGTCACCGCGGCTGCTCCGGCGCCCGTTGCGGCGTTGACGGGGCAGGGGACGGCCGGTATGATGCCGCGACTCGTGTGAGGGGGCATGTGTCCCGGGTTTTGGGCGGTTTCTCGGGGTATAGCGCAGTCCGGTAGCGCG
>LAHR01000412.1_pt1 | contig 17894 bp, 17 predicted proteins | sample 329641 | NCBI WGS metagenome assembly LAHR01 (sample SAMN03275701, study PRJNA271635) | activated sludge metagenome | isolation source: Sample C-3 Sludge from acetogenic chamber (third chamber) of Anaerobic...
AGACAAGGAACCGCTGTTCGATGCCGCCGATACCGTGCGCGACTGCCTGAAGGCCTTCGCCGACATGATCCCGCACATCCGGCCGAACCGCGACGCCATGCGCGAGGCCGCCGCCCGCGGTTTTTCCACCGCCACCGACCTCGCCGACTACCTGGTGCGCAAGGGCATCGCGTTCCGCGACGCGCACGAGATCGTCGGCAAGGCCGTGGCCGCCGGCATCGCCGCCAGCAAGGACCTGTCCGCGCTGCCGCTGGCCACGCTGCAGTCGTTCAGCAGCGCCATCGGTGACGATGTCTATGCCGTGCTGACGCTGGAAGGCTCGGTCGCGGCCCGCAACCACGCCGGCGGCACCGCACCGGACCGCGTGCGCGAAGCGGCCCGCACCGCCCAACAGCAACTGGCCCAACGGACACTGCCATGAGAACCGCTGCACTGCTGCTCGCTGCCTGCCTGCTCGCCGCCTGCGGCCAGAAAGGCCCGCTGGTACAACCCGGCCAGGGCCCGGAAAACACCCAGTACATCATCAAGGGCAGTGACCAGCCGCGCACGCCGCCGGCCGCACCGGCAACGCCGGCACCGGCCACCGCGCCTGCCAGCGACACGGCGCACGCCCATGACTGAGGCCTTCCCGCGCCGCGACGGCGTGCTGCAGGCCGAAGGCGTCGCCCTGGAGGCACTGGCCACGCAATTCGGCACCCCGCTGTATGTGTACTCGCGCGCCGCGATCGAAACCGCCGCGCGCGCCTGGCTCGATGCCCTCGGCCCCGCTGGCCGCCTCTGCTATGCCGTGAAGGCCAACAGCAACCTCGCCGTGCTGAACCTGCTGGCCCGCCTGGGTGCCGGCTTCGACATCGTGTCGGCAGGCGAACTCGAGCGCGTGCTGCGCGCCGGCGGCGATGCCGCCCGGGTGGTGTTCTCCGGCGTGGCCAAGGAAGCCGGCGAGATGCGCCGCGCACTGGAAGCCGGCATCCACTGCTTCAATGTCGAATCCGCCGCCGAGCTGGAGCTGCTCAACCGGGTGGCCGGCGACTGCGGCAAGACCGCGCCGGTGTCGCTGCGCGTCAACCCCGATGTCGATGCGCAGACACACCCGTACATTTCCACCGGCCTGCGCGACAACAAGTTCGGCGTGCCGATGGACGACGCCTTTGCGCTGTACCAGCGCGCCGCGGCACTGCCGCACCTGCGCATCACCGGCATCGACTGCCACATCGGCTCGCAGCTGACGCGCATCGACCCCTACCTCGATGCCCTGGAGCGCGTGCTGGCGCTGGCCGACCGCCTCGCAGCGGCCGGCATCGTGCTCACCCACCTCGACATCGGTGGCGGGCTGGGCGTGCGCTACCGCGACGAAACCCCGCCCACCCCGCAGGCCCTGCTGGAGGCCGTGCGTGCCCGGCTGGGCACGCGCCCGCTGTCCCTGCTGGTGGAGCCGGGACGATCCATCGTCGCCAATGCCGGCGTGCTGCTGACCCGCGTCGTCTACCTGAAGGACAACGGCGACAAGCATTTCGCACTGGTCGATGCCGCGATGAACGACCTCGTGCGTCCTGCGCTGTACGACGCCTGGATGGCCATCGAGGCCGTCACGCCGCGGCCGGGCACGCCGCGCGCCTACGACATCGTCGGCCCGGTGTGCGAAACCGGCGACTTCCTCGGCAAGGCCCGCGAACTGGTGCTCGCCGCCGGCGACCTGCTCGCGGTGCGCTCGGCCGGTGCCTACGGCTTCGTGATGAGCTCGAACTACAACACGCGGCCACGGCCGGCGGAAATCCTCGTCGACGGCAGCCGCGTGCATGTGGCACGCCAGCGCGAAACCCTGGATGACCTGCTGCGCGGCGAAACGGTGCTGCCGTCATGAGCCGCCCCCCGCGCCGCAAGCCGCGTGGCAGCCAGCGCCGGCCCGAGGGCCTGGCCTTCACCAAGATGCACGGCCTCGGCAACGATTTCGTCGTGCTCGACCTCATCAGCCAGCATTTCGACCTGCAGGAAAAACAGGTCCGCTTCATTGCCGACCGCCACTTCGGCATCGGCTGCGACCAGCTGCTGGTGGTCGAGCCGCCGCAACGCCCCGATGCCGATTTCCGCTACCGCATCTACAACGCCGACGGCCATGAAGTCGAACAGTGCGGCAACGGCGCGCGCTGCTTTGCCAAGTTCGTGCGCGACCGCCAGCTGACCCGCAAGCACGACATCCGCGTCGAAACCGCTGCCGGCCTGATCGAGCTGCACGTGACCCCCAACGGCCTGGTGCGCGTCAACATGGGCGTGCCGGTGCTGGAGCCTGCGGCCATCCCCTTCCAGGCGGCGACCGAGGCACTGTCCTACACCATCACTGCCGGCGACCAGGCCATCACGCTGTCGGCAGTGTCGATGGGCAACCCGCATGCCGTGCTGTTCGTCGACGATGTGGTGAACGCACCGGTGGCCACCCTCGGCCCGCTGCTGGAGCACCACCCGGACTTCCCGCGCCGCGTCAATGTCGGCTTTGCGCAGGTGCTGGGGCGCGAGGAAATCCAGTTGCGCGTGTGGGAACGCGGCTGCGGTGAAACGCTCGCCTGCGGCACCGGTGCCTGCGCCGCCGTGGTGGCCGCACGCCTGCTGGACCGCGTCGAGGCACGCACCAAGGTCAGCCTGCCCGGTGGCCACCTGTGGATCGAGTGGCAGGGCCGGGGGCATCCGGTTACCATGACCGGGCCGGCCACCACCGTGTTTGAAGGCACCATCCACCTCTGGCCCTGATGGCGCACGCCCTGTCCCGGGCGCGGGCGCCGGGCCCTGATTGCGGGACGATCGCATGAGCACCCAAGCCGCCACCACCGACACCGCCCTCTCCGAAAGCAGCGTGGCCGCCTGGCTGGCGCAGCACCCGGATTTCTTTGCCCGCCACGACGACCTGCTGTGCCAGCTGCAGTTGCCGCACGCCAGCGGTGCTGCCGTATCCCTGGTGGAACGCCAGATGGGCCTGTTGCGCGACCGCAACCACGAACTGCGCAGCCGCATCCAGCGCCTGACCGACAACGCCCGCCTCAATGACCGCCTGTTCGAGAGCAGCCGCAAGCTGGTGCTGGCCCTGATCGAGGCACAGAAGCTGGAAGACCTCGTGGTCACCGTCGAGGAAAGCCTCGCGCGTGATTTCCAGGCCGAGCACCACCGCCTGTTCGTGTTCGACCGCAGCAACTTCCCGGCCATCGGCCATGCCCGCAGCGTACCGCTGGCCGAAGCCCGTGCGGCCATCGGCGCCCTGCTCGACGGCGGCAAGCCGGTGTGCGGCGTACTGCGTGACAGCGAACGCGACTACCTGTTCGGCAGCCAGGGCAGTGCCGTGCAGTCGGCCGCCGTGGTGCCGCTCAAGGGCGTGCACCTGATCGGCATGCTCGCCATCGGCAGTGCCGACCCCAACCGCTTCCAGCGCCAGATGGGCACGCTGTTCCTCGACTACCTCGCCGACATCCTCGGCCGCCTGCTGCCGCGGCTGCTGTCGGAAGGCTGAACCACCCATGGCCGGGGCGAAGCACGCACTGGGCCTGTCCATCGACGCCTTCATCGACTGGCTGGGCACCGTGCGGCAGTATTCACCGCACACCCTGCGCAATTACCGCCACGACCTCGATCGCCTGCTGGCCTTCACCGACAGCCGCGGCCTCGACACGCCGGCGGCCGTCAGCAGCGCCGACATCCGCCAGTGGGCCACGCGCCTGCACCGCGAGGGCCTGTCCGGCAAGTCGATCCAGCGCGCGCTGTCCGCCGTGCGCAGCCTGTACCGTTTCCTCGCCCGCACGCAGGACATCGCGCACAACCCGGCCAACGGCATCCGCGCCCCGAAAACGCCGCGCCGCCTGCCGAAGGCGCTCGATGCCGACCAGGTCAGCCAGCTGATGGCCCTCGACGGCGACAGCTGGATGGCCACCCGCGACCGCGCCCTGCTCGAACTGTTCTATTCCTCCGGCCTGCGGCTGTCGGAACTGGCCGGGCTGGACCTGGGCCAGCTCGACCTGCGCGACGGTCTGGTCACCGTGCACGGCAAGGGCAACAAGACACGCACCGTGCCGGTGGGCAGGCAGGCACGCGATGCACTCGCGCAGTGGCTGGCACAGCGCGCCACGCGGCTGCCGGCCGATGCCGCCGACAGCCACGCACTGTTCCTCACGCAGCAGGGACGCCGGCTCGGCAACCGCAGCATCCAGCAGCGCCTGAGCCAGATCGCCATCCGCCAGGGCCTGCCGCAGCACCTGCACCCGCACATGCTGCGCCACTCGTTTGCCAGCCACCTGCTGGAATCCAGCGGTGACCTGCGTGCCGTGCAGGAGCTGCTTGGCCACGCCAACATCAGCACCACGCAGGTGTATACCCACCTCGACTTCCAGTACCTGTCGAAGGTGTACGACCAGGCGCACCCACGCGCGCGGCGCAGCAAGGACACCGGCCAGGAACCATGAACGCACCGGTCACTGCACGCCGCTTCCGCCTGATCAGCTTCGACCTCGACGACACCCTGTGGGCCGTCGCCCCGGTGCTGCAGCAGGCCGAGCAACGGGCCTGGGACTGGCTGTGCAGCCACTTCCCGCGCATTGCCGATCACTTCAGCCGCGATGACCTCGCCAGCCTGCGCATGGCCCTGATGCAATCCCCGCACCTGCGCCACCGCGTCAGCGCCATCCGCCTGCACGCCACCGCGCAGGCCCTGCGCCGTGCCGGCTACCTGCCGGCCGAGGCCGAACGCGGCGCCCACGCGGCGTTCGAGGTGTTCCTCACCGCCCGCCACGCGGTGCAGTTTTTCGAGCACGCCATCGACGCGCTCGACACCCTGAGCCGCGACTACACGCTGGGCGTGCTGACCAACGGCAATGCCTGCATCCAGCGCCTGGGCCTGGGCCACCTGTTCCGCTTTGCCTTTGCCGCAGAGCATTTCGCGGCCGGCAAGCCCGACCCGACGATGTTCCGTGCCGCCCTCGACGCCGTCGGCTGCAGTCCCGCGCAGATGGTGCATGTCGGCGACCACCCGGACTACGACATCGCGGCTGCCCAGGCGCTGGGCATCCACACCGTGTGGGCCAATATTGCCGGCCAGCCATGGCAGGGTGAAAAACCGGCCGACATTGAAGTGCGCAACCTGCAGGCACTGCCGGGCGCCATCGCCGCGCTGGAACGGCAGGCCGCTGCATGAGCCCCGCACCGGCAGCATGGCCCGGCTTCAGCCAGCCGCTGCCACCGCTGCGCATCGGCACCAGTGCCTGCCTCGCCGGGCAGCGCGTGCGTTACGACGGCACCGACAAACTGCAACCCGCCCTGTATGCCTGCCTGGCCCCGCACGCCGCGTTGGTGCCGCTGTGCCCGGAGGCCGCACTCGGCATCCCGCGCCCGCCGGTACGGCTGGTGGCCACGGCGCAGGGCCTGCGTGCGCGCGGCATCGATGACCCCGCGCTGGATGTCACCGACAGCCTGCTCGCCTTCAATGCCGCACAACGGCCACTGCTCGCCACCCTGCACGGCCTGGTGCTGAAGGCCCGCTCGCCCAGCTGCGGCATCGGCACCGCGCCGCAGTGGCAGGCCGACGGCCGCGCGCACCCCGGTGACGGCCTGTGGGCCGGTTTCATCGCCCGCGAATACCCCTGGCTGCCGCTGCTGGATGAAGACGGCCTGCAGGACGCTGCAGGCGTGCAACGCTTCCTGCAGGCGGCCCGGCTGGTGGCCGATGTGCTGGCCGCGCGCGACAGCGGCCGGCTCGCTGCCTGCCTCGCCCACCACCGCCGCTGGCTGGACTGCCCCGGCGACAGCGCCGAATGCTTCCTCACCGCCGCCCGGCGGCAGTTGCAGGCGCCGGCCTGAGCGCCGCAAAGCAAACGGCCCGCATCGCTGCGGGCCGTCACGGGGCGGGGTATTGCGGGGGGCTCAGAGCGCGTCCGGCCCGGTTTCGCCGGTGCGGATGCGCACCACCTGCTCGAGCGGGCTGACGAAGATCTTGCCGTCGCCGATCTTGCCGGTGTTGGCAGCTTTCGTCACCGCCTCGATCACGGCATCGACCATGCTGTCGTCGATGGCGATGTCGAGCTTCACCTTCGGCAGGAAATCCACCACATACTCGGCGCCGCGGTACAGCTCGGTGTGGCCCTTCTGGCGGCCAAAGCCCTTGACCTCGGTCACGGTCACGCCCTGTACACCGATCTCCGACAACGCAGCACGCACATCGTCGAGCTTGAACGGTTTGATGATGGCGGTTACCAGTTTCATGCGCTTCTCCTTGATGGTGCCCCGGTGGCTTCCGGCCATTGTAGGCCGTGGCCTGCCCATGTCCAGCCGGCCGGCCACCGGCGCAATAAAAAGGGGGCGCCCGCAGGCGCCCCCGGTTCACAACACGGCCGCGCTTACAGGTTGTAGCCGCGCTCGTTGTGCGAGGACAGGTCGAGACCCTCGGTTTCCTCATCGGCGCTGACCCGCAGGCCCATCACCACATCCACCAGTTTCAGCAGGATGAAGGTCAGGATGCCGGTGTAGGCGATGGTGAAGACCACGCTCTTGGTCTGGATCAGCACCTGGGCACCGATGTCGTCCACGGCGCCGAAGCCGCCCAGCGCCGGGGCTGCGAACACGCCGGTCAGGATGGCACCGACGATACCGCCGACGGCATGCACGCCGAACACATCCAGCGAGTCGTCATAGCCGATCACGCGCTTGAGCTTGGTGGCTGCCAGGAAGCAGACGCCACCGGCCACCAGGCCCAGCACCAGCGCACCCATCGGACCGCAGGTACCGGCCGCCGGGGTCACCGCCACCAGGCCGGCCACCGCACCGGAGGCAATCCCCAGCACCGACGGCTTGCCGTGGGTCACCCACTCGGCAAACATCCAGGCCAGGGCTGCGGCTGCCGTCGCCACCTGGGTCACCAGCATGGCCATGCCGGCCGTGCCGTTGGCGGCGATTGCCGAACCGGCGTTGAAGCCGAACCAGCCCACCCACAGCAGCGCGGCACCGACGATGGTGTAGCCCAGGTTGTGCGGCGGCATGGCCACGCCCGGGAAGCCGCGGCGCTTGCCCAGCACCAGGCAGGCCACCAGGCCGGCGATACCGGCATTGATGTGCACCACGGTGCCGCCGGCAAAGTCCAGCACGCCCCAGTCCCACATCAGCGCACCGTCACCGCTCCACACCATGTGCACCATCGGCAGGTAGCAGACGGTGACCCACAGGGCGATGAACACCAGCATCGACGAGAACTTGATGCGCTCGGCGAAGGCACCGACGATCAGCGCCGGGGTGATGATGGCGAAGGTCATCTGGAAGGTAATGAACACCGACTCGGGGAAGGTGCCGACCAGGCTGTCGACCGTCAGGCCACTGAGGAAGGCCTTGTCAAACCCGCCGACGAACGACGCCAGGTTGACCGTACCCGCCTCCATGCCGGTGGTGTCGAAGGCCACGCTGTAGCCGAACACCACCCACAGTATCGACACCATCGCGGTGATGGCGAAACACTGCATCAGCACCGACAGCACGTTCTTCGAGCGCACCATGCCGGCATAGAACAGCGACAGGCCGGGAATGGTCATCAGCAGCACCAGCACGGTGGCCACGATCATCCAGGCGGTGTCGCCGGTATCCAGTGTCGGCGCGGCTTCCTCCTCGGCAACTTCCGTGGCGGCGGCTTCGGCTGCTACCGGGGTAGCCGCCGCTTCCATCACCATCTCCACTGCCGGTGCTGCCATGTCGTCGGCCAGGGTGAATTGCGCACCCAGCACGCCCGACAGGCCCAGCACCAGCAGCAACGCTTTCATGAACAGTATGTTTTTCACGATGACCTCCGGGTCTCAGACTGCATCGTCGCCGGTTTCACCGGTACGGATGCGGATGGCCTGCTCCAATGCGCTCACGAAGATCTTGCCGTCACCGATCTTGCCGGTGTTGGCCGCCTTGCGGATCGCCTCAATCACACGATCGACCATGGCATCACCCACGGCCGCTTCGAGTTTCACCTTCGGCAGGAAATCCACCACATACTCTGCCCCGCGGTAGAGTTCCGTGTGGCCTTTCTGCCGGCCGAAACCTTTCACCTCCGTCACCGTGATGCCCTGGACACCGATCTCGGACAATGCCTCGCGGACATCGTCGAGCTTGAACGGTTTGATAATCGCCGTAACCAGTTTCATGTCGTCACTCCTTGCATGGCGGGTCGCTGGCGGCCCGCGCCCACCTTAGAAGCTCTTCGAAGCCGAGAGCACCACCACGTTGTTGCAGTAATCATCCTTGCCGGCAAAGCCCGCACACTCGTCGTCCGAGAGGTCGGTCGTGCTGTAGGTCAGCGCCATGTCCATGCCCAGCAGGGTTTTCGATACCGTCACCCCGTAGTGCAGGTACTTCGCGCTGCCGTTCAGGTCGAACGGGCCGTCAAAGAACACCGCATCCTTGAAGTCGTACTGTGCGACGACCAGCGACAGGCCCACCTCCGCCGGCAGTTCGGCGTCGTAGCTGAGGTAGACATAGTCATAGGTCTCGCTGCTGCTGGGCTTGCCGGCCAGGTTGGCATTCGACTGCCCTTCCAGCTGGTAGTGGTAGCCCAGCGTGAAACCGGCAATGCCGGCACTGGCGTAGGCCTCGAGGAAGTTCAGGCTGCTCTGGTCCACATAGGTGTACTCGAGCAGGCCGAAGTCCAGCGCCACCGGGCCTGCCTCGAACGCGTAGCCGGTGTAGAAGTCCCACTCGGAACTCGCGTTCGAGTTGAAGTCCACATTCGACGCCCAGGTGCCGATGTAGAAACCGCTTTCGTGGGTGAGGTCGGCACCGCCCTGGATGGCGCCCTTGCCCTGGGTCTGGCTGATGCCGCGCCAGAGGTATTCACTGGCCAGGGTGACATTGGCACTCAGGTCCCAACCACCCCCGATGTCTTCTGCGGAAGCCCCGGCAGCGGACAGCAGCAGCGAGGAAGCGAGCAGGGTCTTGGCAATCGTTTTCATGGGTACATCTCCTGTTGACGGTGTTGTCGGGCGTCCTGCCGGCGGCTGCCGGTCATGACACTCCCCAGCAAGCCTTTCGCAAGCTCCGTGCCAAACCGAAACAGTCCTTGAAAATCAAGGTGTTACCTGAAATTCCCGGCCCCGGGGCGCACGCCGACGGTGCAGCGGCGGCCGGCAGCGGCGCCGCTGCACCGTTGCGGCCGGCCATGCGCACCACGCTGGTGCACTGCGGCTTGCCGTACACTGCCGCCCTGCCCACCACGCACCGGGGATTGCCACCATGCCGACCGAACGCCCGTCCGAACGCATCGAGGGCCTGCTGCGCCAGCTGGAAGACATGCTCGCCGCCGGCGCCGTCAGCGAGGACATCCGCCGCAACCTGCGCGCCCTGCTCACGGCCTGGCTCACCCGCCTCGACCTGGTGCCGCGCGAGGAGTTTGACGCCCAGAAAGCCGTTCTGGAGAATACGCGCCGCACACTCGATGCACTCGAGCAGGAGCTCGAGCGCATCCGCCGCGAGATCGACGCCCGCCCGCGCTGACCCCGCGTCCCACAAGCCGGCTGCCAGGATGGCGGCCCCAACACCACGGAAGGTGCCGGATGCTCGCCATCGTGCATACCCGTGCCCAGCTCGGCGTCGACGCGCCGCTGGTCACCGTCGAAACCCATTTGTCGAACGGCCTGCCGGGCCTGTCCATCGTCGGCCTGCCCGAGGCGGCCGTGCGCGAGAGCAAGGACCGTGTGCGCAGTGCCCTGCTGAACGCACGCTTCGAGTTCCCGGCCCGCCGCATCACCATCAACCTCGCGCCGGCCGACCTGCCGAAGGAAGGCGGCCGTTTCGACCTGCCGATCGCGCTCGGCATCCTCGCCGCCTCCGGCCAGGTGCCGGCCGAACGGCTGGCCGGGCACGAATGGCTGGGTGAGCTCGCGCTGACCGGCGAGCTGCGCCCGGTCAGCGGCGTGCTGCCGGCGGTGCTGGCCGCGCAGGCTGCCGACCGCACCCTGGTGGTGCCGGCCGCCAACGGTGACGAAGCCGGCCTGTCACGCCAGGCGCGCGTGCTGTGCGCCGATCACCTGCTGGCGCTGGTCGCACACCTGAAAGGCGAGCAGGCCCTGCCGGCGGCCCCGGCACCGGTGCTGCAGGCCCCGGCGACGCCACCGGCGGACCTCGCCGAGGTGCGCGGCCAGCCGCAGGCCCGGCGCGCGCTGGAAATCGCCGCTGCCGGCGGTCACCACCTGCTGTTCTGCGGCCCGCCCGGCACCGGCAAGAGCATGCTGGCCAGCCGCCTGCCCGGCATCCTGCCGCCGCTGGCCGAGCACGAGCTGCTGGAAGTCGCCGCCATCCGCTCCATCGGCGGCGATCGCCACGCCGCGTGGCTCACGCGACCGTTCCGTGCCCCGCACCACACCGCCTCGGCGATTGCGCTGGTCGGCGGCGGCAGCAGCCCGCGCCCCGGCGAAATCTCGCTCGCCCACCACGGCGTGCTGTTCCTCGACGAACTGCCGGAGTTCCAGCGCAAAGTGCTGGAAGTGCTGCGCGAGCCGCTGGAAACCGGCGACATCATGATCTCGCGGGCCGCACGGCAGGTGCGCTTTCCCGCCCGCTTCCAGCTGGTGGCGGCGATGAACCCCTGCCCCTGCGGCTACCTCGGCGACCCGCTGCAGGCCTGCCGCTGCGGCCCCGAGCAAGTGCGCCGCTACCGCGACCGCATCTCCGGGCCCCTGCTCGACCGCATCGACCTGCAGGTCGGCGTGCAGCGCCCGGCCCGCGAGCTGCTGCTGTCGGATGCCGCCGCCGAGCCCAGTGCCGCCGTGCGCGAGCGGGTGGCGCAGGCGCGCCAGCGGCAACTCGCCCGCCAGGGCGTGCCGAACGGGCAGCTGGCCGGGCAGGCCCTGCGCCGGGTTGCGGCACCCGATGCCGGCGGCCAGCAGCTGCTGGAGGCCGCCTTGGCGCGCGGCCGGCTGTCGCCTCGCGGACTGGACCGCATCCTGCGCGTGGCGCGTACCATCGCCGACCTGGCCGGTGGCGCCGCACTGCAGCGTGCACACATCGCCGAAGCCCTGGCCCTGCGCCAGCTGGACCCCTGAGGCCGTGGCCGCGCACGGCCCGGCAAGAGGAGTAGAATCCGCACCAGCAGCCCGCTGCGAAGGCTGCCCAACCACCCAAGGGGGAAACACCATGAAACCGTTCATCCATACGGCGCTTGCCGCCGCATTGCTCAGCACCACCGCGATGGCCGCCCAGGCCGACCACGGCTACAGCCTGTCGCTGGAACTCGGCCATGTGCAAAGCGACATCGACCAGGACATCGCCTATGCCGTCAACACCGTCAACAACGGCCTGTTTGCCACCGACCTCGGCAACGGCGCACTGACCGGCATCCGCTTCAGCATGCCGCTGGCCGACAACCTCGACCTGTCGCTGCGCTACCGCGGCACCGCACTGGACAACGACGACACCGCCAGCACCGGCCCCGACAGTTGCAACATCGGTGCCACCCTCGGCCGGCATTCCGACTGCTGGGATGCCGCGCGCTTCACCGTGGATACCGAGAGCACGCAGATCGATGTGGCGGTCGAATTCCCGCTGGTCCGCGAAGGCAACGCGCAGCTGACCCCGTTCGTGGGCGTACGCTACCTGGACAGCAGCCAGGCCATGCACACCGATCATTTCTATGACGACGGCTACAGCACCTACACCAGCAACCTCGTCGACTACGACAGCTACGGCCTGTTCGCCGGCGTGCGCGGCCAGCTCGGTCTGGGCGAACGGCTCACCGTCAACGCCAGCCTGTCCGGCGGCAAGCAGTGGGGCGAGCGCAGCGTGACCGTGTACGACTACAACCTGTATGGCCCGATGGGCCCGTACGAGTTCCGGGGCGCAGAGTTTGCGCACGACCAGGACAGCCTGTCGCCGTGGGTGGCCGAGGCCGAACTGTCACTGGGCATCCGCCTGGGCGAAAATGCCCCGACGCTGGAGCTCGGCTACCAGGCCCACTATGTCGAGGACCTGATCGACAGCCGCAACACCAACACCGATGTGGCGCCACTCGCCAACACCATCGGCGGCAGCCAGAGCCTGTGGCAACACAGCCTGTTTGCCCGCGTACGCCTTGCGTTCTGAACCGCGCGCGTGACGCACAAGGCCGCCTGCGGGCGGCCTTGTGCCTTGTGGGCCAGGCTCAGCCCTGCGGCACCGGCAAGGCCACCTGCCACGGCTGGCAACGGCGCTGCCCGTCGTGGGCAACCACTTCGAGTTCCGGCACGCTCCCACCGGCCAGCAACGCGTGTGCCGACCACTGCCATGGCTGCTGCCACTGGTCCACGAATGCCTCCGACGGCATCACCGTCGTGCCGTACCCCACGGCAACCCCGCCGGACACACGCAACTGCACCTGCGTCATTGCACGGCCATCGTCGGCCAGGGTTTCACCGCGCAACCAGGCAACCCGCGGATCGCCGCCGTGGCGACCGCTGGCCAGCAGGCGGTGACGGCAGGTCACTTCACGCGCGGGCAAGGGCCAGTCCCCGGCAAAGTGCCGGTACGCTGCCGAGGCATACACCCCCAGCCGCTGCTGTTGCCAGTGGTCGACCGGCGTGCGCTGCTCCGGGCCCAGCCACCACACCTGGCCCAGCCACTGCTGGTCACGCAGGCCGACGGCCAGCGCCGTCTGCTGGTTGCCCAGCACATCCCGGCCAAAACGCGCCCACTGTGCTGCCTCCGTGGCTGCCACCGTCACGAACCACAGGGCGTACGCCAACAGCACCGCTTTCAACAAACCGCACGGCAGGCGCTGCGCCCAGGCACTGCAACACAGCACCAGCACCGACAGACCCAGCAACAGGCCCAGGTTGGCGTGGCGCAAGGTATACGTCGGCATGAAATACTGCGGCACACTCGCCGCCAGACCCAGCAGGCCGCCAAACAGGCACAGGTACACAAAGAACAGCTGCGGTGGCTGCCACTGCCGCGCACTGCGCAGCAGCAGCACGATCACACCCAGCCAGGGCAGCAGCAGCCACGCTGCAGGCCAGCCCGCCGGCGTGAACGGCCGCAGCAGGAAGCTGGCCCAGAACACCAGGCGCTGCCACACCCAGCCCAGCTGGAACCCGGGCTGCCCGGCAAAAAATGCCCGCAGCCGCAGCCAGTCGCTGTCGGCCATGAAGGGCCGGTACAACCACACCAGCAGCGAATCCTGCCAGCGCCCGCACACGGCGATGGTGAGTTCCCAGGCCAGCACGCCCAGCAGCAGCACACCCAGGCCGCGGCCGATCCAGCGCCACACGCCGGCAGCCTGCGGCCCGACCAGCAACCAGGCCAGCACGCCCGCCAGCAACAGCAGGCTGAGTGGGCCGGCACTGAGGCTGCAGCACAGTGCACCCGCCAACAGGCGCAGCCAGCCGCCGCGTTGCTGCCGCAGCGCCTGCAGGCCATCGGCCAGCATCACCGTGCCGAAAGCCAGCCAGGCCCACTGGCTGTTGATCGGGTTGCGGTAGCTTTCCGACACCAGCACGCTGCCCAGCAGCAACACCGCCAGGCCGGCCAGCCAAGGGCGCACGGCATGCGGCAGGGATGGCAGCGCCAGCACGCGCGCGGCAAACAGCGCCGCCGTGGCCAGCACCAGCAGCAGCGCCAGCGTGCTCACCAGCCAGCCCGAGCCGCGCGTGAGCCACATGTCCAGCGCCATCACCAGCTTCGGCAGCACGATGCGGTGCAGGCCGTTGTGGCGCTCCCACAGCGTGGCCGTGTCGATGTCGCCGGTCGCGGCACGCGCCAGGAAATCCTGCAGCCAGATCACATCGCCCGACGGCAGCCAGACATGCGACACCACCACCACATACAGCGACAGGGCCAGCGAGGCCAGCACGCAGGCAGCCAGCAGCGCGAGGCCGGCGCGCTCCAGCCACGGCAGGGGATGCCGTGGCGCACTCATGGCGACACCGGCAAGGCCACCTGCCACGGCTGGCAGCGGCGCTGCCCGTCGTAGGCGATCACCTCCACCGCAGCCGGCGGTACCTCGCCGGCCAGCAGGTGCCCGGACCACTGCCACGGCTGCTGCCATTGCACGCGCAGCGGCTCACCCGCCGGCACCCGCACGCCATAGCCCACGGGCTGGCCGCCGGCCATGAACAGGGCAGCCGTCATCGCCCTGCCGTCCGGGCCAAGGCTCTCGCCGCGCAGGCGGAAGGCCCGCGTATCCACCGTGTGGCGTTCCAGCAGCAGCAGGCGGTGCACGCACGGCACTGTCGCCACCGGCAGCGCCCGTGCCCCGCTGAACACGCGGTAACCGTCGGTGGCAAACACGCCGATGCCGGCCGCCTGCCAATCCTCGCGCCGGCGTGCCGGCTCGTCCTGCGGATTGGGGAACATCGACCACACCCAGGAGAACTGCTGCGGGTCACGGATCCCCAGCGCATGCCCCACCGCATGCTCGGCCAGCGGGATGCGGCCGCCGTAGGCCCAGTCACGCACCTCGCGCAACACCAGCGGCACGCACGCAGCGCCATACAACACCACGGCCAGCGCCAGCCACTGCACCCGCCGCCGTGCCTGCCAGGCCGGGTACAGCAACAGCAGCGAGGACAGCGCGAGCAGGAACCCGAGGTTGGCATGGCGGTAGTTGTAGTAGGCCAGGTGCAGGCGGGCGGCCGCCGCCGCCAGGCCCAGCAGGGCCGTGAACAGGCACAGGTACACGAAAAACACCTGCTGCGGCTGCCAGTGCCGCCGGCTGCGCCACAGCAGCACGGCCCAGGCCAGCACGGCCAGCACCAGCAGCTGCTGCGACTGCATGGGGTGACCGAACGGCACCAGCAGGAAACGGCCGAGGAAGGCCAGCTTCGGGTACAGCCAGCCCAGGTAGACCAGCGGGTTGTCGTGCACGGCACGGTCGAGCTGCGCCCACTCGTCGGCCGGCAGCAAATCGCGGTACAGCAGGCCCAGCACGGACGGGTACGGCGCCAACTGGTCCCACAGCAGCACCAGCACCGGCAGGCACAGCAACGCCGGCAGCAACCCGCGCTGCCGGGCCTGCAACGGCGGCCAGGTCAGCCACAGCGCACCCAGCCCGGCCAGCAGCAACAGCACGGGCAGCCCGCCGCTCAGGCCGGCCATCAGCGCACCCACCACCAGCAAGGCCGCGCCGCACCACCCCTGCCTGCGGTACAGCGCATCCAGGCCCGAGGCCAGCAGCACCACGCCCAGCGCGAGGAAGGCCCACTGGATATTGATGGGGCTCAGCAGGCTCTCGGCCAGGAAGATGCTGGTCAGCACCAGCAAGGCCAGGCCCGCCAGCAGGCGCCGCTCGGCCGCTGCCAGCAGCGACAGGCGCAGCACCTGCCAGGCCACGGTGAGCGCCGTCGCCAGCACCAGTGCTGCCGCCACCGCACGCGTGATGTCGCCGCGGCCCTGCCCCAAGCGGATGTCCAGCACCCACACCAGTTTCGGCAGCACGATGCAGTGCAGCCCGTTGTGCCGCTGCCACAGCCAGTCCCAGGGTATGGGCCCGGTAGCCGCGTCCACCAGGAAACGGTCGTAATCGGTGACATCAAAGGAAGGCAGCGGCAAATCCCACTGCAGGGCGGCGTATGTCAGCAGTGCCAGCGACACGGCCGTCATCACCGCCAGCAGGCACTGGCAGGCCATGACAAGTGCATCGCCTGCGGAACGGGCAGGGCGTGAACCGGACGGGTGCATGTTGTTCTTATATAACCGCTTGATGCACAAGGAATCGCCGATACTCTAGCACGCCGGCTGCAGGCCGAGCCTGCCACCACCCGGCCTGCGCTGCTACAATCGCCGCCCCGTCGCAGGTGGTCCGCGTGAACACACTCAATCCCCAGCAACACGAAGCCGTATGCTGGACCGGCAGCCCGCTGCTGGTGCTGGCCGGTGCCGGCTCCGGCAAGACCGGCGTCATCACGCGCAAGATCGCCCGCCTGGTCGAGTACCAGGGCATCGCCCCGCAGCGCATCACCGCCGTGACCTTCACCAACAAGGCCGCGCGCGAGATGAAGCAGCGCGTCGGCAAGCTGCTCAGCGCCGAACACGCCGCCGCACTCACCGTCGGCACCTTCCACCACCTCGGGCTGACACTGATTCGCGCGCACCACCGCGAGCTGGGGCTGCGGCGGCAGGTCTCCATTCTCGACGACCAGGATGCCGGCGCCATCCTCGCCGACCTGATGCACGCCGACGGCCGCGCCGACAAGGACCTGCTTGCCCTGGTGCAGGCCACCATCCACCGCTGGAAGAACGAACTGCTGACGCCCGAGGCGGCCGCCGCCACGGCCAAGAGCGCCGGCGAAAAAAGCATCGCGGAGATCTTCCAGCGCTACCGCGAGGCGCTCACCGCCTACAGCGCGGTGGATTTCGACGACCTCATCGGCCTGCCGGTGCAGCTGCTCGGCGACAACCGCGAGGTGCGCAACGCCTGGCAGGACCGCATCCACTACCTGCTGGTGGACGAATACCAGGACACCAACCACGCGCAGTACGAACTGGTGCGCCTGCTCGCGCACCCGCGCGGCGCACTGACCGTGGTCGGCGACGACGACCAGTCCATCTACGGCTGGCGCGGCGCCAAACCGGAAAACCTCGAACGCCTGAAGGACGACTTCCCCACGCTGAAGGTCATCAAGCTCGAGCAGAACTACCGCTCCACCGGCCGCATCCTCAATGCCGCCAACGCACTGATCGCGCACAACCCGCACGCCTTCGAGAAAAAACTCTGGAGCGCCCACGGCCCCGGCAAGCCGCTGCGCGTGGTGCAGGTCAGTTCGGAAGAAATGGAAGCCGTGCGCGTGGCCCGCGAAATCCACCAGCGCGTCGCCGAGACCAGCGCCCGCTACGGCGACTTTGCCGTGCTCTACCGCGGCAACCACCAGTCGCGCCTGCTGGAGGTCAAGCTGCAGGAGCTCGGCATCCCCTACCAGGTCACCGGCGGTACGCCGTTCTTCAGCCGTGCCGAGGTGAAGGACATCATGGCCTACCTGCGCCTGCTCACCAACCCGGCCGACGACAGCGCCTTCCTGCGCATCGCCAATGTGCCGCGCCGCAAGCTCGGCACGCAAACCCTGCAACTGCTGGGCGAACACGCCCAGCGCCGCCACACCAGCCTGCTCACCGCGGCCGAGGAATTCGGCTTCCTGCAGCAGCTGGGCGAGGCCCAGTCACGCGTGGTGCAGCAATTCACCGGCTGGATCGCGCAGCTGTCACGCCGCGTCGCCACCGACGACGACCCGCTGCCGGCACTGCGCGAAATGCTCGACGACATGGGCTACGACCAGTGGCTGCGGCAGCAAAGCTCCAGCCCCGCCGTCGGCGACAAGCGCATGGAGAATGTCTACTTCCTGCTCGCCAGCATCGAACGCAGCCTGCAGGAACCCGACTGCCCCGATTTCGAAACCGCCGTCGGCAAACTGGTGCTGCGCGACCTGCTCGACCGCCAGCAGGACGAAGCCGACGGCAACCAGGTGCAACTGATGACCCTGCACTCGGCCAAGGGCCTCGAATTCCCGCATGTGTACATCCTCGGCATGGAAGAAAACCTGCTGCCGCACCGCAGCAGCATCGAAGCCGACACCATCGAGGAAGAACGCCGCCTGGCCTATGTCGGCATCACCCGCGCCCGCGAAACACTCACCTTCACGCTGGCGAAAAAACGGCAAAGCTTCGGCGAAACGCTCACCTGCCTGCCCAGCCGCTTCTTGAAGGAACTGCCGCCGGAAGACCTCGAACAGGTCGGCTTCGGCGACGACAACCCCGAGGAACGCAAGGAACGCGGCCGCAAGAACCTCGCCAGCCTGCGCGCCATGCTCGCCGACAGCAAACCCGAGGCCTGAGGCGGTCCCTGAGTAGGCCGAAGGCCGTATCGAAGGGCCGCGAAGGACGATGCGCCATCCCTCGATACACTTCGGCAGGCTCAATGCGGCGCACCCGCCTGCGGC
>LAHR01004602.1_pt1 | contig 16917 bp, 18 predicted proteins | sample 329641 | NCBI WGS metagenome assembly LAHR01 (sample SAMN03275701, study PRJNA271635) | activated sludge metagenome | isolation source: Sample C-3 Sludge from acetogenic chamber (third chamber) of Anaerobic...
CGGTGGTGGCCGACGAGGTGAGGAAGCTGGCCGAGCGCACCGCCGGCGCCACGCAGGAGATCAGCGCCATGATCGAGAGCATTCGCGGCGAGACCGCCGATGCGGTGAGCGGCATGCGCGCCGGCGCCGGGCAGGTCGCCCAGGGCGTCGGCCTGGTCGACCGCGTGGCCGACGCGCTCAACGAGATCAACGGCGAGATGGAACGCACTTCGCGCATGGTGGCCGACATCTCCATGGCCTCGACCGAGCAGCAGTCCGCCATGACCCAGCTGGCGCAGAACGTCGAGCAGGTCGCCATCATGACCGAGCAGAACGTCGCCGTGGTCGGCCAGACGAAGGGCGCGGTGGAGCGCCTCGACGCGGTGACCGGGCGCATGCGCAAGGCGGTGATGCAGTACCGCATCTGAGCGCCCGGCCGGAGCGGCACGCGCGCCCGGCCTTTTCCTGAAATAGGCGGTTAAACCCCGTCTATTCCTGTCGCCGTCCCTTGTCGGGGGCGGCAATAATCGCCGCCATGGAGTAAAGGGCCATGGCGGAAGATTCCGATCTCGAAAAAACAGAACCAGCGTCACCACGACGACTCGAGCAGGCGCGCGAAGAAGGCCAGGTGCCGCAATCGCGCGAGCTGTCGGCTTTCCTCGTCCTGATCGCCGGGTCGGGCGCGCTGTGGGTGGGCGGTTCCTGGCTGGCGCAGCGCATCAGCGGCGCCGTGTCGCGGGGACTGACTTTCGGCCGCGACGAGGCCTTCGACACGACGGCCCTGCCGGCCCTGTTCCTGCATGAGGCGGGGGAGGCGCTTGCCACCCTGGGCCCGCTGCTGCTGATCCTGGTGGCGGCGGCCCTGGCCGGCCCCTTCATGATGGGCGGACTCAACTTTTCCAGCAAGGCGCTGGCGCCGGACTGGACGCGCCTCGATCCGCTCAAGGGCTTCGGCCGCATGTTCTCCATGCACAGCGTCGGCGAGCTGGTGAAGGGGATCCTCAAGGCGCTGCTGGTCGGCGGCGTGGTGGCGTGGGTCGTCCTGCATGAAAAGGACCAGGTGTTCGCCCTGATCGGCCAGCCGGTCGAGGCCGGCCTGCATGCGATGGGACAGACCATCCTTTTCAGCACCCTCGTCATCGTTGCCTCGATGGCCCTCATCGTCACCCTCGACGTGCCCTTCCAGCTCTGGCAGTACCACAGCAAGCTGCGCATGACCAAGGAGGAAGTGCGCAAGGAGATGAAGGAAATGGAGGGCGACCCCCAGCTCAAGGCGCGCATCCGCAGCCAGCAGCGCGAGGTCGCCCGCCGCCGCATGATGGCCGCCGTGCCGAAGGCCCAGGTGGTGGTCACCAACCCGACGCACTTCGCCGTGGCGCTCGCCTACGACGAGAAGATGCCGGCGCCGCGTGTCGTCGCCAAGGGCCGCGGCGCCATCGCCCAGCGCATCCGCGAGATCGCGCAGGAGCACGGCGTGCCGCTGCTGGAGGCGCCGCCGCTGGCGCGCGCCCTGTATGCCCACACCGATCTCGACCAGACCATCCCGCCCGCGCTGTTCCGCGCCGTGGCCGAGGTGATGGCCTATGTCTACCAGCTCAATGCCTGGCTGGCCCGCGGCGGGCGCCCGCCGCAACTGCCCGCCGACCAGCCGGTGCCGGCCGAACACGACCCGGGAGTCTCAAATGACTAACGCCCCCATCCCCTCCGCCCCCCCTTCCCGGGGAAAGGGGGTGACGGTAGTTCGCGGGCTGCGCCCGCTCCATATTGTTGACTCGCTGCCCTCTTGGGGCGGCCCGGCGAGGGCGGCATGAACGGCGAACTCAGCCTGAGAAACATGTTTGCCGCCGGCAACCTGCGCCAGCTTGGCGCGCCGCTGCTCATCGTCATGATCCTGTCGATGATGGTGCTGCCGCTGCCGCCGGTGCTGCTCGACCTGTTCTTCACCTTCAACATCGCGCTGGCGGTGATGGTGCTGCTGGTGTCGATGTACACCAAGAAGCCGCTCGACTTCTCGATCTTCCCGACCGTGCTGCTGGTGACGACGCTGCTGCGCCTCTCCCTCAACGTCGCCTCGACCCGCGTCATCCTGCTCGAGGGGCACACCGGCGGCGACGCCGCCGGCAAGGTGATCGAGGCCTTCGGCCACTTCCTCGTCGGCGGCAACTACGCCGTCGGCATGGTGGTGTTCATCATCCTGGTCCTGATCAACTTCGTCGTCATCACCAAGGGCGCCGGGCGCATCGCCGAGGTGTCGGCGCGCTTCACCCTGGACGCCATGCCCGGCAAGCAGATGGCCATCGACGCCGACCTCAACGCCGGCCTGATCGGCGAGGACGAGGCGCGCAAGCGCCGCACCGAGATCGCCCAGGAGGCCGACTTCTTCGGCTCGATGGACGGTGCCTCGAAGTTCGTGCGCGGCGATGCCGTCGCCGGCATCCTGATCCTCTTCATCAACATCATCGGCGGCCTCATCGTCGGCATGCTGCAGCACGACATGGAGCTGGCGCGGGCGGCGCAGAACTACACCCTGCTGACCATCGGCGACGGCCTCGTCGCACAGATCCCGGCGCTGATCATCTCCACCGCCGCCGGCCTGGTGGTGAGCCGCGTCGCCACCGACGAGGACATCGGCCAGCAGTTCGTCGGCCAGGTCTTCTCCAACCCGCAGGTGCTGATGCTCACCGCCGGCATCCTCGGCATCCTCGGCCTGATCCCCGGCATGCCGCACTTCGCCTTCCTGCTCTTCGCCGGCGCCGTCGGCGGCCTGGCGTACTGGATGGTCCAGAAGAAGGCCCGACCGGCGGAGGAGAAGCCGGCCGCCCCGGCCGCCGCGGCGCCGGCCGAAGCGCAGGAGGCGAGTTGGGCCGACGTCGCGCCGGTGGACGTGCTCGGCCTGGAGGTCGGCTACCGGCTGATCCCGCTGGTGGACAAGGGGCAGGACGGCGAGCTGCTCAAGCGCATCCGCGGGCTGCGCAAGAAATTCGCCCAGGAAGTCGGCTTCCTCTCGGCGCCGGTGCACATCCGCGACAACCTCGAGCTCAAGCCGAACGGCTACCGCATCGCCCTGAAGGGCGTCGAGGTCGGCGCCGGCGAGGCCTGGCCGGGCATGTTCCTCGCCATCAACCCCGGCCGCGTCGCCGGCACACTGCCGGGCGCGCAGACCAAGGATCCGGCCTTCGGCCTGCCGGCCGTCTGGGTCGAGGCCGGCCTGCGCGACCAGGCGCATGCCCTCGGCTACACGGTGGTCGACGCCAGCACGGTGGTGGCCACGCACCTCAACCAGGTCATCCTCAGCCACGCCGCCGAACTGCTCGGCCGGCAGGAGGCCCAGGCGCTGCTCGACCACATCGCCAAGGATTCGCCGAAGGCCATCGAGGATCTGGTGCCGAAGCAGGTCTCGCTCGCCGTCGTGCAGCGCGTGCTGCAGAACCTGCTGGAGGAGGGCGTCACCCTGCGCGACATGCGCAGCATCATCGAGACCGTCGCCGAGCACGCGCCGCGCACGCAGGACCCGGTCGAGCTCACCGCGCAGGTGCGCGTGGCACTCGGCCGCTCGATCGTGCAGCAGCTCTATCCGGGCAACGCCGACCTGTCGGTGATCGCGCTCGATCCGTCGCTGGAACGCGTGCTGCTGCAGGCGGTGCAGACCGTCGGCCCCGACGGCAGCGGCATCGAACCGGGCCTGGCCGACACGCTGCTGCGCCAGACTGCCGCCGCCGCCCAGCGCCAGGAGGAGGTCGGCCTGCCCGCCGTGCTGCTCGTGCCGGGACCGCTGCGCTGGCTGCTGTCGCGCTTCCTGCGCCGCGCCGTGCCCCAGCTCAAAGTCATCGCGAATGCCGAAGTGCCGGATTCGCGCACCATCAAAGTCACAGCGATCATCGGAGGTAAGTGATGAACATCAAGCGCTACTTCGGAAAAACCGCGCGCGAGGCTCTGCGCCAGGTGAAGGAAGAGCTCGGCGGCGACGCCATCGTGCTGTCGAACCGCAGCGTGGACGACGGCGTCGAGATCACCGCCGTCCTGGCGAGCGAGATCCCCGCCGAGCCGGCCGCGCCGTTCGCCAGTGCGCCACGCATCGATCGCGACGAGGACTTTACGGTCAGCCTGTCCGGCGGATCGCGCAAGACCGCCACCGTCCGCCCGGCCGCCGCACCGGAGAAGAAGGCCGTGCGCGACTGGCAACCGGACACCGCCAAGCCGGCGCCTGCCGCGGCACGTCCGGCATCATCCCGTAAAAGTCAGCCCGAGCAGGACGGTGCCGCGGCGAGCGGCGCCGACGAGAATCCTCTGATGCGCGAGCTGGCCGGCATCAAGGGCCTCATCGAGCAGCAGCTCGCCGGCTTCGCCTGGACCGGGCTGGGCCACGAGGCGCCGGCCAAGACCCTGCTGCTGACCGATCTCCTCGACGCCGGCTTCTCCGCCCAGCTGGCACGGCGGCTGGTGAACAGCCTGCCGGCCGGCATCACGCGCGAAGAGGGGCACAACTGGCTGAAAGGCGTGCTCAACCGCAACCTGCACACGGCCGGCAGCGACGACGAGATTATCGACGCCGGCGGCACCTACGCCCTGGTCGGCCCGACCGGCGTCGGCAAGACCACCACCACGGCGAAACTCGCGGCGCGCTGCGTCGTGCGCCACGGCGCCGACAGCGTGGCGCTGCTGACCACCGACGGCTACCGCATCGGCGCCCACGAACAGCTGCGCATCTACGGCCGCATCCTCGGCGTGCAGGTGCATGCCGTGCGCGACGCCGCCGACCTGCGCCGCACCCTGGCCGACCTCGCCGGCAAGCACATGGTGCTGATCGACACCATCGGCATGAGCCAGCGCGACCGCCTGGTGTCCGAGCAGGCGGCCATGCTCGACGGCGCCGGCGGCGTGCGGCGCCTGCTGCTGCTCAACGCCACCAGCCGCGGCGACACGCTCGACGACGTCGTGCGCGCCTACGGCCGCGAGGCCGGCGGCAGCGAACTGGCCGGCGCCATCCTCACCAAGGTGGACGAGGCCGTCAGCCTGGCGCCGGCGCTCGACACGCTGATCCGCAACCGGCTGGAACTGTATTACGTCGCCAACGGCCAGCGCGTGCCGGAAGACCTGCACCTGCCCAACCGCGCCTACCTGCTGCACCGCGCCCTCAAGGGCCTGCCGGAGAATTCGCCGCACCGTCTCGTCGGCGACGAGGCCGGCCTGCTGATGTCGGCCGGCGCCGCGCGCGCCGAAGCGATCATGGGGGCGCTGCATGGCTAGCCTCTTCGAAGACCAGGCGGCGGGCCTGAGCAAGCTGTTCACCGGCGCACGCGGCCCGGCGACCGTCGCCTTCGCCGGCGCCGGCGAGCCCCGCAACGCCCTCGTGGCCGCCCTGGCGCGCGGGCTCGCCTCGGCCGGCAAGGAAGTCCTCGTCATCGACGAGCATGCCGGCGCCGACAGCGTCGCCGCCGCCTTCGACCTGCGCGCGCGCTTCGACCTGCTGCAGGCGGTCAACCGCGACGTGCCGGCCGCGCAGGTGCTGCTGCGGCCGGAGCCGTCGATCCGCCTGCTGCCGGCGGCGCGCGCGGCCAGGCAGCATGCCCGCCTCGACGCCATGGAGCGGCGCGCCCTGTCCGAGTGGCTGCGCCGCCTGCAGAAAGGCGTCGATTTCGTGCTGGTGGATACGGCCGACCGCGCCGAGGCGGACTTCTCGCCGCTGCTGCCGCAGCCGCAGCGCATCGTCATCGCGGTCTCGTCCGACGGCGCCTCCATCACCGAGGCCTATGCGCGGATGAAGCGCCTGGCCCAGCTGCGCGACTGCCGCCGCTTCGGCATCGCGATCCTGCGCGCCTCGAGCGCGGCGGAGAACCGCACCGTCTTCGCCAATCTGCGCGAGGTGGCACGCCGCCATCTGGGCGCCGAACTCGATCTGGTCGGCGGCCCGGCGGGGCAGGGCGATGCGGACAGCCTCGGCCAGGCGCTGGCCGCGGCATTTCTCGACACGTCGCGCCAGGCTGCGGATAACGGCTTTTCCGTTGCGGCACGGGGCTTGCAGGGCGCGGCGGCAGCGTATCCGGTGGTATAGTGGAAACCCATTCCGGCTCGCATGCCAAGCACCTAGAGAAACAGCGGATGTATACCGCAAGCGGCAACCTGGACAGGGACCAACTCATCATGCAGTACGCGCCGCTGGTCAAGCGGATCGCGTACCACCTCATGGCCAAGCTGCCCGCCAGCGTGCAGGCCGAGGACCTCATCCAGAACGGCATGCTCGGGCTGATCGACGCCGTCGGCCGCTTCGAGGAGGGCCTCGGCGCGCAGTTCGAGACCTATGCCGTGCAGCGCATCCGCGGCGCCATGCTCGACGGCCTGCGCGAGAACGACTGGCTGCCGAGGAGCCTCAGGCGCGACATGCGCCGCATCGAGACGGCCGTCAGCCAGCTCGAGCAGCGCTACGGCCGCCAGCCGACCGAAGGCGAGCTGGCCAAGTCCCTCGACATGGCGCTCGGCGACTACCAGAAGATGCTGCAGGACGCGCGCGGCTACCAGCTCATCCATCTGGAGGACTTCGGCGGCGACGATGACGACGACTACCTCGACCGTCACCTGCCCAGCAGCGAAGCCGACCCGCTGGCGGCGCTCCTCGACAAGAACATGCGCGACGTGCTGATCCGCGCCATCGAGGACCTGCCCGACCGCGAGAAGACGGTGATGGGCCTGTACTACGAGGAAGAACTCAACCTGCGCGAGATCGGCGAGATCCTCGGCGTGTCCGAATCGCGCATCTGCCAGCTGCACAGCCAGGCGATCGCCCGCCTGCGTGCCAAGCTGGTGAAGAAGAAGTGATGTCCCTTTCCGGTTGATCGGCAGCCATGGATGTCATCAGCATCGTCGGCCTGATCATCGGCATGGCGGCCATCCTCGGCGGGCAATGGCTCGAGGGCGGCCACCTGTCCTCGCTGGTCCAGCCGACGGCTTTCGTCATCGTCATGGGCGGCACCTTCGGCGCCGTCATGCTGCAAAGTCCCTTTGCCACATTCATGCAGGGCATGGCCATGGCCAGGTGGGTGTTCACGCCGCCGGCTCTGGGGCAGCGCGAACTGATCGATCGCATCATGGAGTGGAGCCATACCGCGCGCCGCGAGGGGCTGCTGGCCCTGGAGGGCTATCTGGCCGAACTGAACGACCCCTTCCTGCGCAAGGGGCTGCAGCTGCTGGTCGACGGCGCCGAGCCGGATCGCGTGCGCGAAGTGCTGGAGGTCGAGATCGCCGCGCAGGAGGACCAGATGAAACTGGCGGCGAAGGTCTGGGAGTCGGCCGGCGGCTACGCGCCGACCATCGGCATCCTCGGCGCGGTGATGGGGCTGATCCACGTCATGGAGAACCTGTCCGATCCCTCCAAGCTGGGCGCCGGCATCGCCGTGGCCTTCGTCGCCACCATCTACGGCGTCGGTTCGGCCAACCTGATCTTCCTGCCCATCGCCAAGAAGCTGCTGGCCCACGTCGCCCGCCTGACCCTGATGCGCGACATGTACGTCGACGGCCTAATCGGCGTCGCCAGCGGGGACAATCCACGGATCATCGAGAGCCGTCTTCAAGGCTATATCGTTTGATCGGATATGGCGGTTGCCGTAAGTACTGATCCGTGGATTGCGGCGTAGACAAGACGCCTGCGCAGCAGGCTTCTTGCGGCGTAGACTAACCTTCAGGTTACGTCGTAGCCAATAACTTCGCGAAGCGAAGTTAAGGCGCGCAGCGCCGGCCGTAGCCACAACCCGCGCATCATCGAAAGCCGCCTGCAGGGCTACATCGTCTAAAAGTCAGTCCCCGCAGCACGGCGCCGCATTCAAGTTTTGCCCCCATACGGTCGTTACACAAGTCTGGCCCCCTTGGACCGGACTGCCATGCGCCGACGCGCCCACGCCGAAGAGCACGAGAACCACGAGCGCTGGCTCGTTTCCTACGCCGATTTCATCACCCTGCTGTTCGCCTTCTTCGTGGTGATGTATTCCCTGTCGACCGTGAACGAGGGCAAGTACCGGGTCCTCTCCGATTCGCTGGTGGCGGCCTTCCGCAACGTGAACATCAACACGCGCGGCGAGCAGATGGTCCCCGGCGCCCAGGCGCCGGCGGCGAATCCGGCCCTGCCCCAGGCCGGCATCCGGCCCATCGTTCCGCCGAAGAACGCCAAGGAAGAGGAACGCAAGCGCCAGGCGCGCGAGAAGATGCGGGACATGGCCAGGGAGATCATGGGCGTGCTGGCGCCGCTGGTGCGGGAAGGCAAGGTCAGCGTCACCGAGGGCCTGAAGGGCATCACCGTCGAGATCAACGCCAGCGTGCTGTTTCCGGTCGGCGAAGCCAGGCTGCAGCCGGCGGCCGTGAAGGCCCTGCACGCCGTGGCCGAAGTGGTGGCGACGGCCGAGTTCCCCATCACCGTCGAGGGGCATACCGATCCGACGCCGATCGCGACGCCGCAGTTTCCGTCGAACTGGGAACTGTCGGGCGCGCGGGCTTCCAGCGTGGTGCGCCTGTTCGTCGAATCCGGCGTGGCGGCGCAGCGCCTGACGGCGACCGGCTACGGCGAGCAGCGGCCGGTGGCCTCGAACGACACGCCGGAGGGCCGGGCGCGCAATCGCCGCGTCACCATCCTCATCGAGGCCCAGCATCCGGACGACGTGAAGGAACTGCCGGTAAAGACGTAGCGGGTTAGACGGAACCGAGGCTGCGGCCGCTGCCGACGGGCCTGGCCTGGCCATCCGGCCCATACAGCGCCGCCTGGTTGGCGGCGGCCATGAGCGTAGACAGGGCCTGCTGGTTGTCGGCCAGGCGGGTGGCGATCAGCTTGCCGTTGATCTGGTTGAGGGCGCGGGCCTTTTCCGCGAGGACCAGCAATTCCTGCCACGTGCGTCCCGCGCCGCCGGCATCGGTCTGGCGCCCGAGCCAGCCTTCCATGCCCTGCCGGTCTGCGGCGAATCCGAAGGCGGCCAGCGCCTTGCCGCGTGCCTCGCCGAGTTGCGCCAGCCGGCCGAACAGCGTGTTCTTGTCCCCGGCGAGCGGCAGCAACTGCTCGACGTCGCCGGCAGCCAGCGCTTGTTGTTCCTGCTCAAGCAAAACGAGGAAGTTGCGCAGTTGCGCGACTTCCTCGGCGATGAGGTTCTGCAGTGAAGGGGAGGTGAGGCTGCCGCTGCCGCTCACGCTCGGCGCGCTTGCGAGGCGATCATTTGCTTGACGCTCTCGATCAGGCCGTCCGCCACCTTGCTGGCGTCCACCTGAAAACGACCTTCGGCCATGGCCTGCTTGATCTCGGCAACCCGGCTTGCATCGGCCACCGGCACATTGGCGAGTGCGGCTTCGACTTCCTGCATGCGGCCGGCAAGCGAGGACAACTCCACCTTTTCGCCCGAGGCTGCAGAGGAGGGTGTCGCGCTCTTGCCGGGGCGCGAACGGGATTCGCCGCTGGGCAGGCCGCCGACGGAACCTACTGAATTGTCGATTTTCACGGTTCTATTCCTTGAACGAGATGACCTCAGGTGTTCCTAACGGCGCGAGGCGGAAAAACTTTAGGCCCAATTTGCAACGACATGATTCTACGCCGAAATTGCGGCGACTGGTCAATAGTGGCCGACCTCGACCGTTCCGCCCGGGCGGGCGATCCCGGAAAGGGTCTGCCCGGAGGCGGTGCGCACCTGCACGACCTGCCCGTCGGCGGCGTTGGCGAGCGCCTTGCCTTCGGTGGCGACCTGGAAGCCCTTGCCCTTCGAGACGATCCGCACGCTCTGCCCCTGCTGCACCGCAGGCGGGGCGCGCAGGATGTCGGTCCTCAGGATCTGGCCGGACTGGGCGCTGACATTGAGCGTCTTGCCGAGGGCCTGCGCTGCCTCCGTGACGACGCCGGGCGGCAACTCCGCCAGGTCGCCCTGGCGGCGCGCCAGGTCGCCGGCGGCGATGGCCTGCCCGCGCGCCAGCGGCCTGGCCGTGACGAAGTATTCGCCCATCACCCGGACCTGGGCCGGCACGTAGATGGACCAGCCGCCTGACAGCTGGCAGCGCACGCCGACGTTGATGCGCCCCCAGGGGCGGCTGCCGGCCGGCAGGAAGGCCTCCAGGGCCGGGCAGGGGGCCAGATTGTTGTTCGGGTCGACGGTACCGATCGTGAAGCTGGCCTGGCCCGGCAGTCCGCGGGTCTGCACGCGCAGGAAATCCTCGATGACGCGCTTCACCTCGGCCGGCTCCTGGCGGGCCTGGGCGTGTGCGGCAAGGCCGACGCAAAGCAGGAACGAAAGTCGCTTCAGGAGGGATGTCATGTGCGATTTGAGCGAGGGGATGGGAAAAGATTCAATCATGGGCAACGCCGGCTGGCAAGCGAACGTTGATGCGCGCCGCCGCCGCGGCATCGCTGCGGCAATTATTGCCGCCCGGCGACAAGCGCTGCCGCCCAGCCGCGGGAATGCCCGCTGTTTCCGGCGCTATTCGGCAATTCATTGCCGCCGCGGCGGGCATACGATGCCTGGCATGGATGATGCAATGAAGACGGCAGGACAGTACCGGAACGGGCAATCGGACTAGCGAGTCACACATGATCGACCGCATCGACGACACATTGGGATTTCACCAGCGGGCGCTGGGGCTGCGCGCCTACCGCCAGGAGGTGCTGGCCTCCAACATCGCCAATGCGGACACGCCGCATTACAAGGCCCGCGACCTCGATTTCAAGGCCAGCCTGCAGGGCGCCATGGGCGGCAAGGGCGGCATGGGCGGCCCGCTGGAACTGGCCAGGACGGCCCCGCGCCACCTCCCGGCCGGCGGGAACGCGCCGGCCGGCGCACGGCTCCTGTATCGCACCGAAACGCAATCCAGCGTAGACGGCAACACGGTGGACATGGATGTCGAGCGCGCCGCCTTCGCCGAGAACGCCCTGCAGTACGAAGCCAGCGTCACCTTCATCAACGGCATGCTGCGCACGCTGCAGTCGGCCATGCAGGGACAGTGAGGAGTAAAGCCAGATGAGCATGCTCAACGTTTTCAACATCGCCGGCTCCGCCCTCTCGGCGCAATCGATGCGGCTGAACGTCGTGTCGAGCAACCTCGCCAATGCGGATTCGGTCGCCGGCCCCGACGGCCAGCCCTATCGCGCCCGGCAGGTGGTGTTCGCCGCCAAGCCGGTCGACGGCGGCGCCGTGCAGGCCGGCAACGCCGTGGGCGTGCGCGTCACCGGCGTGGTGGAGGACCTGGCGCCGCCGCGCATCCTCTACGACCCGAAGAATCCGGCCGCCAACGAGCAGGGCTTCGTCACCATGCCCAACGTGAACGTCGTCGAGGAGATGGTGAACATGATTTCCGCCTCGCGTTCCTACCAGACCAACGTCGAGGTGATGAACACCGCCAAGACGCTGATGCAGAAAACCCTGGCGCTAGGCCAGTAACCGGAAAGGATCGGACCATGGCCACCACTGCCGCCGCCAGCGCAAGCAATCCCACCCAGGCGCTCTACGCCAGCCTGAATGCCGCCCGCGAGAAGGCCGACGCCAAGGACATCAGCCCGCAGGACCGCTTCCTCAAGCTGCTGGTGACGCAGCTGCAGAACCAGGATCCGCTCAATCCGATGGACAACGCCCAGATGACCTCGCAGATGGCGCAGATCAGCACGGTGGAAGGCATCGACAAGCTGAACGCCACGCTGAAGATGATCCTCGAGGGCAGCAACGAGAACCAGGCCATGCAGGCGGCCGCCCTCGTCGGCCACGGCGTGCTGGTGCCCGGCTCCGGCCTGGCGCTCGCCGGCGGCATGGCGATCGGCGGCATCGAGCTGGACGAGCCGGCCGACCGCGTCACGGTGACCATCAAGGACGCCAACGGCATCGCCGTGAAGACGCTCGAACTCGGCGATCGCGAGGCCGGCAGCCACGGCATCGGCTGGGACGGCATGACCGACGGCGGCGTCCAGGCCGTCGACGGCGCCTACACGATTGCGGTGAGCGCCCGGCGCGGCGACGCCAAGGTCACCGCCAGGACGCTGGAGCTGGGCGTGGTGTCCAGCGTGGCGCGCACCGGCGATGGCGTCAGCCTGAACCTCGGCGCGCTCGGCAATTTCAGCATGTCGGATGTCAGGGAAATTCTGTAACCGGACCGAACGAACAGGCAGGAGGACAAGATGAGCTTTCAACAGGGTTTGAGCGGGCTGAACGCGGCGGCGAAGGGCCTCGACGCGGTGAGCAACAACGTTTCCAACGCCGCCACGGTCGGCTTCAAGGGCGCCTCGGCGCAGTTTTCCGACGTCTACGCCGCCTCGATCGCCGGCGGCGGTTCCGGCCAGATCGGCATCGGCGTCAATCTCTCGCAGGTGAAGCAGTCGTTCACCCAGGGCAACGTCAGCGTGACCAACAATCCGCTCGACGTCGCCATCAACGGCGGCGGCTTCTTCCGCATGAGCGACAACGGCGCCATCACCTTCACGCGCAACGGCCAGTTCCTGGTGGACAAGGACGGCTATGTGGTGAACTCGAGCGGCGCGCACCTCACCGGCTATGTCGCCAACGCCGCCGGCGTCATCGTGCCGTCGAGTCCGACCGACCTCATGATCAGCAGTTCCGACCTGGTGCCCAATCCGACGACGACCGGCGCCCTCGGCCTCAACCTGGATTCGCGCGACACCGTGCCGGCCCTGCCTTTCCTCTACACCGACCCGACCACCTACAACAGCTCGACGGCGATGACGGTGTACGACAGCCTGGGCAATTCCCACGTGATGTCGCTGTATTTCCGCAAGACGGCCGCCAACACCTGGCAGGTGTATACGGGACTGGACGGCGCGGCGCCGGCCCCGGCGGCCGGCACCACGATGACCTTCACCGCGGCCGGCGCGGTCAACACCGGCGGCACGATCGGCCCCCTGGCCTTCGCCGTGACGACCGGCGCCAATCCGCTTTCCATCACGCTCGACCTGACCACGGCAACCCAGTTCGGCTCGACCTTCGGCGTGAACAGCATGACGCAGAACGGCTACACCTCGGGCCGCCTGTCCGGCCTGAGCATTTCCGCCGAAGGCGTCATCCAGGGCCGCTACTCGAACGGCCAGTCGCGCGACCTGGGCCAGATCGTGCTGGCCAACTTCGCCAACCCGAACGGCCTGCAGTCGCTCGGCGCCAACCAGTGGAGCGAGACGGCCGATTCCGGCCAGCCCCTCGTCGGCGCGCCGAACAGCGGCAGCCTCGGCGCCCTGCAGTCGGCCGCCGTCGAGGAGTCCAACATCGACCTCACCGGCGAGCTGGTGAACATGATCACGGCGCAGCGCAACTACCAGGCCAACGCGCAGTCGATCAAGACCCAGGACGCCATCATGCAGACCCTGGTGAACCTGCGCTGAAGCCTGACTGACGCGGCGAGGGAAACGACAGATGGACAAGCTGATCTACACGGCGATGACCGGTGCCAAGCACCTCTTCGGGCGGCAGGCCTCGATCGCGCACAACCTCGCCAATGCCGTGTCCACGGGCTATCGCGCCGAGGAGCATCGCCTGCGCGCCGTGCCGGTGCTGAGCGAGGCCATGCCGACGCGCGCCTTCGCCGTCGAGGTCAGCGTGGCGAACGACTTCACGCCCGGTCCGCTCACCCAGACCGGCCGTCCGCTGGACGTCGCCGTGCAGGGGCAGGGCTGGATCGCGCTGGCCATGCCCGACGGCACCGAAGCCTACACGCGCAACGGCAGCCTCGAGGTGAACGTCAACGGCGTGCTGCAGACGCGGAACGGCATCCCCGTGCAGGGCGACGGCGGGCCGATCTCGATTCCGCCCGACAACGACATCTCCATCGGCAACGACGGACTGATCTCGCTCAAGCCGACCAGCGGCGCGCAGAACCTCGTCACCCAGGTCGGCACTCTCAAGCTGGTGAATCCGCCGGAAGCCGACCTGGTGCGCGGCGCCGACGGCCTGTTCCGCCTGCGCGACGGCGCCGCCGCGCCGGTCGATCCCAACGTGCAGGTGGCCGCCGGCTACCTGGAAGGCAGCAACGTGAACGTCGTCGACCAGATGGTCGCCATGATCTCGCTGCAGCGCCAGTACGACATGCAGCTGAAATTGCTGTCTACCGCCGAACAGAACGACCGCGCCGCGGCGCAGGTTCTGGCGACCCGTTAAGCAAAGGAAAAATGACATGATTCGCTCGCTCTGGATCGCCAAGACCGGCCTGGATGCCCAGCAGACCCAGCTCGACGTCACCTCGAACAACCTCGCCAACGTCAGCACCAACGGCTTCAAGCGCGCGCGCGCCGTGTTCGAGGACCTGCTCTACCAGACGCTGCGCCAGCCCGGCGCCTCCAGTTCGGCGCAGACGCAGATCCCCTCCGGCCTGCAGATCGGCACCGGCGTGCGGCCCGTCGCCACCGAGCGCATCTTCACCCAGGGCAACCTGACGCAGACCGGCAACAGCCTCGACCTCGCCGTCCAGGGCGAGGGCTTCTTCCAGATCCAGCTGCCCGACGGCACCATCGGCTACACGCGCGACGGCGCCTTCCAGAAGGACAGCCAGGGGCAGGTCGTCACCGCCAACGGCTACCCGCTCTCGCCGGCCATCACCATTCCGTCGAATGCGCTGTCCGTCAGCATCGGCACCGACGGCGTCGTCACCGTGCTGCAGAGCGGCTCGCCGACGCCGGTGCAGGTCGGCCAGATCCAGCTCGCCAGCTTCGTGAACAGCGGCGGCCTGCAGAGCATGGGGCAGAACCTCTTCCTGGAGACGGCCTCCAGCGGCACCGCCACGCCGAACACGCCGGGCACCAACGGCGTCGGCCTGCTCAACCAGGGCTACGTCGAGACGTCCAACGTGAACGTCGTCGAGGAGCTGGTGAGCATGATCACGACGCAGCGGGCCTACGAGATCAACTCCCGCGCCATCTCCACCTCCGACGAGATGCTGGCGCGCCTGACGCAACTGTAATTTCCGTAGGTCGGCCTTCAGGCCGACAGCGGCGCTGAAGTCGGGCTGAAGCCCGACCTACGAAGGATACGGACATGAAGCAACGCATAACCGTTATTGCAATCCTGGCCACGTCGATCCTCGCCGGCTGCGTCACCAGCACGCCGCCGACGGCGGTGCACCAGCCGATGACGGCGCGGCCGGCGGCACGCAACGAAGTGCCGCCCGCCAACGGCGCCATCTACCAGGCGGCCTTTGCGCGGCCGCTGCTGGAGGACCGGCGCGCGCGCATGGTCGGCGACACCCTCGTCATCAACATCGTCGAGAAGACCCAGGCGGCGAAGAAGTCCAACACCGGCGCCGAGCGCTCGCAGGACATGGCGGTCAGCGTGCCGACGCTGTTCAAGGTGCCCGGCAAATCCTTCCAGGGCATGAACGCCGAGGCCAGCCACGAGAACAAGTTCTCCGGCAAGGGCGAGTCGGCCGCCAACAACACCTTCACCGGCACCATCACCTGTACGGTGATCGAGGTGCTGCCCAACGGCAACCTGCTCGTCTCCGGCGAGAAGCTGGTGGCGATCAACCAGGGCGAAGAGTTCATCCGCTTCTCCGGCGTGGTGAATCCGGCCTACGTCTCCGCCGCCAACACCGTCACGTCGACGCAGGTGGCCGACGCCCGCATCGAGTACAAGGCCAACGGCTTCATCGACTCGGCACAGGTCATGGGCTGGCTGTCGCGCTTCTTCCTGACCTTCATGCCGTTCTAGCGAGGACCGCCATGCGCGCCGCAAAACTGCTTGCCTGCATCCTTCTCGTCTATGCCCTGGCCTATGCCGGCCTGGCCCGCGCCGAGCGCATCAAGGACCTCGCCTCGGTGCAGGGCGTGCGCCACAACCAGCTGATCGGCTACGGCCTGGTGGTCGGCCTCGACGGCAGCGGCGACCAGACGACGCAGACGCCGTTTACCGTGCAGAGCATCATCAACATGCTGTCCAACCTCGGCGTCACCCTGCCGCCGGGCACCTCACTGCAGCTGAAGAACGTCGCCGCCGTGATGGTCACGGCGACGCTGCCGCCCTTCGCCCGCAACGGCCAGCAGATCGACGTCACCGTCTCCTCGATGGGCAATGCCAAGAGCCTGCGCGGCGGCACGCTGCTGATGGCGCCGCTGAAGGGCGCCGACGGCAACGTCTACGCCGTCGCCCAGGGCAACGTCCTGGTGGGCGGCGCCGGCGCCTCGGCCGGCGGCTCCAAGGTGCAGATCAACCATCTTTCCGTCGGCCGCATCAGCGGCGGCGCCACCGTCGAACGCGTCGTGCCGACGCAACTTGGCGAGGGCGAATTCGTCTACCTGGAGCTCAACACCACCGACTTCGGCACCGTCCAGCGCATGGTCGAGGCCATCAACCGCAACGTCGGCGCCGACATCGCCCGCGCCGAGGACGGCCGCCGCATCCGCGTGCGCGCCCCGGCCGATGCCGACAGCCGCGTCGCCTTCCTCGGCCGCATCGAGAACATCGACCTGCAGCCGCAGCCGTCCGCCGCCAAGGTCATCGTCAATGGCCGCACCGGCTCGGTGGTGATGAACCAGTCGGTGGCCATCGACACCTGCGCCGTGGCGCACGGCGGCCTGTCGGTGACGGTCTCCTCCGAGCCGCAGGTGAGCCAGCCGGCGCCGCTCTCCGGCGGCCAGACCGTCGTCACCGAGCGTGCCGACATCCAGGTGGCGCAGCAGGGCGGCAGCCTGCTCACGCTCAAGGCCGGCGCTTCGCTGGCGGAAGTGGTCAAGGCGCTCAACGCCATCGGCGCCACGCCGCTCGACCTGATCGCCATCCTGCAGGCCATGAAGGCCGCCGGCGCCCTGCGCGCGGAACAACGGCAGTGCCGCGCGCGTCACTTCCATCAGGCCGAAGACGTTGGTGTCGAACTGGCGGCGCACCTGGTCGGCGTCCAGCGTTTCGAAGGCGCCCATCAGCGCGTAGCCGGCGTTGTTCACCACCACGTCGATGCGCCCGAAGCGCGCCAGCGTTTCCTTGAGCGCGCGGTCGATGGCGGCGT
>LAHR01002593.1_pt1 | contig 16914 bp, 16 predicted proteins | sample 329641 | NCBI WGS metagenome assembly LAHR01 (sample SAMN03275701, study PRJNA271635) | activated sludge metagenome | isolation source: Sample C-3 Sludge from acetogenic chamber (third chamber) of Anaerobic...
CGGCGGCGAGGACGGCTTTGAAACCGTGCTCGACCTGGTGGAAGCCGCCAGTGACGGCCTGCTGCAGGCGGTGGGGAAACGGTTGTGATGCTGCAGGAAAACGCCTCGCTGCGGGCCCACAACACGCTGGGCATCGATGCCCGCACCCGCTACCTGCTGCGGGTGGACAGCCTGGCCGTCCTGCGCGAGGCGCTGGCCTGGGCGCGTGCGCAGCGGCTGCCGCTGCTGGTGATCGGCGAGGGCAGCAACCTGGTGCTGACGCGCGACTGGGACGGCCTGGTGCTGCTGATGGCACTGCCCGGTTTCCGGCTGGTGGATGAGGCAGCGGATGCCGTGACGCTCGCCCTCGGGGGTGGCGAATCCTGGCACGGCTGTGTCGAGCGCAGCGTGGCCGCCGGCTGGTACGGGCTGGAGAACCTCGCCTTGATTCCCGGCACCGCGGGTGCGACCCCGGTCCAGAACATCGGCGCTTATGGCCGTGAAATCAGTGAGTTGCTGGTGGCTATTGAGGCAATTTCGCTTGATGACGGGCAGCCGCACCGGCTGTTGCCGGCGCAGTGCGGCCTGCGCTACCGCGACAGCATCTTCCGTGGCCATTGCCCCAACCGCTGGCTGATCACCGGCATCGAGCTGCGGCTGTCACGCCGCCCGCAGGCGCAGGTGCAGTACCCCGCGCTGGCGGAGTACCTGCGCGGCCAGGGCATCGCCCCGGCATCGGCCCACCCGCAGCAGGTCATGCAGGCCGTGATGGCCGTGCGCCGTTCCAAGCTGCCGGACCCGGCGGTGACCCCCAATGCCGGCAGTTTCTTCAAGAACCCGCTGGTGCCGGCCGCCGTGCACGCGGCCCTCAAGGCCCGCGAGCCGGCACTGGTGGCCCACCCGGCCGGGGCGGACTGGAAACTCGCCGCCGGCTGGCTGATCGAGCAGGCCGGCTACAAGGGCGTGCTGAAGGACGGTGTCGGCACCGCTCCCGGCCAGGCCCTGGTGCTGACCAACCCCGGTCACCGCGACGGCCAGGCCGTGATGGCGTTTGCGGCGGAAATCCGTGCCGCCGTGCAGCAGCGTTTCGGCGTGCTGCTCGAGGTGGAGCCGCTGGTTGTCTGAGGTCCGTTGCGAGGTTTTGCTGGAGGGCGACAGCCGCCTGTGCCTGTGGCCGGACGCCTTTGCGGCCGAGGCCGATGGCTGGTTGCAGCAGCTCGATGCCGGCATCCCTTGGCGGCAGGAGCGCATCCGCGTGTACGGCCGCAGCCACCCGATCCCGCGCCGGCAGGCCTGGTTCGGCGACCCCGGCTGCTGTTACCGCTATTCCGGCCTGCTGCTGCAGCCGCAGCCGTGGACGCCGTTGCTGGCTGATATCCGTCACCATGTGGCGGCCCTGGCCGGCAGCGACTTCAATGCCGTACTGCTGAACCGCTACGCCAACGGGGCTGACCACATGGGCTGGCACAGCGACGACGAGCCCGAATTGGGCGACGCGCCGCCGATTGCCATCCTGAGCCTCGGTGCCGAGCGCCCGCTGGCGCTGCGCCGCAAGGGCGCCGGGGAATCCTTCCGTGTCGCGCTGCCGCACGACTCGCTGCTGTTGATGGCAGGGCGCTTCCAGCACGACTGGCAGCATGCGCTGCCGGTGCGCCGGCGAATCCATGAACTGCGGCTCAGTTTGACATTCCGCTGCATCCAACGCGCTGTTTGAGCGCGGCATCCGGCTTGGCAGGGTGTGATCCTCCGTTACAATACCGCTACGGCAAAAGGCTTGCCGTGGCGGCGGAGTCCGCCTTCTCCCACTACCAGCCAAGGAGGTTGTCGTGATCAAGCTCGTCGTCGTTGACGATCATGACCTGGTGCGCACAGGGATTTTGCGCTTGTTGGATGATGCCGAGGGCATCAAGGTGATCGGGGATGCCCGCAACGGTGAGGACGCCATCCGTCTTTGCCGCCAGGCCAACCCCGATGTCGTGCTGATGGATATCCGCATGCCGGGCATCGGTGGCCTGGAAGCCACCCGCAAGATCCGGCATTTCTGCCCCGACACCCGGGTGATTGCGCTGACCGTGTGCGTGGAAGACCCGTTCCCGTCCAAACTGCTGGAAGCCGGTGCTTCCGGTTTCCTCACCAAGGACGCCAATGTCGACGAGATGGTGCAGGCGATCCGCGTGGTGGCTTCGGGGCAGCGCTACCTCACGCCGGACGTGGCGCAGGCACTGGCGCTCAAGCATGTCGACCCGGACCCGCGCAACCCGTTCGACGGGCTGAGCGACCGCGAGCTGCAGATCTGCCTGATGGTGGTCGGCTGCCAGAAGGTCAACGACATTGCCGACAGCCTCCACCTCAGCCCCAAGACCGTCAACAGCTACCGCTACCGGATCTTCGAGAAGCTCGGCATCGACAGCGATGTCGCGCTGACGCACATGGCGATCCGCCACGGCCTGCTCGATGGCGCAACAGGGTGAGCCCACCCTGATGACGGACAACCCCGGCGCTGCGGCGCACCCGCTGGCCGCGCAGGCCCGCAACCTGCCGCACCGTCCCGGGGTTTACCGTTTCCACGACGCACAAGGCCGCCTGCTGTATGTCGGCAAGGCCAAGGACCTGCAGAAACGCGTCAGCAGCTATTTCCGCGCCGCTGCACCGCATTCAGCGCGCCTGGCCCAGCTGGTGGCCAAGGCCCGCGACATCGACATCACCGTCACCGAAACCGAGGTCGAGGCGCTGCTGCTGGAGCAGAACCTGATCAAGGCCGAGCGGCCGCCGTTCAACATCCTGCTGCGTGACGACAAGTCGTACCCGTACATCTACCTGTCCGGCGGCGAGCCGTTCCCGCGCCTGGCCCTGCAGCGCGGGGCACGCAACCGGCCCGGCGAGTATTTCGGGCCGTACCCGAGCGCGGTGGCGGCGCGTGATGCGCTGAACCTGCTGCAGAAAACCTTCCGCGTGCGGCAGTGCGAGGACAGTTTCTTCAGCAACCGCTCACGGCCCTGCCTGCAATACCAGATCGGCCGTTGCTCCGGCCCCTGCGTGGGGCTCGCCAGCGAGGCCGACTATGCCACCCAGGTGGCACACAGCCGGTTGTTCCTCGAAGGCAAGAGCGACCGCCTGGTCGAGCTGCTGTCGGCCGACATGCAGCGCCTGTCGGCCGCACAGGATTACGAACGGGCAGCCCAGGTGCGTGACCGCATCCAGTGGCTGCGCGAGGTACAGACCCGGCAGGGCATCGAGTCGGGGCATGCCAACCTCGACATCGTCGCGCTGGCCAGTGGCAGCGGGCTGGCATCGGTGCATGTGCTGTTCGTGCGCGAAGGGCGCGTCATCGGCAGCCGCAACTACACGGTGGAGACCGGCCTGCTGGAGCAGCCGGCGGATTTCCTGGCCGGTTTCCTCGCGCAGTTCTACCTCACCGGCGATCGCCGCGGTGCCGTACCGGATGAAATCATCCTGGCCGAAGCGGTCAGCGATGCCGACCTGCTGGCCGAGGCACTCGGCACACAGGCCGGTCACCGCGTACGGCTGGCCTGCCGGGTGCGTGGCGCACGCCGCAAATGGGTGGCCCTGGCCGAGCGCACGGCACAGGAAAACCTCGCCCTCAGGCTGGCGAAGCAGCAGGACCTGCAGGGGTGTTTCGACGCCCTGCAGCAGGCGCTGGAATTGCCCGCGCCGCTGCAGCGCATCGAGTGCTTCGACATCAGCCACCACCAGGGCACCGGCACGGTGGCCTCCTGCGTGGTGTTCTCGGCCGCCGGTGCCGAGCGCGGCCAGTACCGCCGCTTCACCATCCGCGATGTCACGCCCGGCGATGATTACGCCGCGCTGGAGCAGGCCGTGCTGCGCCGTTACGGCCGCCTGCGTGACGAGCAGCAGGAAATGCCCTCGCTGATCCTCATCGACGGCGGCGAGAACCAGCTCAGGCGTGCCTGTGCCGCACTGGCACGGCTGGGCCTGCCGGTGGGGCTGGTGATGGGCATTGCCAAGGGTCCGGCACGCAAGCCGGGCATGGAGCAGCTGTTCCTCGGGGCACAGGCCGTGCCCTTTGCGCTGGCACCGGAATCACCGGGTTTCCGCCTGTTGCAGCAGGTGCGTGACGAGGCACACCGTTTTGCGGTGGCCGGCCACCACAGCCGCCAGCGTGCCGAGGCCCGCGAAGGCGGGCTGGAGAGCATTGCCGGCGTGGGCGCCAAGCGCAAGAAGGCATTGCTGCAGCATTTTGGCGGGCGGCAGGGCGTGGAAAATGCCTCGGTGGACGACCTGCTGCAGGTGCCCGGCATCAACCGCGTGGTGGCCGAGGCTATTTATGCTGCCTTGCACAAGGGCTAGAATCCGGCCATGAACATTCCCAATACCCTGACCGTCTTCCGCGTCCTCCTGGTGCCCGTACTGGTACTGGCCTTTTACTGGCCGTCAGCGTGGTCCGGCCTGCTGGCAGGCCTCGTGTTTGCCATCGCCAGCCTCACCGACTGGCTCGACGGCTACCTCGCACGCCGGCTCAACCAGGGCACCCCGTTCGGTGCCTTCCTGGACCCGGTAGCCGACAAGATCATGGTAGCGGTGGCGCTGGTATTGCTGGTGTCGGCGCACCAGGATGCCTGGTTCGCCCTGGTCAGTGCCGTGATCATCGGCCGCGAGATTGTCGTTTCCGCCCTGCGCGAGTGGATGGCCGAGCTGGGCCAGCGCACCAGTGTCGCGGTGTCCTATGTCGGCAAGGTCAAGACCACCATGCAGATGGTGGCGATCAGCGTGCTGCTGGTGGCCCGCAGCTGGCCCGAGTACCTGGCCGGGCCGGGGTTTGCGCTGCTGCTGGTTGCAGCCCTGCTGACCCTGTGGTCGATGGCCATTTACCTGAAGGCGGCCTGGCCGGTGCTGATGGGGCGTGGCTGAGGCCGGTGACGGCTTTTTCCTTGACTCCCCGGGGGCGGCCGCTAGAATGGCCGCTCCTTGCGCAAAGCCCGCATCCCAGGCGCCGCATACCGTTTAATGGCTGGGTGGCAGAGTGGTCATGCAGACGACTGCAACTCGTCGTACGCCGGTTCGATTCCGACCCCAGCCTCCATTACACACGCAACACCGCGCAGCACGCCTCGCGCCCGGGTGGCGAAACAGGTAGACGCAAGGGACTTAAAATCCCCTGGGCGGCAACCGCCGTGCCGGTTCGACCCCGGCCCCGGGCACCACATTCCCTGATGATCCCGCCTGCGGGCCGGCTTGCCGGCCCCACCATCCAGTAAACCGATTGCCAGTTGCGGATAATTGCCATGTACATGGCATGGCATCCTGCCATCATGGGTGGCCAGGGTGGCGTGCGCGCCGCCTGACCGACAACCGCAATGACAGGAGTCACGCCATGAACGACGAACGCACGCCTGCCGGCAAATGCCCGATGATGCACGGCGGCAATACCGCAACCGGCAACAGCAACATGGACTGGTGGCCGCAAACCCTCAACCTCGACATCCTCCACCAGCACGACCGCAAGACCAACCCGCTGGGTGCGGATTTCAACTACGCCGAGGAATTCAAAAAACTGGACCTCGAGGCCGTCAAGAACGACCTCAAGGCGCTGATGACCGACAGCCAGGACTGGTGGCCGGCCGACTGGGGCCATTACGGCGGCCTGATGATCCGCATGGCCTGGCACGCCGCCGGCACCTACCGCATCGCCGACGGCCGCGGCGGCGCCGGCACCGGCAACCAGCGCTTCGCGCCGATCAATTCCTGGCCCGACAACGGCAACCTCGACAAGGCCCGCCGCCTGCTGTGGCCGATCAAGAAAAAGTACGGCAACAAGCTGTCCTGGGCCGACCTGATCATCCTGGCCGGCAACATGGCCTACGAGTCCATGGGCTTCAAGACCTTCGGGTTTGCCGGTGGCCGTGCGGATATCTGGCACCCGGAAAAAGACACCTACTGGGGCTCGGAAAAGGAATGGCTGGCCAAGTCCGGCAGCGAGGGCAGCCGCTATTCCGGCGAGCGCGACCTGGACAACCCGCTGGCTGCGGTGATGATGGGCCTGATCTATGTGAACCCGGAAGGCGTCGACGGCCAGCCGGACCCGATCAAGACCGCCCGCGACATGCGCGTGACCTTCGCCCGTATGGCGATGAACGACGAGGAAACCGTGGCCCTGACCGCCGGCGGCCACACCGTGGGCAAGACCCATGGCAACGGCAGCGCTGCCAACCTGGGGCCGGAACCGGAAGCGGCCGGGTTGGAAGAACAGGGCCTGGGATGGGTGAACCACACGATGCGCGGCATCGGCCGCGACACCGTGACCAGCGGTATCGAAGGCGCCTGGACCGCACAGCCGACCCGGTGGGACAATGGCTATTTTGACATGCTGTTCAGGCACGACTGGTGGTTGCAGAAATCCCCCGCGGGTGCCTGGCAGTGGCAGCCGGTGACGATTGCCGAGGAAGACATGCCGGTGGATGTGGAAGATCCGTCGATCCGCCGCATGCCGATCATGACCGATGCGGACATGGCACTGCGTTTCGATCCGGCATACCGCAAGATCGCCGAGCGATTCCACAAGGACCAGGCGTATTTCGAAGAAGTCTTCGCCCGTGCCTGGTTCAAGCTGACGCACCGCGACCTGGGGCCGAAGAGCCGTTACCTGGGTCCGGATGTGCCGGCCGAAGACCTGATCTGGCAGGACCCGGTACCGGCCGGCAAGACCGGCTATGACATCGCGGCGGTGAAGGCAAAAATCGCTGCCAGCGGTTTGTCGGTCGGCGAGCTGGTCAGCACCGCCTGGGACAGCGCCCGGACTTTCCGTGGTTCGGATTACCGTGGCGGCGCCAACGGCGCCCGCATCCGCCTGGCACCGCAGAAAGACTGGGAGGGCAACGAACCGGCACGGCTGGTCAAAGTGCTCGCCGTTTATGAGCCGATCGCTGCGGGCAGTGGCGCCAGCCTTGCCGATGTGATCGTGCTCGGCGGCAATGTCGGCCTTGAACAGGCGATCAAGGCGGCCGGTTTCAGCATTGAGGTGCCGTTCGCGCCGGGCCGGGGTGATGCCACGGCGGAGATGACCGATGCCGAGTCCTTCAGCGTGCTGGAGCCGTTGCACGACGGCTACCGCAACTGGGTGAAAAAGGACTATGTGGTCACGCCGGAAGAAATGCTGCTCGACCGTACCCAGTTGATGGGGCTGACGGCGCCGGAAATGACCGTGCTGGTCGGTGGCATGCGCGTGCTGGGCACCAACCACGGTGGCAGCCGGCATGGCGTGTTCACCGATCGGGTTGGCGTGCTGAGCAACGATTTCTTCACCAACCTGACCGACATGGCCTACCGCTGGCAGCCGAAAGGCAGCAACCTCTACGAGATCGTCGAGCGCAAGAGCGGCAAGGTGAAATGGACGGCCACCCGGGTGGACCTGGTGTTCGGTTCCAATTCCATCCTGCGTGCCTATGCCGAGGTCTACGCCCAGGACGACAACCGCGAGAAGTTCGTGCGCGATTTCGTGGCAGCCTGGACCCGGGTGATGAATGCCGACCGCTTTGACCTGATGTAAGCGGGCGCAGGCCAGGCGGGCATCCGGCAAACCGGGTGCCCGCTTTTTTTGTGCCCGGCGCCACCGTCGGCCGCCGTGCGTTTGCTGCCCGCCCGTGGCATAGTGGCGCGCAGGCAAAATGGCAGGTAATCCCCATGACCGACTGCATTTTCTGCAAGATCACCGCCGGCGAGGCACCGGCCCACACGGTGTACGAAGACGAGCACCTGCTGGCCTTCATGGATTTGTTCCCGGCCGGCCCCGGCCACACGCTGCTGATCCCCAAGGTGCATGCGGAAAACATCTTCGGGCTGGATGCTGCGGTCATGGCGCGCGTCGGTGCGTTTTCACAAAGGCTCGCAACGGCCGTGAAGACGGCCTTCAATGCCGATGGCCTGGTGGTGTTCCAGCTGAACGGCGAGGCAGCCGGGCAGACCGTGTTCCACTACCACATGCATTTCCTGCCGCGCATGGCCGGCAACAACCCGATGGCCATGCACGGCAAGGTGATGGCCGATGCCGAGCAACTGGCCGAACACGCCGGCCGCATCCGTGCCGCGCTGGCCGCCATCTGATACACAAACAGGAGACGATGGCATGAATGTGCTGATTTCGCTGCACGGGGCGCTGCCGGTACTGATGATCTGTGCTGCCGTGCTGGTCACCAAGATGATCATGGTCGGCCACATCACCGGCTACCGCCGCATCCAGTACACGCATTACCTGAACCCGGAAGATGCCCGAACCTTCTCGCGCCAGGAGCAGGTAGAAGGGCAGGAGCACCCGGCAGTGGAGCGTGCCTTGCGGGCGCACCGCAACGACCTCGAAAGCACGCTGCCGTTCCTGGCGATTGCCTGGCTGTTCCTGCTGACCGGGCCGTCGGTGGTGCTGGCCAACACGCTGTTCATCGTGTTTACCGCGATGCGTTGCGTGTTCAGCCTGTGTTATTTCCTCGGCCTGCAGCCCTGGCGATCGCTGAGCTTCCTGGCGGCTGAATTGTGCGTGTTCGCCATGCTGGGTTCGATGATCGTCTGGGGCTTCCGCTGGTTGTCCTGATGCCTACGGCACTGGTCACGGGCGCCACCAACGGCATCGGCCTCGAGATTGCCCGCGGCCTGGCAGCAGCCGGCTGGCGGGTGTATGTGCACGGCCGCGATGCGGCGAAGGCCCAGGGCACCTGCGACGCCATCCGTGCCAGTACCGGCAACGCGGCGGTATTCCCGGTACTGGCCGATTTCGATGCACTGGATGCGGTGCGTGCCATGGCAGGGCAGTTCCTCGCCGGCGGCGAGGTGCTGGACCTGCTGGTCAGCAATGCGGCCGTGGTGACCCTGCGGCGCGAGCAGACTGCCGATGGCTTTGAACGCATGCTGGGCGTCAATTGCCTGGCCGCCTGCCTGCTGGTGCGCCTGTTGTTGCCGGCCTTGCGGCGCTCACCGCAGGGGCGGGTGGTCATCGTGGCATCGGAAGCACACCGTTTCGTGAAGGGCATGCGCTGGGATGACCTGCAATCGCAGCAGGGCTTCAAGGCCATGAAAACCTATGGCCCAGCAAGCTGGGCAACCTGTTGTTCGCCCGTGCGCTGGCTGCCCACGAACCGGGGCTGCGCGTGTATGCCGCGCACCCCGGTGCGGTCAGCACGGGCCTGGGCACGCAGAACGGCTGGCTGGGCAAGTGGGTGCCGCGTCTGCTGAAGCCGTTTTTCCGCAGCCCGGCGCAGGGTGCGGCGACACCGCTGATGCTGGCGCTGGAGGACATCCCGGCGCCGTCGGGCAGCTACTTTGCCGACCGCCGCCTGCGGCAGGCCGCCCCCTGGGCCTGCGACGATGCCGCCGCCGAGCGCCTGTGGCAGCAGTCGGCTGCCCTGTGCGGCCTGTCACCGACTGGCTGAAAGCGACAGCGCCGTGCCTTGCGGCGGCTGGAATGGCCCGCATTGTCCGTTGCCGGCAGCTAGCCTGGCAGAAATTGCCATTGCTGGCAGGGCCGGCATCGGCAACAATAACGCGCCGTTTTGAATCGCCCGAGGTGCGCACCCCATGGCCATGCCGAACATCCCGGTCATTGACCTGATGCTGAACATCCCCGGCGATGACAACAGCCGCTGGTACGACTTCATGAAGCCGCTGCTGCTCGACGCGCAGAGCCGCACCCTGTTCAAGATGCCGGCGGCCTACATGTTCAAGGACATCCCGCAGACCGGCAAACAGGATGACTACATTGCCTACACCATCGCCCTGATGGACCGATTCAACATCGAACGTGCCATGACCGCCCTGGACGACGATGCTGCGGTGACCCAGGAAGCCCTGCGGCGTTACCCGCAGCGCTTTTTTGCCTCCTACGAGGCGAACCCCAACAACGCCATGGACGAAGTGCGCAAGATCCGCCGCCTGCACCGCGAGTACGGCATCAAGGCGGTGACGGGCTTCCCCTCCGGCCTGTGCCCGCAGGTGCCGATCAACGACAAGCGTTGGTACCCCATCTACGCCACCTGCGTCGAGCTCGACATCCCCGTCTGCCTGTGCACCGGCGTGCCGGGCCCGCGCCTGCCGCTGGAGCCGCAGAAAGTCGAGCACCTCGACGAGGTCTGCTGGTTCTTCCCCGAACTGCGCATCGTCATGCGCCACGGTGCCGAACCGTGGACCGACCTGGCCGTGAAGCTGATGCTCAAGTACGAGCACCTGTACTACATGACCAGTGCCTTTGCGCCGAAGTACTACCCGAAAGAGATCATCGATTTCGCCAACACCCGCGGTGCCGACAAGATCCTGTATGCCGGCTATTTCCCGATGGGGCTGTCGCTGGAGCGCATCTTCGGCGACATGCCGGCGGTGCCGTTCCGCGAGCATGTGTGGCCGAAATTCCTGCGCGAGAATGCCATCCGCGTGTTCAAGCTGGACCAGTAAGGAGAAGCCTGTGAGCGACCTGGAACAATTCCGCCTGGAAACCCGTGCCTGGCTGGAAGCCAATTGCCCCGCGTCGATGCGCACCCCGGTCACCATGGAGACGCAGGTGTGGGGTGCCCGCACGATCACCTTCGCCAGCGAGGACCAGCGCCTGTGGTTCGAGCGCATGCGCGACAAGGGCTGGTTCTGCCCCGACTGGCCGACCGAGTACGGCGGTGGTGGCCTCACGCCGGAACAGCACCAGGTGCTGAAGGAAGAAATGAAGCGCCTCAAGTGCCGCCCGCCGCAGGTCAACCTCGGCGTGTGGATGGTCGGCCCGGCCATCCTCGAGTTCGGCACCGAAGCGCAAAAGCGCGAGTTCCTGCCGCCGATCGCCCGTGGCGAGATCCGCTGGTGCCAGGGCTACAGCGAGCCGGGTGCAGGCTCCGACCTCGCCAGCCTGCAGACCAAGGCGGTGCGTGACGGTGAGCATTTCATCATCAACGGCAGCAAGATCTGGACTTCCTATGCCGACCACTCCGACTGGATCTACTGCCTGGTGCGCAGCAACCCGGAAGCCGGCAAGCGCGACGGCATCACCTTCCTCGTGTTCGACATGCGCTCGGAAGGCGTCAGCACCAAGCCGATCCGCCTGACCAACGGCGACAGCCATTTCTGCCAGACCTTCCTCGACAACGTGCGCGTGCCGGTGAAGAACGCCATCGGCGGCATCGACAAGGGCTGGACCGTGGCCAAGCGCGTGCTGGAGTTCGAACGCGCCATGATGGCCGAAATCGAGGACAGCGCCGGCCGCCCGGCTGACAACCCGGCCGAGATCGCCCGGGAAGTGATCGGCCTGCAGGATGGCAAGATCGCCGATCCGCTGCTGCGTGACCGCATCGTGCAGAACGCCATCAACACGCGTGCCTTCCACAGCACCAGCCGCCGCGTGATGGACGAGTTCGCAGCCGGTGACTGGTCGGCCGCGATGACGGCAATGACCTTCAAGTACTGCGGCACCGAGGAAGAAAAGCGCAAGTACCAGCTGCTGCTCGACATCCTGGGCGAGCGGGCACTGGGCTGGGAAGGTGAGCCGTTCGGGGCGCGTGACCTGCGCATCACCCGCGACTGGCTGTCGGCCTATACCCACACCATCGCCGGCGGCACCTCGGAGATCCAGCTCAACATCATTGCCAAGCGCGTGCTGGGCCTGCCCGACTGAGCAGCGGCTGGCATGAAAAAGCCCGGACCTGTGCCGGGCTTTTTTGTGCGGCAACGGTGGCCGCGCGTTCAGGCCGGGAGCGGCAGCAGGATGTCCGTCAGCTGCCAGCCCAGGCCGTGGCGCTGCAGCACCAGCCGCACCACCTGGCCGGAGGCATCCTCGACCGTCACCACGAAGCGGTTGGCCGACTCGTAGGCGAGGCGGGTCTGGTGATCCGCGAGTGCCGTGCCGTCGCCGGCCGAGCCGGACGCCTGCCCGGTCAGCAGGCGGGCAATGCCGGCGGGGGTGACATAGGCCTCGACGGCCGTATCGGCCACGGTACCGGCAAACAGTGCGCCCAGCGCGGCCCAGGGATTCTGCCCGGCCTGCCGGGCAAAGGCCTGCGTGAGGTGTCCGTTGACCTGCTGCTTCAGGCTGGCGCGCACGGCGGGAAACGCAATCAGCCGGCTGAGCGTCGCCTCATCCTGGCGATCGGCAGCCAGCTTGATGCGGTACACGGTAATCCAGGGGGCAGCCACCGCATACAGCACCAGCAGCACGGCGGCAGTGACAGCGAACAGCCGGGTTTTGCGCATGCGGGTTCTCCGGGGCAGTCGTGCGGGCCAGGGGTTCAGCGGCCGATGAAGCGGGCCAGCAGCACGGTGCTGACCGCCATCGGGTACAGCCACAGGTGGTCCGGCGAGGGCAGCAGCATCGGCACCGAGGCCACGGCCAGTGCCAGCAGCACGGCTGCACTGGCCAGCAGCGGCGACAGGGGTTTCGGGTTGAAGGCCACCAGCCACACATAGGCCGGGGCGATGAGGCCGTAGAACGCCATGAAACTGCGGTACACCGTTTCACCCACCCCCAGGCCCAGCGGCAGCTGCCAGCTGCCGAGCAGGGGCGCAACCAGCGCCGGCAGGGCGGCACAGGCCAGCAGCAGCGGACGCGCCACCACCGCCTGGACCTGCAAACGCCGGCTGTGCACGATCAGGGTGAAACCCGCCTGCAGGATCAGGAAGGCCAGCACGCCCTGCAGGTAGGGTGCGAGGGCATGCGGCGCGTTGCCCAGCAGCAGGGCAGCCACTTCATCGCGGTAAGCCAGCGCGAACAGCAGCAGCAGGCCGAACAGCAGCGGGAAGCCGATGGCGAAACTCCAGCGGCAGGCTTGCGGCCGGCTGGCCTGCGGCACCTGGTGGAAGCTGAGGTCGAGGTAGGGGCTGAGCAGGAAGCCGAACAGCAGCACCGGCAGCGCATACAGGGACTCGGCATGTGCGTGCAGCAGTTCGGCCTGCAACGTGGCAGCCAGGTCCGCCTGTGGCGAGGCCAGCAGGTACACCGCCAGCGCGGCCACCGACAGCAGCCATACGGCCGTGGCGCTGGCCTGCAGGCCGCGGGTGTCGCGGCTGCCGCCGAACCACAGCGCGAGCAGGGCCAGCAGCGGCAGGCCACCGACCCAGCCGGGGAAATGGCTCAGCACCCAGCCGATGAAAAAGGCCTGGAAGGCGATGGTGACCAGTGAGAAGACCGCGCAGGCGCGTGCGTGGGCCTGCACGAAAGCCTGGCTGCGGCCGGCATCGGCCATCACGAAGCCGAAGGCGGTGGCACCGATCACATTGCACAGCCAGAACAGCGCCCAGGCGCCGTTGCTGAAGTCCTTGTGCAGGATCACCGGCAGGAACATGCCGATGCACCAGGTCCACGAACAGGCGAGATAGAAGGCCCAGCCCAGGCGCTGCGCGAGGGAAGGCATCGGCATCGTCACTGGCCTGGCAGCTGGCGGCGCTGGCGGGCGCGCAGGTAACCGATGGGGCGGGCATGGAAGGTGGCGATTGCCGTGCCGATCTTGCGCTTGATGGCCCCGCTGCGGTCGATCTCGTAGATCTCGGTGGCGAGGTCGATGGTAAACGGCTTCAGTGCCCCGATCAGCTCCTTCACCTGGTCGTTGAGGGCCACCACATACTTCACCGGGCCGTTGCAGGAATAGCGGAAGCTGTAGGTGAGTTTCTTGCAGACGATCTGGAACTGGCCTTCGCTGGCGTAGAACAGGTAGCCACCGGCAGCGACTTCGCAGTTGCCCAGCAAGGCGGCCCCGGCCATGGTGCCGTAGGAGTTGCGGTTGAAGCGGCGGAAGGGCAGCACGGCCTCGAAATGCTCGGGCGTGAAGCGCATGCGGATGCCACTGAGGAACACGGCCGGCATGAAGAAAAACGACAGCAGGCTGTTCCAGAAGGCATTCCGTGTCGACAGCCGGCTGGCCCAGGCTTCCAGTTTCTGCCAGGTGCTCAGGCGGATGTGGCCGTGGCCGCCATCGCTGCGGTCATCGGGGTCGGGGCTGTGCTGGCTCAGGGGTTTCATGGTCAGTCAGGGTTTCCGGTCTCGGAGGCCATTCTAGCCAAAGGTGGCAGCCTGCGCGAAACAAAAAGCCGCCTCGCGGCGGCTTTTCCGGGCCGCGGCCGGTTCAGGCATCGAGGGCGGCCGAGCCCACGCTGCTGTCGGCTGCGAGCAGGGCACCGAGCTTGCGCAGTTGCACATTGCCGCCGCCGAGCACGAAGCCGATGTGCTTGGCCCACAGGAAGAAACGGTGGATCGGGTATTCGACATCCGAACCCATGCCGCCGTGCAGGTGCTGGGTGGCATGCACCACGCGGTGGCCGCCCTGGCAGGCCCACCATTTGGCGGCACGCACCTCGGCATTGGCGCGGCGGCCATCGGCCAGGCGCCACACGGCCTGCCAGTAGGTCGAGCGCATGGCCTCGACATCGATATAGGCATCGGCGGCACGCATTGCCACGGCCTGGAAGCTGCCGATGGGGATGCCGAACTGCTTGCGCTCGCCGGTGAACGCTGCGGTGCGGCGCAGGGCTTCCTCGGTGACACCGACCTGCATGGCACACAGGGCGGCATCGGCATACTGCTCCAGCCATTCGATGATGCAGGCGCCTTCACCGGGCTTGCCCAGCACGGCATCGGCGCCGAGCTCGACGCCCTTCAGCGTGAGCGTGGCCTCGTTCTCGCCCAGCGAGGTGCGTTGGGTCTCGCGGCTGACGCCCTGGGTGCGGGTATCGACGATGAAGACGGTGGTCTTGCCGTCAGCGCCCTGGGCCGGTACCAGGATGGCATCGGCGATGTTGCCGTCGGGCACGCAGGCCTTGCTGCCGTCCAGCACCCAGCCAGCGCCTTTTGCCGTGGCCTGCACGACCGGCGCCGTGCTGGCCACCATGCCCAGCTCAGCCACGGCGGCGGTGAGCTTCACGCTGCCGGCAGCCAGCGGGGTCAGCCAGCGGGCTTTCTGTGCATCGGTGCCGAAGGCGGCAATCGGCAGGCCGCCCAGCACCAGGCTGGAGAACAGCGGGGTGGGGGCGACGCGGCGACCCTGTTCCTCGAGCATCAGGCACAGCTCGACGAAACCCAGGCCGGTGCCACCGAAGGATTCCGGCACGCAGATGCCCAGCAGGCCCTGTTCGGCCAGCGTGGTCCACAGCTGCGCGTCGTAGGTATTGCCGCTGCGCGAGAAGGCGAGCAGGAATTCATCGCTGGCGCGATCGGTGAAGATCTGGTGCGCCAGGTCACGGATGGCGTTCTGGTCTTCGCTGAAGGTGAAATCCATGGTGCGGTCTCCTCGCAGGTTGTGCCCGTACGGCGTACGCCGTGGCGGGCCTGACGGTTCAGTGGGGGCTGCCGGTGGCCGGGCCCTTGTTCATGTGCAGCAACGGGCGGGCGTATTTCAGCCGGTCCGCCGGCGGGTTTTCCAGGAACAGGCCGCGGTAGAACATCACCGACAGCAGTTCGGCCATTTCTGCCGGCTTGAGTTTTTTCTTCAGCAGGGCCGGGTCCTGCTGGATGTAGTAATCGCGCAGGATGGACTCGCCGCTGCCGGCCAGCGTATACACGGTGAGCAGGGCCTGGTGCTCGCTGAGCCCGGCCTGCGGGAACAGCTTGCCCATGCGCTGCACCAGCCAGTTCAGCTGCTGCTGGAAGTGGCGGCGCAGCAGGGCGTTGAAGTCGGCATCCTCGTCGGCCAGCTGCAGCAGGCAGCGCATCACGCCGGGGTGCTCGGCGTAGCTTTGCACCACCAGGGTGTTGTGGGCCAGGATGCGGCCGTACCAGTCACCCTTGGCGACATCCTTCTCGATGGCGGCGAGGTCCTGGCTGGCAGCCACGAAATCACCGAGCACTTCCAGCGTGAGCGCCTTCAGGTCGGGGAAGTAGTGGTAGAACAGCCCGGTGGCGACACCGGCTTCCTCGGTGACATCGGCCACCCGCATCCGCCGGTAGCCCACGCGCTCGAGCACGCGTGCCGCCGCCTCCTTCAGCCGCTGCCGCGCCGCCTCGCCGCGCGCGCTGTGCCGCGGCGTGCCGGTTGCCGTACCGGCGGTTTTCACCGCGGCCGGCTTGCGCGGGCTTTGCCCTGCCATCCACACTGCCTCACCCGAGGTTTCGCATATTCTTATTGAAATTGAATCCAGTTTCAATATCATAGTGTCCGTCACTCGCCTGGAGCACCGAACGCCATGCATATCGACTACACCGACGCACAAAAACAGCTGCGCCGCGAGCTGCGCGCCTATTTCAGCCAGCTGATGACGCCGGAACTGCGCGAGGCAACGCGCGGCAACGAGGGCGGCGACGCCTACAAGTCCGTGATCCGCCAGCTCGGCAAGGACGGCTGGCTGGCGCTCGGCTGGCCGAAGGAGTACGGCGGCCAGGGGCGCAAGAGCTCCGAGCAGCTGGTGTTCTTCGAGGAAGCCCAGCTGGCCGAGGTGCCGCTGCCCTTCGTGACGATCAACACCGTCGCGCCGGCACTGATCGCCAACGGCTCCGAGGAGCACAAGTCGTTCTTCCTGCCGAAGATCGCCGCCGGCGAACTGCACTTCGCGATCGGCTACACGGAGCCCGGCGCCGGCACCGACCTCGCCGCGCTGAACACCACCGCGGTGCGCGACGGCGACGACTACGTGATCAACGGCCAGAAGGCAGCGTGGGTGTCCAACGGCAGCATCGCCGACATCGCGGTGCTGTTCTGCACGCTCGAGCCCGAACGTGGTTTCCGCGGCGGCTGCGTGATCCTGGTGCCACTGGATCTGCCCGGCGTCGACCGCCCACGCCCGCTCGACAAGATCGGCCAGCGCTCGCTCAACCAGGGGCAGATCTTCTTCAGCGACGTGCGTGTCCCGGCCTCGCATCTCGTGATCGGACCCGACGTCTACCCGTTCGCGCTCGAGGGCATGCTGTGCCACGGCAACGCCGGCATGAGCCAGCTGTTCATCGGCGTGGCGCGTGCCGCGCTGGATCACGCGCTCGAGTACGCGCAGGAACGCATACAGGGCGGCGTGCCGATCGGA
>LAHR01002325.1_pt1 | contig 16841 bp, 19 predicted proteins | sample 329641 | NCBI WGS metagenome assembly LAHR01 (sample SAMN03275701, study PRJNA271635) | activated sludge metagenome | isolation source: Sample C-3 Sludge from acetogenic chamber (third chamber) of Anaerobic...
GTCACCGGCATCGACATGGGCGAGACCGCGCTCGAGGTCGCCCGGCTGCACGGCCTGGAAAGCGGCGTCACCGTCGATTACCGTCTGGTGTCGGCCGAGGCCCTGGCCGTGCAGCAGCCGGGCCACTACGACATCGTCACCTGCCTGGAAATGCTCGAGCACGTGCCCGACCCGGCCTCGGTGGTGCAGGCCTGTGCTGCGCTGTGCAAACCCGGCGGCACGCTGTATTTCTCCACCATCAACCGCAACCCGAAGGCCTGGCTGTTTGCCGTGGTGGGCGCGGAATACCTGCTGCGCCTGCTGCCGCCGGGCACGCACGACTACGCGCAGTTCATCCGCCCCTCGGAGCTGTCACGCTGGCTGCGCGAGGCCGGCCTGGAACTGCTGGACCTGTCCGGCATGGGCTACAACCCGCTCACGAAACGCTACTGGCTGGGCCGCGACATCGGCGTGAACTACCTCGCCTGCGCACGCAAGCCGGGTTGATGCAATGGCCCTGGACGCAGTCTTCTTCGACCTCGACGGCACCCTGCTCGACACCGCGCCGGATTTCCAGCAGGTGGTGAACCAGTTGCGTGCCGAACACGACCTGCCACCGCTGGACTACACGCCCATCCGCGCCACGGTCTCCGACGGCGCCGGCGCACTGGTGCGGCTGGCACTCGGCCTCGCCGACACCGACCCTGCCTTCGAGCCTGCCCGGCAACGCCTGCTGGCGCTGTACGAGGCACAGGGCCACCGTGCCAGCCAGCCCTTCGAGGGCATTGCGGAAACCCTCGCCTGGCTGGCGGCGCACCGCATCCCCTGGGGCGTGGTCACCAACAAGCCCGTACGCTATGCCGAGCCGCTGATGGCGGCGATGGAGTTCGAGCCAGCGCCGGCCGTGCTGCTGTGCCCGGACCATGTCACGCAGCGCAAGCCGCACCCGGAGCCGCTGCTGCGTGCCTGCACCCTCACGCACGCCCAACCTGCCCGCTCGGTGTATGTGGGCGACCATGCGCGCGACATCGAATCGGGCCGCCATGCCGGCCTGCAGACCGTCGCGGCTGCCTGGGGCTACCTGCACGATGCCGCGCAGGTGCAGGACTGGCAGGCCACCCACATCCTCTACAGCGCGCTCGGGCTGCCCGCCCTGCTCGGCCGCCTGCACCACGACACGCCGGAGGCGCCATGATCCCGTCCCCCCTGCTGGACTACCGTGCACGCCCCGACCTGCTGGCCGGGCGCGTGATCCTCGTCACCGGCGCCACCGGCGGCATCGGCCGCGCCATGGCCGAGGGCTTTGCCGCGCATGGCGCCACGGTGATCCTGCACGGCCGCAACGACACGGCACTCGATGCCGCCTACGACGCCATCCTCGGCCGTGGCCACCCGGAACCGGCCATCCTGCCGGCTGACCTGAAGACCCTCACGGCCGAAGTGGCGGAAGAAGCCGCCGCCTGGATCAGCGAGACCTTCGGGCGGCTCGACGGCCTGCTGCACAACGCGGCCATCCTCGGCGACCGCTCACCGATCGAAAGCAGCAAGCCATCCAGCTGGGCCGAGGTGATGCAGGTGAACCTGCACGCGCCCTACCTGCTGACCCGCGCCCTGCTGCCGGTGCTGCGCCTGTCGGATGACGCGTCCATCGTGTTCACCAGCTCCAGCGTGGGCCGCCGGGGCCGCGCCTACTGGGGCGCGTATGCGGTTTCCAAGTTTGCCATCGAAGGCCTGATGCAAACACTCGCCGACGAGCTGGAAAACACCAGCCACATCCGCGTCAACAGCCTGAACCCCGGTGCCACCAACACCGCCATGCGCCGCAGCGCCTACCCCGGTGAGTCGCCGGAAACGAACCCCGCACCGGAAACCCTGCTGCCGGCGTTTTTGTACCTGATGGGTGCAGACAGCAAAGGCGTTACCGGGCAGGCGCTGGATGCACGCCAGGCCTGACTGCGCACCATGAAAAAGGCAGCCACCGGCTGCCTTGCTTATCCGCAACCCCGGACCGGGGCTGCATGACACCCGCCGCGCGCTCAGCGTCGCCGCCTGGCCACCACGCGCTTCTGCTGCTTGTTGCGCACCACCTTGCGGCGCTGGCGCTCCAGCCGGAGTTTTTCATCGAGGGTTTCGCTGTGCACCGGCTTCGGGGCCAGGCCAACGAGTTCGTACAGGCCACGCACGGCCTCGGCCGGCAGCTCGGCGTACTGGCCACGGCGGATCACCGGGGGGATGGTGACCTGGCCGAAGCGCACGCGCTTCAGGCGGCTGACCTGCAAGCCTTGTGATTCCCACAGGCGGCGCACCTCGCGGTTGCGGCCCTCGGTCAGCGTGACATGGAACCAGCGGTTGCTGCCTTCATCGGTACCGCCGCCGCTGGTGATGCGGGTGAACTTCGCGAGGCCATCCTCCAGCAACACGCCATCGGTGAGGCGCTTGAGCACGGCATCATCCAGTTCGCCACGCACGCGCACCAGGTATTCGCGCTCGATGGCCTGGGCAGGATGCATCAGGCGGTTGGCAAGCTCACCATCGGTGGTGAACAGCAGCAGGCCGCTGGTGTTGACATCGAGGCGGCCGATGGCAATCCAGCGTTCGCCCTGCAGCTTCGGCAGGCGGCCGAACACCGTCGGGCGCCCTTCCGGGTCGTCGCGGGTGCAGATCTCGCCTTCGGGTTTGTTGTACAGCAGCACGCGCACGGCCTGTTCGGCCCGTTCGGCAATGGCCACCACGCGACCATCGACCGTGATGCGGTCATCCGGGCCGACGCGGTCACCGAGGGTGGCCGCCCGGCCGTTGACGCTGACGCGCCCCTCGGCGATCCACACTTCCATCTCGCGGCGCGAGCCAAGGCCGGCGGCCGCGAGGACTTTTTGCAGTTTTTCGGTCATGCCGGTTCAGTCGGCATCACGGACGATGTCGTCTTCGCCGTCGTCGGCATCATCATCCTCGCGGGCGTCATCGTCATCACGCACGATGTCGTCCTCGCCGTCGTCTTCGTCATAGCCGTCATCGTCGTTTGCCGTGGCATCGCCCACCGGCTGGGCAGCCGCCGGCGGCGCATCGCCGAAGTCGAGCGCACCGCTGAGCTCGTCGAGGTCGCGGATCTCGGCCAACGGCGGCAGCTCATCGAGGCTCTTCAGGTTGAAGTAATCGAGGAAGGCCCGCGTGGTGGCATACAGGGCCGGCCGGCCGGGGACATCCTTGTGGCCGACGACCTTGACCCAGTCGCGCTCGAGCAGGGTCTTGATGATATTGGTGCTGACGGCCACGCCACGCACGGCCTCGACATCGGCACGGGTGATCGGCTGGCGGTAGGCCACCAGTGCCAGGGTTTCCAGCAGGGCACGCGAGTAGCGCTGCGGTTTTTCCTCCCACAGGCGGCTGACCCAGGGACCGAGCGCCTGCCGCACCTGGAAGCGGAAGCCGCTGGCGACTTCCTTGAGCTCGAAACCGCGGCCTTCGCAGGAGGCTGCTATGGCCTCCAGCGCGGCACGCAGTGCCTCCGGTGCAGGGCGGTGGATCTCGTCGAACAGTTCCTGCAGCTGGGCGATGCTCATGGCACGGCCCGAGGCCAGCAACGCGCCTTCGACGATGCGCTGCAACTCGGCCGGATCATCGACCTGGTACTGGCCGGAGACGATCGTCCCGGTCACCACGCTGTCTTCCACGGCCTCGTCGGCCACGCCCAGTTCGGCCTCGTCGTTCATGACGCCCTCGCCTTCACGTGAATGGGACCGAAGGGTTCGGTCTGTACGATTTCAATCAGGGTTTCCTTGATCAGCTCCATGATCGCCAGGAAGGTCACCACCACGCCGAGGCGGCCCTCGTCGATGCGGAACAGGCTGATGAAGGGTACGAAGCCCTCGCTGTGGGACAGGCGCTCCAGCACCTGCGTCATGCGCTCGCGGGTCGAGAGCTTCTCGCGGTGGATGTGGTGGCTCTGGTTCATCTGCGCGCGCGACAGCACCTCGGCCAGTGCCAGCAGCACTTCCTTCAGGTCAATCTCCGGCTGCGGCCGCGGGCGCTGGTAATCCGGCGGCGTGGCAGAAGCCTCGAACACGTCACGGTCGAGCCGCGGCAGGGACTCGATGTCTTCGGCAGCCTGGCGGAAACGCTCGTATTCCTGCAGGCGACGGATCAGTTCGGCACGCGGGTCGTTTTCCTCACCCTCTTCGTCGGCTTTGCTGCGCGGCAGCAGCATGCGCGACTTGATCTCGGCCAGCATCGCCGCCATCACCAGGTATTCGGCAGCAAGCTCGAACTGCATCACGTCCATCAGCTCGACATAGCGCACGTACTGGTCCGTGATCTCGGACACGTCGATATCCAGGATGTCGAGGTTCTGGCGCTTGATCAGGTACAGCAGCAGGTCGAGCGGGCCTTCAAACGCCTCCAGGAAAACCTTCAGCGCATCGGGCGGGATGTACAGGTCCTTCGGCAGTTCGGTGACGGCCTGCCCCTGCACGATGGCAAACGGCAGTTCTTCCTGCTGTGGCGGCCCGTTGCCGGCCGGGGCCACCGCCACGACGGTATCGGCATCGGTGCCCAGGGCGCCTTCGGGCTGGACGGTGTCATTCATGCGGCAGGACCGGCAGGTGGTGTCGAGATCCGGGGATCGGGCAACGGATGGCCGGGATTATAACGGCATCGGCCGGTGATGACAGCCTTGACAGGCCGCGGCAGCCGACCCCGGCTCAGGCGAGGAACACCTCGGCCGGCCCCTTGCCCTGACGCAGCACCAGCGGCGCATCACCGGACAGGTCCACCACCGTGCTCGGCTCGGTGCCGCAGTAGCCGCCGTCGATGACCAGGTCGACGAGCTGCTCCAGCAACTGCCTGATTTCATAGGGATCGGTCTGCGGCCACGGCTCCCCGGGCAGCAGCAGCGTGACGCTCATGATCGGCTCGCCGAGGGTCTCCAGCAGTGCACGCGCGATGGCGTTGTCCGGCACCCGGATGCCGATGGTGCGGCGCTTCTCGTGCACCAGCCGGCGCGGCACTTCCTTGGTCGCCGGCAGGATGAAGGTGTACGGCCCCGGCGTGGCCTGCTTCAACCAGCGGTAGCAGCGGTTGTCGACCCGGGCATAGCTGGCCAACTCCGAGAGGTCACGGCAGACCAGGGTGAAGTGGTGGCTGCCGTCGAGGCGGCGGATGGCACGGATGCGCTCGGCCGCCGCCTTGTCGCCGATGCGGCAACCCAGGGCATAGGCCGAGTCCGTCGGGTACACGATGACGCCACCGGCCAGCAGGATATCCACCGCCTGGCGGACCAGCCGCGCCTGCGGGTTGTCGGGATGGATGACGAAGAACTGGCTCATGCACCGGCCTGCTGCGCTGGCGGCAGCCAGCGCGCCCATACCGGCTCCAGCCCGGCAGGCACGGCGGCAACCTTGCCGGGACGGTTCCAGCGGCTGTCCTGGCCGTGGAAATCACTGCCCACCGACACCTGCAGGCCGGCCGCCTGCACGAGGCGCTGCAGCCAGCGTTCGGTATCGCGATCCTGCCCCGCCGGCCACTCGATGGCATCGCCGCCGGCAGCGGCAAACTCGGCCAGCAGGCGTGCCAACTTGGTGCGCGTCAGGCGGTACTTCAAGGGGTGGGCCAGTACCGCGAGGCCGCCGGCCTCGTGCGTCCAGGCCGCGACCGTGGCCAGTTCCGGCCAGTCACAGCGCACGTGGGCACGCCCGCCGTCGCCCAGGTAGCGGCGGAACGCTTCTTCCTCGCTGCCCACGGCCCCGCGCTGCACCAGCAGGCGGGCAAAATGCACACGGCCCACCGAGCCGCCAGCGGCCAGCACCAGTGCCTGCGGCAGGGTATCGGCAATGCCGCAACGCGCCAGCCGTTCGGCAATGCGGGCGGCACGCTGCGGGCGCAACGCCTGCTGTGCCGCAACCCGTGCCGCCAGCTGCGGGCAGGCAGGATCGAGCCCCAGCCCCACCACATGCACCTCGCCATCACTCCAGCGCGAGGACCACTCGATACCGCACAACAGGCCCGGCGTGCCAGCCACGGCGCGGTAGCCCTCCAGGGTGTCGTGGTCGGTGATGGCGAACAGCTGCACGCCGGCTGCCTGCACGCGCGCCACCAGGTCAGCGGGCAGCAGGATGCCGTCCGAGGCGGTGGTGTGCAGGTGCAGGTCGATGGCGGGGGCGTCCATAGGGTGCCTAGGGTATCATTGACGGCCCGGGCACCACAGGCATTCCCATGCAACAACTGGCAGAACTCATCCCCCTGCTGCTGTTTTTCGGCAGTTTTTTCCTCAAGGGGCATACCCTGGTACTCGGTCCCGTGCAGGTCACCTTCGACGGTTTCATGTCGGCCACCGTGGTGTTCATGATCGCCACGGCGGTGGTGGCCGCCGCGCTGTGGCTGAAACACGGTTACCTCGAAAAGCGCCTGGCCTTCCTCACGGCCATCGTGCTGGTGACGGGCGGGCTCACCCTGGCGTTCCACAACAGCCATTTCCTGATGTGGAAGCCGACCCTGTTCAACTGGGGCATTGCACTGGCCCTGCTGGGCAGCCGCCTGCTGTTCGGCGCCAGCCTGATGAAGCTCACGCTCGGCAAGCAACTGGCACTGCCCGATGTGGCGTGGACACGGCTGGATGTGCTGTGGTTCTGCAACTGCGTATTCGTCGGCAGCATCAACCTGTATGTGGCCTACCACTTCAGTGAAGCGGCCTGGATCAGCTTCAAGCTGTACAGCGCGATCGGTTTTACCCTGCTGCTGTCGCTGGCCACGGCCGCCATCGTGGCGCCATACCTCTCCAACGACGCCACCCCCGAGAAACCGTGAGGCCCCCATGCTGTTTGCCATCGTGTGCGACGACCATCCCGGCAGCCTGGCCCAGCGCCTGCAGGCCCGCCCGGCCCACCTCGAACGCCTGCAGCAGCTGCGTGGCCAGGGCCGCCTGGTGCTGGCCGGCCCTTTTCCCGCCGTCGAGGCCGACAACCCGGGCGAGGCCGGCTTTACCGGCAGCCTGATCGTGGCGGAATTTGCCTCGCTGGCCGAGGCCGAAGCATGGGCCGCCGCCGATCCGTACCATGCCGCCGGTGTGTATGCCCGCGTGCGCATCAGGCCGTTCCGGCAGGTGCTGCCATGACGCCGTGCCGGGTTGCCGGGTTGACAGCCAAAGCCGTATCGCTAGAGTGACCCTTCCTTCCATTTGCCGGGGAACGATCGTGAGGATGCTTGCCGCTTGCCTGCTGGCCATGCTGGCCACGGCTGCCCACGCCGAAACGCGCTACATCACCGACACCCTGTTCGTGCCGTTGCGCAGCATACCCAATTCGCAGGGTCGCATCGTGCACAAGGGCCTCAAAAGCGGCGCTGCCGTCGAGGTCCTCGGCCGCAATGAGGACGGCAGTTACACCCAGGTGCGCAGCGGCACCATCGACGGCTGGCTGCCGACGCAATACCTGGTCGCGGAACCCACCGCAGGCAGCCGGCTGGATGTTGCGCAACAGCAGCTGAACAACCTGCAGGAAGAAAGCACCAAGCTGCGCTCGCTGGTCCGTTCCCTGGAGGAAAGCAACAAGCTGCTTGGCAAGCAGGCTGCCGATGCCGAAGCCCAGGCCCGCAAGGCCACCGAGGAGCTGGCCGAGGTACGCAAGCTTGCCAGCAATGCCATCCAGCTCAATGAAAACAACCAGGCCCTCGTGAAGGACAATGAGCTGCTGCGTACCGAGCTTGGCGTCGTGTCCAGCGAAGCAAAACGCCTGAAGGAAAACACCGATCAGCAGTGGTTCCTGAAAGGGGGCTTCACCGTGCTGCTGGGCGTGGTAATCGCCCTGCTGGTGCCGCGCCTGGCGCCACGCCGTCGCCACGGCGAATGGAAATGACCCGGCTGGCCGGCATTGCCTGCCTGCTGTGGGCCATGCTGGCCACTGCCGTGCAGGCCGACGCTGCCCCAACACCGGCAACCGCGTCGCATGTCACCCTTGAAACCGACCGCGGCATCATTACGCTGCAACTGCTGGCGGACAAATCCCCGCTGACGGTGGCGAACTTCCTCGCCCATGTCGACAGCGGCTTCTACGACGGCACCCTGTTCCACCGTGCCATTCGCGGCTTCATCATCCAGGGTGGCGGCTTCACGGCCGGCATGGTGGAAAAACCCGCGCACGCTACCGTCGCCAACGAATCACGCAACCGTGCCAGCAACCGCCAATGGACGGTGGCGATGGCCCGCACCGATGACCCGGACAGCGCCGGCAGCCAGTTCTTCATCAACCTCGGCAACAACACCGAACTGGATTTCCGCTTCGGCAGGCCGGGTTATGCCGTGTTTGCCGAAGTCATCGACGGCCGTGCCCTGCTGGAGGCCGCCGCCAGCGAACCCACGGCCCGCCACGGCATCCACGACGATGTGCCACTGCAGCCGCTGCGCATCCTGCGCGCCTACCGCGGCCTGCCCGCCACCCGGGGCGGAAGCACACCGTGATCGCCCTCAGCGTCAACCTGAACAAGATTGCACTGATCCGCAATTCACGCGAGGGAGATTTTCCCAGCGTGATGGAATTTGCACGGCGTGCCATCGCCGCCGGCGCTCACGGCATTACCGTGCACCCGCGCCCGGACCAGCGCCACATCCGTGTCGATGACGTGCTGGCCCTGGCCGGCCAGCTGCCGGTGGAACTCAACATCGAAGGCAACCCCTTTGCCGAAGCACTGCCCGGCCAGCGCGCCGGCGTGGCCGATTACCCCGGTTTCATGGCCCTGGTCGAGCGTGCACGCCCACAGCAATGCACCCTGGTGCCCGACAGCAACGCGCAGCTGACCTCGGACCACGGCTTCGACCTGCGGCGTGATGGCAGCCGCCTGGCCCCGGTGATCGCACAATTGCATGCCTGGGATTGCCGCGTCAGCGTGTTCATGGACCCGGACCCGCAGCAGGTGGCGCTGGCAGCCGGCATCGGCGCCGACCGCATCGAGCTGTACACCGGGCCGTTTGCCGCCGCCGTCGCCAGCGAGCATGGTGTGGCCGCCACCTGCGAACGCTACCGCGCTGCCGCAGCGGCTGCCGTGGCCAGCGGACTGGGGGTGAATGCCGGCCATGACCTCAACCTGGACAACCTGCCGCTGGCGCGTGACTGGCCGGGCCTGCTGGAAGTGTCCATCGGCCACGCCCTGACGGTGGATGCCTTGCGGATGGGGTTCGACACCGCCGTGCGCGCCTACTGCGCCGCACTCAACCCGGCTGCCTGATACCGCGACCCGGCTGCTTACCCGAAGAAATGGCCGAAACTGCCGCTGCCGTGGTTGGCCGCACCGGTGTCCCGCAACCAGAAATCCAGCTCGATCCCCGCATCACGCCGGCTCCCGAACGGGCCGATCTGGCCGCCACCGCGGGTCAGCACAAACCAGCTCCCCCCGGCAAAAAAGAAGCGCCCGGAACGGAAAAAGACCTTCGCAGCATCGTCATTGCGCCTGCGCATGCTGTCCACATCCCTGTGCTGTTGTTGCCACAAGGCTACGGCAAGTCGCTGCAGGCAAACGGAACCGCGACACAATCCGCCTGCCGGATTCCCCACCGGCCCGGCATGTCCGCCGCATGCGCATCCAGGCAGCCTGGCGCATCGCAGGCCTCCCCTGCCTGGCCCGCCCACGGCCGCCAGGCATAAAAAAACCGGGCACCAGGCCCGGTTTTTTTATTTGGTGGAGCTAGGCGGGATCGAACCGCCGACCTCTTGCATGCCATGCAAGCGCTCTCCCAGCTGAGCTATAGCCCCAAAAAGGGAAGCGCGATTGTAGGGAGGGTCCCCGGGGGTGTCAAGACTCCGCCGCGGCCTCGCCGCCCTGCAGCCCGCGGTAGGTTTTTTCCAGCACTTTCTGCTGTTTGCCGGAGATGCCGCCCAAGACCTCGATGCCGTGGCGCAGGCGTGCGCGCGTCATGTCGGAACCCAGCAACAGCATGGCATCGATGACCGAAAACGAGCTGGTGCTGCCGGTCACCGCGACAAACAGGGGCATCAGGAACTGCCTGGGCTTGATCCCCATGGCATCGGCCAGTGCTTTCATGGCCGCAAAAATGGCATCGCGCTCCCAGTGCCGCAATGCCTCAAGGCGCCACAGTGCAAATTGCAGCACCTGCAACCCCTGCCCGGCATCGGTAACCGTGCCGTCGAAATCCGCTGCGCGTATCGGCGGCATGCCGCTGACAAGGAAACCGGCCAGCTGGCCCACATCACTGAGCACTTCCATGCGCGGCTGGATGTGCGGCAGCACCGCCAGCAAGGTGTCACGGTTCAGCGCCCAGGCCTGCAGGCGATCGGCGAGTTGCTCCAGCGACAGCTCCTCACGCATCCACAAGCCGTTCAGCCAGCGCAGTTTCTCGACATCAAACACCGGGCCGCCGAGCGATACCCGCTGCAGGTCGAAATGCGCCAGCATTTCCGCGAGGGTGAATTTCTCGCGCTCGTCGGGCATCGACCAGCCCATGCGGCCGAGGTAATTCAGCAAGGCTTCCGGCAGGAAACCCATGCGCCTGTAGAACAGGATGCTGGTCGGGTTCTTGCGCTTGCTCAGCTTGCTCTTGTCGGGGTTGCGCAACAGCGGCAGGTGGCACAGCTGCGGCGGTTCCCAGCCGAAATAGCGGTACAGCAGCAGGTGCTTCGGGGCCGAGCTGATCCACTCCTCGCCGCGGATCACGTGCGTAATGCGCATCAGGTGGTCATCGACCACATTGGCCAGGTGGTAGGTGGGCATGCCGTCGGCCTTGACCAGCACCTGCATGTCCACCTGGGCCCAGTCGATCTCGATCGGGCCGCGCAGCAGGTCGTTGACGATGCAAGTGCCTTCACGCGGCACCTTCATGCGAATGACATGGGGCTCGCCGGCAGCCAGGCGATCCTGCACCTCGGCCTGCGTCAGGCCGAGGCAGTGGCCGTCATAGCCGACTGCCTGCTGCTGCTCAAGCTGCTGCTTGCGCAGGCCATCGAGCCGCTCCGCTGTGCAGAAACAGCGGAAGGCATCGCCGCTGCCGAGCAGGGTTTCGGCATGCGCGTGGTAGATGGCCTTGCGTTCACTCTGGCGGTACGGGCCGTGCGGGCCTCCGACATCCGGGCCCTCGTCCCATTGCAGGCCCAGCCAGCGCAAGGCCTCCAGGATGGCCTGCTCGGACTCCGGCGTTGAACGCACCTGGTCGGTATCCTCGATGCGCAGCAGGAACTGGCCGCCATGCACCATGGCAAAGCAATAATTGAACAGGGCAATGTAGGCAGTGCCGACATGCGGATCGCCAGTCGGCGATGGCGCGATTCGGGTACGGACGGTCATGGGCTGGCCTGGGAAAGTGCCCCCTGCATCCAGGTAGCCCCGGCGCCCAGGGGGAGGCGCCGGAGCGGCACCATCATACTTCGAGTGCTTTCTGGATCTGGTCGGCGTAACGCTGCAGTTCGTTCATGTTGCTGTACAGCGTGTTGACCGAGGCGCCGCCGCCGAGGGCTTCGGCGTGGATCAGGCGCAGGGCGGCCTCCACGGCCAACTGGCGCTTCTGGCCTTCGCCAAAGGCCTTGTCCTGTGCGTTGTACAACTGGATCTTGATTTCGGCGACTTGGTCGGCCATTGCCTCTCTCCTTGTGGGCGCACCGGGGGTCTCCCCGGGAGGGCTGCCATTTTGGGATATTTATCACAAAACGCCAAGCCCCCCTGCAAACCGGCAGGCCACTGCGGCTGCCAGCGGCGTGGCTGCATCACTTCATCGACCAGTGAATCACCTTCCACAGCAGGCCCGGCATCCAGCGCCGCCACAGCATCATGATTTTCGCCTCGGCACCCGGCACCAGGATTTCGGTACCCTTCGCCAGGCCCTTCTCGACCTGGCCGATGATGAATTCCGGCGTGGCCAGGCGGTTCTGGTCCTTGGCCATCTGGATGTTCTTCGGGTTGGAGGCTTCTTCAGCCTGCTTCAGCAACGGGGTATTCACCATCGGCGGGCATACCAGCATCATGTGCACGCCACTGCCGCGGGTTTCCTCGATGAGGATTTCGGCGAAGGCGTTGGTGGCTGCCTTGGAGGCACAGTAGGCACCCAGGTGCGGGGCCAACACGGCACCGGCAATGGAGCCGAACAGCACGATCTGGCCACGGCCGGCCTGGACCATGGCCGGCATCACGGCACCGACCAGGTTGACGGTGCCGCCGTAGTTGATGGCCATGATCTTGTGCTGCAGGGCCACGTCCTGCTCGAGCAGCTTGCCCAGCGGCATGATGGCCGCGCAGTTGAACACGCGGCCGATGGCGCCGAGCTGCTGTTCGACCTCATCCACCACGCGGCTGACGGCAGCGTAATCGGTGATGTCGACCTTGTAGGTGCGGATCTTGTCGAGGCCCTCGGCGGTCTTGGCCAGGCCTGCCTCATTGATGTCGAGGGCAGCGACGGTGATGCCCTGGCGGGCAAAATTGCGGGCGGCGAGCTGGCCCATGCCGCTGCCGGCGCCGGTGATGAGGGTGACATTGCCCGCGTTGCTCATGCTGTATTCCCCTGTGCTGTATCGGTTTGGATGGCGGCTACGCTAACGGAAAGGGGCGCCCGCCTGCAAGGATGCCGCAGGCAGTGGCCGTGGTTATTCGCTATCATCGGCCGGGAATGGCGGGCCCGGGACACGCATGGACAGCATCACTGGCAGCATCGGTGGTTCACGGACAGGAAGGGGCGCGCTGGCCCGGTGGCTGGCGGCCTGGGTGCTCCTGTGGTGCGGCTGGGGCGGGGCCGCCCCGGCGGTGGCCGCCACGGCGGTACTGCCGCCGGTGCTGGTGTTGTCGGAGGCCCTGCAGCAACAGCCGCTTGCGCCCTACCTGCAGGAGCTGCACGACCCGGCCGGCAGCTGGCAACTGGCAGACGCCCTGCAGCGCGATGCCCTGTTCCAGCCGGTGGCGCCCTACATCGAACACGGCTTCCATGGGGGTGTCTGGTGGTTCCGCTTCACGGCGGTAAACCCCGGCGCAGAAGTCGTCCATGCCGTGTTCGAAACCAATCTCGGCTACCTGTTCGACCTGCGCCTGTTTGAAACCGCGCAGGGGCAGTTGCTGGGCGAACTGGCGGCAGGGGTCAAGTACCCGTATGCGGAACGCCCCATCCAGGGATCGCACATCAGCCTGCCGCTGACCCTGGCGCCCGGCACCGAGCGCACCTTTTACCTGCGGGTGCACATGAAGGGGCAGGTGATCTTCCCTGCCACGGTCAGCGGCATCTACCCGCATGCCAACCGTACCCTGCGCAACCGCGGCTACGACAACCTGTTCTACGGCCTGGGCATCGGCATTTCGCTGTACAACCTGCTGCTGTTCCTCTCCACCCGGCAGAAATACTTCGCCTATTACGCGGCCTATGTGGCCTTCGTGATGCTGACGATTGCCGCGTCCGATGATGGCAGCGTGTACCAGTTCTGGCCGTCCGTGCTGCGCGGCTATGAATACCATTCGATTTTCCTGTGGGCGGACCTGGCGCTGGTGTTCCTGCTGCTGTTCGGTCGCGATTTCCTCGAGATCGCCTACCATTCGCGGCGCCTGTTGCGGGCGCACCGCCTGCTGCTGGCAGGCTGCCTGCTGCATGCGCTGTCACTGATGGTGGCCCCACCGGCGTTCGTGACCCTGGGCGCCATGACCCTGGCGCTGGTGGTGTTCGTATTCATGCTGGCCGAGTCGCTGGTGCTGTGGCGGCGTTCGTCGAATGCACGGCTGTATGTGCTGGCCAGCAGCATCATGGTGCTCACGGTGCTGGTATCGTTGCTGTATTCGCCGGCCATCGGCCTGGTCAATGACCCGGTGATTGCCCATTACTGGCTCGAAATCGGTTTCAGCCTGCAGATGCTGCTGCTGTCGGTGGGCCTGGGCCGGCAGATCAACGAGCTGAAATCCCGCGAGCTGGGTGCCAGCACGCAGCTGCTGAAGGCCCGCCTGAAGGAAGTCACGGCGAGCCTCGAGGCGCGCCAGGCCAGGTCGGAAAGCGAGGCCAAGAGCCGTTTCCTCGCCGCCATGAGCCACGAGATCCGCACACCGATGAACGGCGTGCTGGGCATGGCCGAATTGCTGGGCGGCACGAAGCTCGATCACGAGCAACAGCGCTACCTGCGTGCCATCCTCAACTCCGGGCGGGCCTTGCTGAACATCCTCAACGACGTGCTGGATTACTCCAAGCTCGAGGCCGGGCGCCTGGAGCTGGAAAACATCCCCTTCGACCTGCACCGCCTGGCCCGCGACTGCCTGGAAATCTTTGCCGTGCAGAAACGCCGCCAGGTCGAGGCGCGGCTGGAGCTGGACCCGGCCTTGCCCGCCCTGCTCGGCGGCGATCCCACCCGGCTGCGGCAGGTGCTGATGAACCTGTTGAGCAATGCGTTCAAGTTCACCGAGGCGGGTTCGGTGGTGATGCGGCTGCAGTGCCTGCAGGCCGATGCCGTCACCGTCCGCATCGGCATCGAGGTGAGCGATACCGGGGTGGGCATTGCTGTCGAACAGCAGGGGCGCCTGTTCCAGTCGTTTACCCAGGCCGATTCCTCCACCACGCGGCGGTTTGGCGGCACCGGGCTGGGGCTGGCGATCAGCCGTGAACTGGTGCAGCTGATGGGTGGCAGCATCGCCTTGCACAGTGAACCCGGGCAGGGTACCCGCGTGCAGGTCGAGATCCCGCTGCAGCGTGTCGATGCCGCAACCCTCGATGGCCTGCAGGACAGCCCGGGCGCAGGGGCCATCGCCGTGTCACCGGCGCTGGCCGGCCTGCGCGTGCTGGTGGCGGAGGACAACCCGGTCAACTGCATGGTGGTCGAAGGCCTGCTGAAGCGCCTCGGCGTGCACCACACGGTCATGCGCAACGGGCAGGAGGCACTGGAAGCCTACCGCAGCAACCCGCAGGACTTCGATGCCGTGCTGATGGATTGCGAGATGCCGGTGATGGACGGCTATGCCGCGGTGGAGGCCATGCGGGTGCTGGAGGATGGAAACGGCTGGCCGCGTACGCCGGTGCTGGCACTGTCGGCGCACCATGCGCTGGACTCGGCCAGCCACCCCGGTTTCGACGGTTTCCTGCGCAAGCCGGTCAGCCTGGCCCAGCTGCAGGACGCCCTGCTGGCGATCCCGCGCAAACCGCCGCCTCAGGCCGGCTGAACCAGCCGCGCGGCCTGTTCGACCTCTGCCCGGTGGTCGGTGGCGGGTACCAGGAACACCTCATCGCAGCCGGCAGCCCGCATGCCGTCCAGCGCTGCCGCCACGGCGGCCGGGGTGTGGCGCGTCATGCCGTCGGCCATGGCGCGTGCAAAGCCCGGGTCGAGGATGCGCAGGTAGTTGAAGACATAGTCCTGCAGCTTTGGTTTCGCGTCAGGGGCCAGCGAGTACCAGAAACCGCCGACCTTGCGCGGCGGGGAGCTGCGGCCGGCACGGGCCCAGGCCTCGTCGGCCATGGCGAACAGGGCCTCGATTTCGCTGCGCCGGCCGTCCATCGAGAAGGCATAGATGCCGTCGGCCCAGTGCGCGACCCGTTCCATGCTCTTGGGGCCCATGACGCCGGCCAGGATGCGTGGCCCGCCGGCCTGTAGCGGACGCGGGCCGACGGCGTCGGCACCCTCGAACGGGGCGTCACCGGCCCAGATGCGGCGCATTTCGGCCACCTGCTCGTCCATGCGCTGGTGGCGGCGGGCAAAGGAGGCGCCCACGGCGCGGTAGTCGTGCTCACGCCCGCCGACGCCGACGGTCACCTCCACCCGGCCGCCGGACAGCACATCGAGGGTGGCGATTTCCTTGGCGGCCCAGACGGCCGAATGCATGGGCAGCACATACAGTGACGGTACAATGCGCACCCGCTCGGTGACGGCCGCCGCCGCAGCCAGCACGGCACGCATTTCCAGCGTGCAGCCGGTGATGCGCTCCCCGCAAGACAGGCTCTGGAACGGGCCCTGGTCGATCAGCCGGCACCAGTCGAGGATGGTCTGGCGGTCAAGGCCGGGTTTCATGTAGGGCAGGCAGATGCCGATGTCCATGCGGGGCTCCGGGCAGGTGGGCTGTCAATGGAAGGCCGGGGGATTCTAACCGCCCGGGGTGGCCTCAGGGGGTTTCGCGGGACTGCTGGTACTGCCGGATGCCGTGGTCGATACGCTGGCGGTTGACCGGGCTGCGCCGGGTGTCGGTACTGCTCGCCGGGCTTTCGGCCGACCGCAGGGTGGTTTCCGGGGCCGTTTGCAGGGGGCTGCCCGGGCTGCCGGCAGGGGCCGCAGCCGGCGGCTTGTCGCTCAGGTGCAGCTTGCCGTTGGCATCCCGCCACTGGTAAACCTTGCCAGCCCAGGCGGGCGGGGTGCCGAGGCAGGCGATGGCGAGGCAGGCCAGCAGCAAGGGGTGTTTCATGGTGTCGTCCTTGGGGGCGTTCCATGGAGTGTAGGCGACTGGGGCCGGGTTGGCGCAGCGCCGGGAGTGTGCGGCAGGCCCACGGGCACTGAGGCCGGGTTATAAAAACAGGGCTTCCCCTGTGTAAACAGTCTAACAATTGTGATGCAGCGCACATTTGGCTGCCTATACTCAATCCAGAATCTTCTAAAACCCGGAAAGTTTAATAATGCGGCGGTTGGTGGTACTCGTCATCCTGGGCTTGGTGGGCATGGGCCTGAGCGCCTATTCGGCCCTGCGCCTGTCCCACAACGAGATCGAGCGCATCAACCTCGAATTCACCGTGGACATCAACAAGCGGGCCTCCGCGCTCGAGCGCGAGATGGAGCTGCAGTACGAAACCCTGTACCGCTGGAAGAGCTTCTTCGAAGCCTACGGTGAGCTGCAGCTGGAGCAGTTCCAGTCGATTACCCAGGACGTGATCAAGCGCCACCCCGGCGTGACTGCGGTGGCCTGGGCCGAACGCGTGCCGAAAAACCGGCGTGACG
>LAHR01002378.1_pt1 | contig 16748 bp, 17 predicted proteins | sample 329641 | NCBI WGS metagenome assembly LAHR01 (sample SAMN03275701, study PRJNA271635) | activated sludge metagenome | isolation source: Sample C-3 Sludge from acetogenic chamber (third chamber) of Anaerobic...
CATTATCATGTGCATTGGCATAGCACGCCAGATAAAATCGGAGGTAATTTCCACTATTAAAGATAAATTTTATTGTGTCAGTGTATTTATCTCCTCTTCTTTTCCTCATATCGATTCCTACTGTGGCATCAAACAGATAGCAAATAGTATCCAGGTATTTTCTGTCTTCTGAAATTTGCTTCACTACCATTTCCTTCAGTGGTTCAGTTTTACATTGCGCTGAAAGACAAGCGCTACTTAAAACCAATAGAATGATCAGTGGTAAATAAGCGGCTTTACTTTTCATGATAAGACCCCTTTTCGATTTGGGTTTTGTATAGTTGGTTTATTCTAATATTTGTGACCGGATTACCAACCACAAGTATCCGGTTTTGCTGATCCAGCAGGAAAGTTCTAAGTTCCCAATTGTAAGGAAGTTCATTAATCCTAAAGATATCCATATCAGAATCCACGATTACAGTTAATTTCTCAGGGACTTTCATCAGATATGTCTGCTCGAAGGCACTCATATTAGTTGTTACTATAACAATTATCAAATTCAACTCAGCAATAAGGCCGACTGATTCTGTATATGACTTCCACTCCTTCAGATTTTCAAAGCATTTCTCACAGTCACCTGATATAAAAGTAATTATTTTATACCACTCATTGAAGAGAATATTCGATTCTACAGATACTATTGTGCCATGTTTGATCAAATAAACTGAATCTGGAAATAGTACTTGTTTTCCAAGACAGTTGCGGACTTCTCTTTCAATCTCTTTCTTTGCATTTTTTTCAGGACTGATACAGCCATGTGCCAGAAAAAGGAAGAGAAACAGAAGACGAAAGAGATTAATCCAATCCATCTCAATTCAGGAGCCTGTCAAAATCAAAACTATAAGTCACCAGATCATTTACCTCGGGTGAATATGTTATGATCCGATCATTTCTTCTGTCAATACTGAATGTGGCAGCAGGGTAACTAAACCTGAGTTGGAGGAGAGGCCTCCCATCCCAGGAGAAAACATTCATCATACTATCATAAATTGGAAGAAATGCGGAAGATTCATCAAACCGTCTGTTGTTTTTATAAAGACAGTAAATAAAGTCCTCATCGCATTTTGTAATTGTATTAGTCATAATGGGGTTAACAGTTTTGTAGTCGGGAATCTGGCTAATACGTCCAGGTCCGATTATTCTCAGAATCACTTCTCCTTTGAAGTTAATAATATCTATTGCATCAGAATATTTATACACAATGGCTATCCGGCTTCTATCCCTGTTAATAAGGAATGAATAATATGAAAGGTAGACCATGCTTTCAAATGACATATCTTCCTGATGATACAAGCCACCTGATGATGGGACTGATAATGAATCGATTATTAATCCATCAGTACTTATAAATGAAACAAAGAATTCCGGAAAGACCCCTGAGAAGGCAAGAACTGAGTCATTAAAGGCCGACAACTGTAATGGCATGAATAATCCCTTCAGAGGTACAGGCCCTCCAGGGAAATATGAAGTATCCCGGAGAATACTGTCAATTGTGAATTTAAGAAGCCGGTTTTTGCCAATATCATGATACCATATTGCCCGGGAGGTTGGATCTGCCAGGGATAACCCAATGGCTCCGATCTCAGAAGGACCCTCCCCAACAGGCCCTGCAGAGGAAATATGGTCGAATGTCTTCAAGTCCAGAAGTACCACCTGTCTGGGGTAATCAGGTAAAGTGGTCAAGACCAAAAGAGAGTCGACACATTCTAAAAATGCCCCGTTGATACGGAGGCTGATGTTTTCGACCTTCCCGGACAAATAAGATGTTTGAGGAAAATCATTAAAACTATATGCAGTTCCTTTATTATGGCAACCATACATTAACAGAAGGAACAAAATACCCTGGAAGATGCGTGACTTTACCATACAGAATGAAGTACAACAGACTATTTATCTTTTTACTTCTCAATATTGTCAAGGACAAGTACCTCCTGTTCCAATTCCGATAGAGAAGATATCTATATTGCAGCTGTGACATAACAGACAGTATCCGGTATTTGGCCAAACACTTTGACATCCTTCCGTACAAGCCCCGGGATACTTGGTACACCCGGCCAGGATAGCATCCACATTCTCTGCCAATAGTGACTTTGCTTTTGCATCGCTTACAAAGCAGAATGACAGAATAAAGGTTACCAGAAAAAGTGCCAGAACATAAATTACTGATTTCATTTTTTTCTTATTTTGGTCATTACTCAAACAGTATATGATCAAATATAGTTACAAATACAAGGAGCATCAAGACCCCAGGGAACAAACGACATGTTTTTGGCATGAACGACATAAAAACGGCACGAACAACAATCTTCAAGTCAGGCGAAATTATCAGAAATCTGATAGCTAAGACTTTTTTCATAATGTTAAATACCATACTGTCAGTTTACCTTTTTCATAATTCTTTCCCAGCGTATCCTGCTCTTCTGTAAAGAAGACTGATCTCTTGAAAAGAGAACTCTTGTTACCTTCCCGATTATATGCGTTTCAGGAACAAATCCCCAATGCCTTGAATCAGAGCTTGAGTAGAAGTTGTCACCTGTTACGAAATAATAGTCAAATGTGAAAACATAACGTACCTGCTGATCAATCGATAACGAATAACCTCCTGGCCTGACAGAGTTCTCCAGGCGAATTACCGACCCATAGTGTCTGAGGTTCTGCGCAGTCAGATCAAGTGTGTCATCCTTTTGAGGAACATACAATGGTCCATAGTTGTTAACCCTCCAATGAAGAGCAGTATCAAACGGAAATACATCAGAGTAGGCTCGATCCATGCCGGATCGGTTTATTCTGACACTGTCCCCTGGCAAACATGCCACACGTTTCACCATTACATGTCCGAAGGTTGAACTGACATCACCCTGTTCAGAACCATATAATGGATGGTTAAATACAATCAGATCATTGATATGAGGTTGTCCTGATCCTCTGTGCCATTTGTAAGCCAGTTCCCTTTTGAACAACAGCTTGCTGAGACTTATTACCCTGGGACCATATTCAGATTTGGTAACCAGAATATAATCACCTGCCATCAGGGTCGGTTCCATTGAATAAGAGGGAACTTTATAAATGTCAAACAGGTATAATCTTGATAGTATAATCCCTGCAAATAACAGCAATACGGACAGTGCTTCTGCAAATCGCTTTATGCAGACCATCTTTCTCCCCGCATTCATTCTCCGGCACTTTTCCCCAGGAATCTGCTCACTTCTGACAATATCCCTGTTTTGTCATAAGTCTTTGACAGATCAGCTCTCTTTTGAACAATACCATCTTCAATAAAGTAAAAGCAAGGTGCAGTGGGAAGCAAAAGCTGCAGGCTGACTGCCTTATTCTTTTCGTCAACCAGCATTCTGCCCGTGTCAAGGTGATAGGTCTCAACCGTGTTATGAATTGATTTGCTGTAGAGAGATGTCAGCACCAGCAAATAATCTTCTCCGGCGGTTAGAGAGTAATTTAGCGATGGCTCTATGCAGGAGCTGCATCCGTCAGCGGGGATGAAGCAGATTATCCTGTAATCACCAATATCTTTCCCAAAACCTTCAAGATAACCTGTTATTATTTTGGTCTCTTCATTGACCGAGCATCCCGAAATCCAGAAAAGAGTGATGATAAGAAAGATACAACGCCTCATCTGATCAAAGCTTTTCCAGTTTAAACAACCTGAATCTCATGAAATCCTCATCGAAATCCGGATTATTGGGATGGTCCTCTGAAATGTAAAGGCCATCAGGGGTGATAAAAGAAAACTGGAATGAATATGTATTGTCAGGTAGAAATACTTCTCCCATATGTTTCAGATCCTTGTCCAAAATCAGGATAAAACAATCAGGATATTGTAATTTCAGAAAGAGATTTCTCCCCGCATCCGGGTTTTCATTCCGTTTCATGTAAAAAATATAGTAGCAATTACGGTATTTGTCATAGAAAATATCCCTAAGCATGTCATGTGTAAGTGTATTCATTAAAGCACCTGTCATATCGTATCTGAACTTAAATGCATCTCCATTCAGTTTGAGTTTGTAATTACTTTCTATTCTCACTTTTCCGAAAGTCTGATTGTCAACTGACACAAATAGGTCAGTCAGATTTGAGAAATGATAGACAAAAAGCCCATCTTCATTAATCGTTCTCATTACGTTTGGTGATTCCCAAACTTCTTGTCCGACCATCTCTGCAGGATAAACCAGTGGCAGAGTATAGCTTATCCCCGCCTCTGTGTTCAACGCCACATTAAGAAATGTTTCTTTGCGCTTCTCTTCTGCGAGTACTCCATTGGCCTCCTCGGACATGTGGGATTGCAAATAATAAATTGTATTGCCTACTTTATAGGGGCGCGAACCAATCCATGGAGGAGTGGGAACGAAACTTCGACCATTAATGTCCTCACGATATGACATCTCCTTTAATATTTTCCCCTTGCCGTCTGATATACCAACAGACATTTCACTATCGCAATCCACAATTAATGAATCAAGAGTTTCTATAAAGAAATTTGAGACCCTTCCAAAAGCTTCAGGGCCATCGTGAAAGAACTGAAGTTTCCTGGCTACTGTACCTGAATCAAGATTGTAAATCTCAATTCTGTTTCTTTCGAAATTCAGTATTCCAAGGTAGTTAATCCCTTCCAGGAGGACATACTGAGAATAAAAAACAAAATTTTTAGTTTGGCTGCCTATTGGAATTTCCAACGGCTTATCTACCGGTGTGAGTGTGTAGCGTTCCTTGTAGATTTCTGGGCTTTTGCAACCCAAAGGAATCAGCATCAGGAGCATTAATAACTGAGTATGTCTATCCACTGAAACAGGTTCTGATGAATTATTGGGATAATTGCATTCGTTGGGGCTGATATCTTACATATTATTCCTCAACAACAATTAACGCATCACAATAATATCCTGCAGGACAATTGGCAAGAAGACAATAGATTTCTCCATACCGGCAATGGCACACACTAAAATACACAAACAATTTACACTGTTCATCCGCAGATGCTAATTCAGGAGTTACAGAAACATACATCTCTTCTACTTTACCATTGCTGCTTATAATGCTAAAATTCAACAAGAGAAGAAGAGCTACAGCACCAATCACTGAGATAATCTCAATCTTTTTCATGATCCGTTAAACTTTAGTCCGCCAATAGAAACCAAATGTGTCAAGTCAAAATTAATCCACTTATAAATCCATGTCAATACCGCCTGGTATGAACGACATGTTTTTGGTACGAACGACAGAAAAAGGGCATGAACTACATATTTATGGCACAAATTGCATGAAATTGGAATGAATGACATACTTCTATCATGATCTGTGCATTTCATACCTGGCAACAACACCGCGGCATTATGCTGCAGAATATTATCTTTGGCAGCATTAAGTTGAATAACCTGACTATTTTTGTCAGCAAACGACTAATTATGAAAAACCAGACCTTATCTGCCGTTATCAGAACAGGATTAATCCTCCTTCTGGCAGTACTCCCGCTTCTTGCCGCCGGACAATTCGCAAAAGACATTGACCCTGACGGTCCCGGCTACGCCGAAAACTGCACAAGCATCATGGTCGGCCGGCTGGCTTCAACCGATGGCTCGGTTATGACCTCCCACACCTGTGACGGCAGGTACCGCACCTGGCTGGAGGTTGTTCCGGCAATGACTTTCGCAAGGGACACCGTTCATGCTGTTTACTGGGGCACAATGCAGACCGAGGAGGCATGGGACATGACCAACGTGACACGCAAGGGGGAAATCCCGGAAGTGAAATCGACATATGCATACCTCAACACGGCATATCCATGCCTCAATGAGAAGCAGCTCGCCATCGGAGAAACAACCATTTACGGTAAGAGGGAACTGATAAACCAGGACGGCCTCTTCCTGATAGAGGAGCTTGAGAGGATCGCGCTTCAGCGCTGCACAACGGCACGCCAGGCAATAGCCCTCATCGGCTCGCTGGCGGAACAGTACGGGTACGGAGACATGGCCGAATGCATCACTATAGCAGACCCGAAGGAGGTGTGGCAGCTTGAGATAGCCGGCTCAGGTCCGGGCAAGCCATCAGCCCTGTGGGTGGCACAGAGGATTCCTGATGACCACATAGGCGTTGCCGCCAACATCCCGAGAATCTCAGATGTCAACTTCAAGGATACTGATAAATTCATGACATCAACAGACCTCCGTAAAAAGGCAAAGGACCTGGGTTACTGGGACGGAAAGGACCCGTTCAAGTTCTACAGGGTGATCGGCACAGGTAAACCCTACGCCATCCGCGAATTCTTCGTACTGAACACCCTTGCCCCCGGACTTAACCTGACGATGGAGATGGAAGAACTCCCGTTCTCGGTGAAACCTGAGAAAAAGCTCTCTGTCAGTGACGTTATGGCGCTCTTCCGCGAAACCTACGAAGGCACGCCGTATGACATGACGAGGAACCTGATGGTTACTGTAAGGAGAAGGGATAAAGATGGCAAGGAGGTTACCGAAACGGTTAAGTCGCCTGCCATCAATAACTGGATGAACAATGACATACGCACCCTGATCAATGAGCTCAAGCCCGGCACCCTTGACAGGCAGCGCACCATTGCCATCGCAGGCTGCTCCTACTCGCACGTGATTCAGTGCCGTGAGTGGCTGCCGGATGAAGTTGGCGCAGTGGCATGGTTCTCATTTGACAATCCCGGCCAGAGCCCGCGCATACCCGTCTTCTCAGGGACGATGTCCCTGCCGCAGAGCTTCCGCATCTGCGGGCAGCACCGCTACCGTGAAGATGCCGCCATATGGGCCTTCCGCGAAGCCAACAGGCTCTCGGCGGTTAACTGGGAGCGTGGCCGCAGGCTCATCGAGCCGGCAGTAGCTGAGCTGGAGCATAAGGCACTGGCAGAACTGCCCGAACTGGAGGAAAGAGTAAAGAGCATGGTTAAAGAGGGCAGGCATAAAGAAGCCAGGGAAGCCGTGACAGGATACTCGAACGCCTTCGCATATGGTGCCATGAACAGGTGGGAGGAATTGAAAAGAGAACTCTGGCAGATGTTCGGCAGAGGTTTTTGATCATAATGCCCCCTGCCCTGAACTTATCATCTTCCGTGTTGTTAACGTTAAACGATTCACAATAGCAATGAGTTCAGGCATAGCCTCACTTCTTGACAGGAAAGTCCATGACAGGGATGACATCCTTGCACTTCTTCAGTGCAGCGAGGATGAGGCTCCCCTGCTCTACAGGCGTGCAGCAGCCGTCAGAGACCGGTATGTGGGCAATCATGTTTATCTGCGCGGACTCATCGAGTATTCGAACATCTGCGGAAAGAACTGTCTCTATTGCGGTGTCAGGCGTGACAATGTCAGGATAGAAAGGTACACCCTGACACGGGAAGAAGTACTTGAAGCAGCCATGACCGCATACAATCTCAAGCTCGGGTCAATTGCCATCCAATCAGGAGAAAACTCCTCCAAAGCATTTATTGACACCATTGAAGAGCTTGTTTCCACAATATGCAGGATGACTGATAACAGGCTCGGCATAACACTCTCGCTTGGCGAGCAGAGCAGGGAAACCTACAAGAGATGGTATGACGCGGGGGCGCACCGTTACCTTCTGAGGATAGAGGCATCAAGCCAGGCACTCTACCGGAGGGTGCATCCTGACGATGACATGCACAGGTACCAGAGGAGACTTGATTGCCTGAAGGCGATTCAGGATACCGGATACCAGACAGGTACCGGCGTAATGGTAGGGCTGCCGTACCAGACTATGAGCGACCTGGCTGATGATGTCATCTTCATGCGCGATTTTGACATCGACATGTGCGGGATGGGACCATTCATAGAGCATTCTGACACCCCGCTGGGGGAAAGGGGAACCGACAATCTCTTTCTTAAGGAACGTTTCAACCTCACCCTCAGGATGATAGCAATTGTCAGGATCATCATGAAGGATATCAATATCGTCGCTTCAACAGCCATGCAGACAATTGATCCGGCAGGCCGGGAGAAGGCTATTTCCTGCGGTGCCAACGTGGTAATGCCGAACCTCACCCCTGCCAGGTACAGGGCAGGATACCAGATCTATGAGGGCAAGCCGGGCTACCGCGAGGTCAATGAGTCAAATGTCAGCGGCCTTAACCTCGATCTGATACCCGGAATCACCCTCGGGCTGGGGACATGGGGTGACACACCCCACTACGGCAGGAGGCTGACCGGAAAAAGATGATAATACCTGTGTCACTGAAAAGATTCTGCCAGAAAGGACACGCCCACCGGTGATGCCGGTGAGGTATGGCACCTCGAAACTTTTTATCAACGCCGTCTTCTTCAGACAGACACTCAGATAGGGAAGCCGGTCCGGACAGGAGTTGTCTTGGTCAGGCAGGAAAACAGATACGGCCGATGGCTATATCATCAATTTCGCGCAGCGATCGCTCAAGGGAAAGATACTGGCTCCGATCGCCTGCAAGTTCAAGGATGATAAGTCCGGCCGGTTCTCCGAAATAAACCTCATTGACGCCCAGCCTGGTGCGGATAACACACCCGTAGGTAGTCAGCAGCGCCTGTACAGCAGGACCAAGGTCATCACGCCTGGGGACCATGATCCCGAGAATGGTGGTGCCCTCACACTCCACAGGAGCATCTGACAGGCCGTGAGAGAATATTATCTCCCTGACAAACAGCCCCTCAATTCCCTTCAGCTTTGCAGCCAGATCCTCACAGTCATCGGAATTGCCTGCAAGATGTATTACCATAAAACCTTCGCGACTGCAGAGTTCATCGTTCAGTTCGTGGAACCCGAGCCTTGTGCTGACAACGGCAGCGTGCTCAGAAAGTGCCTTCTGAACCAGCCCTGCCTCCTTGATCCTGTCAGTAATCTTAATTCCTAATACTCTGACCATGATTGTTGATTTTAATAGTAAAGATCCCTCTCGCCATTCCTGATCCGCTCTATTTTTTTCCTGATGCTCTGCTTCATTGCCTCATCGAGGTCGACCATGTTCTTTTCAATGGCTTTCCAGCCCTTCTCTGCCAGTTCGGGTGAAGCGTAGTCAACGATGTACTCAGAGAGAGTAAGGATGGCGTTGGGGGTGCAGTACCTCTTGATGAAGCCCGGCACCGAGAACTCCATGAAGTGCTCGCCGGTGCGGCCCAGCCGGTAGCATGCCGTGCAGAATGACGGGATATAGTCATTGTCTATCAGCTCATTGATGACATCGGCCAGTGACCTCGCGTCATTTATCTTAAACTGCTCGCGGTTAAGGTTCTGTTCCTCATTCCTTGAGGCTGAGTAGCTGCCCAGTTCAAGTTTGGTTCCTCCGTCTATCTGTGACACCCCGAATGCCATAGCCTCGGAACGGACATCAGGAGCCTCCCTGGCAGTGAGTATCAGTCCCGTATAAGGCACTGCAAGCCGAAGAATGGCAATAAGCTTCTTGAAGTCGTCATCACTGGTGAAGTACTTCCCGTTGAGGTTCAGCGACGAGGCATCCTTTATGCGAGGGAATGAGATGGTATGCGGGCCTACATTGTAGCAGGCTTCCAGATGGTTTGTATGCCTTACCAGGCCCATCACCTCGAAGCGCCAGTCATAGAGGCCGAAGAGGGCGCCAATGCCCACGTCGTCAATACCTGCCTCCTGGGCCCTGTCGAGAGCTGTCAGGCGCCATTGATAATCCCTTTTCTTTCCGCCGAGGTGATACCATTTGTATGCCTCAGGGTCATAGGTCTCCTGGAATATCTGGTATGTGCCTATCCCGGCCCGGCCCACGGTGCGGAACCCGTCTATGTCAAGCGGGGCAGCGTTGATGTTCACCCTGCGGATCTCACCGCGGTCTTTCTTGATCCCATAAACCAGGCGCACCGTATGTGCAATGTACTCCGGGCCATACTCCGGGTGCTCACCGTAAACGAGAATCAGTCTCTTCTGGCCGTTATCCTCCAGGGCTTCAACCTCCGCTATGATCTCCGTATCGGTAAGGGTCTTGCGTTTTGCGTCCTTATTGGAGGTTCTGAAACCGCAGTACTGGCAGTTGTTTATGCACTTGTTTCCTATGTAAAGGGGTGCGAACAACACTATCCTGTTGCCATAGACTTTTTTCTTCAGCTCGCGTGCGCCTGCCTTTATTTCCTCAACCAGGTCGCCTTCGGCGTTGATGAGTGCAGCTGTCTCAGCCAGAGTGAGGCGCTCCTTGGAAAGCGACTTTGCTATCAGTTCCCTCACCCTTACGGCGTCAGCCTTGTTATTATTAATATGTGCCCACAGTTCGGCCGGATCAATGAACGGCTCCATCCTGCGGTCAGGTATACTGCATTTTTCAGGATTGAATTTCATTTCTCTACAATTTTAATTATGCCCCCGCTCAGAAATTAACATACAAAGATACGAAAAAAGGAGTCTGATTGTTCAGTCCGGTCAGAAGATGAGTTCCTTCATCTCTTCAGCGCCTGCAACAAGTGCTTTTGCCGGATCTGAAGCCAGGCGGCTCGCATCCAGCCGTTTATGAAAGAAGAGAGTCATTCTTTTTCCCGGGATATCACTCTCATAGTTCTCAAGGTGCAGAAAGAGGTCCGGTAGCAGACCGGTGCTTTCAGGTATACAGACCATCCCCCTTGAGAAGTAGGTCTCGGCGGCACATGAGACAGCATAGAGTCCGGGTGCCGGAACAAGCTTGGTCACATCAGTTACCGGAATTCGTACCATGGGAACCAGCGGCGCCAGGCCAGGGTCATCCTTCACGGCTGTGCCTATAACAAGGTAGAAGTGGTCAAGGTATGCATTGGCACGCTGAATGTATCCTTCCTTCAGTGCCTGCCTGATACGCGTTGAGCTGACGGTTTCATTCTGCACCTCCTGCATCGGTATCTCCTCAGCCTCGAAGCCGTATTTCTCCCTCCACTCCCAGAGTGTCCGGTAATCGCCCTCCTGGTTGAACCCGAAGTGGTGATTATGCCCTACGACTATCACTTTGGCGCCAAGAACACCGCAGAGTATATCACGCACGAACTCCTCGCTGGTGACCTTCGAAAAATCACGCGTAAATTCAATGATAATGACATTGTCGAGCCCTGCCTTTCGGAGAAGCTCGATCTTTTCCTCCTGGGAGCAGATGAGCTTAAGTCCCTTGCCGGCAGTCTCGGGGTAGAGCACTACCCTGGGATGCGGATGGAAGGTTATGAGCACGCTCTCGCCGCCGTAATCAGAGGCAAGTTTTTTAAGTCGTTTAATAATTGTGCGGTGCCCGATGTGGACGCCGTCGAAGGTGCCTGTGGTAACGACAGGTGCATTGATGACCGAGGCCTCCTGAAAACTCCTGAAAATTCTCATTACCCTGCAGGCTGCTGGTTTTCCTTGACAAAGTAGGCCACCTTCTCGATCGAGGTTATCATGTCAAACTCCTCGAGATAGACGGCGTCAGGTACATTGAGAGGCACTGTTGTGAAGTTCATGATGCCCTTGATTCCGTTACTGACCAGTTGGGAGGCTGTGGCTACGGCCTGGTCAGCCGGAACGGCCAGCACGGCAACCATGATATCAAGCTCCTCCCTCAGCTTCCTGATCTGGCTTATGTTGTAGCACCGCACCCCGGCCACCACCTTGTCAATCTTCTGGGGGTCAACGTCAAAGGCGGCCACCACGTTCATGTTTGTCCGCTTGCCCCTGAAGTAGCCGGTGATGGCCCTTCCCAGGTTGCCCATCCCGATAATAGCCACGTTGAGTCCGCTGGGGGCATCGATTATTGATCCGATTGTATTGATAAGTTCCCTCACATCATATCCTTTACGCATCACGCTGCCGTATCCGATAAGCATGAGGTCGCGCCTGACCTGCACAGCGGTAATGTGGAGCATCGCGGCGAGCTCATGTGAAAAAACATAATTTCTGTTTGCAGCCAGGGTGGAGGCAAGCGCTCTCCTGTACTGGCTGAGACGTTCAACGGTCTTTCCGGGGAGTGTTTTCATATACCTGTCTTTAAATTGGAAACCTGTGACCTGGGTATTATCACCGTGAAGGCTGATCCCCTGTCGGGGGAACTCTCTACATCGATCACCCCATGATAGAGATCAACCACCTTCTTCACTATCGATAGTCCCAGTCCGCTTCCGCTGATATTGCGGGTCTTGTCATTGCGGATTCTCGAGAACTCCTCGAACAGCATGTCCCGCTCCTCATTGTTCATCCCTATGCCGGTATCTGCCACCCTGATGGTGAACTCATTCTCATTGCAGTCAACGGTGACTGTGACCGTTCCCCCGGGCTTGTTGTACTTGACGGCGTTGGATACCAGGTTATTAAGGATTATCTCGAAATCGTTCGGATCGGCCCAGATGGTCTCACATCCGTTGATTGATGTTTCAAAGCGGATATCCTTATGAATGGCATACGGGCTGACGGTAACCACGGCCATTGACACCATCTCCTTCAGGTTCACGTTCTGCATCTTTTCCATCTGCCGTTCGAAACTCACCTTCGTAAAATCGAGAAGGTCCATTATCAGATTCCTCATGCTCTCTATTCGCTGGAGTGATCTCTCAATAGCCGATGCATATTCATCGAGTGAATCACCCATCTGCCTCTCCTGCATCATCCTGAGGTAACCTTCAATGGCATTGAGTGGTGCCTTCAGTTCGTGCGACAGCACTGACAGAAACTGGAACCGCACCTTTCTCCCCTCCACCTTGAGCTTGTGAGTTATCCTGCGCAGGTACTGCTGTTTGGTGATCTGCTCTATTGAAGCTTTAAGCTCCTGGGGAGTGAATGGTTTGGGTATGAAGTCAATGGCCCCGTCATTGTGCGCCTTTACGGCGACGTCAATTGAGGCATAGGAGGTTATCATCGCCACAACGATGTCATAATTCTTCTTCCTCACATACTCAAGGACTTCCACGCCCTGAATACCCGGCAGCTTATTGTCGAGCAGGAGTATGTCAGGCATCTCACGGTCAATTATCTCAATCCCTTCCTCACCTGTGGCTGCCTCCAGTATGTTGAAGGTATAGTCCTCATCCATAAATGGATATGTAACATGAAAGTTACCCAGGATCCTTGAAACGCCTGATCTGATGCCCGGTTCGTCATCAACAACAAGAATCTTCAGCTGTGCCATGGTCAGATCTTAAGAAGCTTTCTTAACTCCTGTTCAAGCTGTTCAGGCCTGACCCCTTTCTCAAGGTAAAGGTCAGCCCTTATCCACTCGCGGTCCTGACCCCCGCTGAGCCCGAAGGTTATGCCTGTCTCCCTTGAGACAGCAGTGGCAAGGACAACCGGCACCTCGGGGTATTTCCTCTTGATCTTGTAGCAGAGGATAAAGCCGCTGTCATCACTTTCCATCATCAGGTCAAAGACGGCGATGTCAGGTTTCATCTTTGCAATTACCTGCTCAGCTTCAGCCTGGCTCTCCACTGCCATCACCTCGAAGCCCGCCTTGCGCAGGTAAAAAGCCACCTGGAAGAGGTAGTCGGGGTCATCGTCAGCAAGCAGGACTGTATAAATTTTACTCATTATTGATGTTTGTTTTGTTTATTCATTTCTGTTAAGCGGCACTATTCGGGTCTCCTCGGAAGGATGATTCTGAATGTGGTGCCGGTGGGGCCTTTTGACGGGTCATTGCTGGTTTCGACCGTAATCTGGCCCTTGTGCATCTTAACGATGCCGTAAGTTGTTGCAAGTCCCAGGCCGGTTCCCTTGCCCAGGCCCTTCGTGGTGAAGAAGGGTTCGAAAATCTTCGGCTTATCCTCATCCCTGATCCCGCTGCCGGTATCGGAGACGATGAAGATGACATCACTGGGGGTGTCCTCAAGGGTTACCGTCAGTGTGCCGCCACCAGGCATGGCGTCTATTGCATTCCTGAAGAGGTTGGTGAGCACCTGGGTCATCTGTTCGGAGTCAATAGATGCATCGGGACTGGTTGTGCGGTCTTCGATGACGGCTTTTACGTTATCAGGGAAAACCACGCCGGCCACGCTGTTTTCGGTGAGTTTCCTGATATCGATGAACTGGTGGTTCACCTGGTTCTTGCGGGCGAAGTTAAGCAGTCCGCCGACAATCTTCTTACATCTTGCTGCCTGTTCCACAATAAGTTGCAGGTCCTCGCGCACAGGATCATCAGGTTTGCTCTCATCAAGAAGGATATTGCTGTACATGATCACCACTCCCAGGGGGTTGTTGAGTTCATGTGCAATGCCGGCCGAGAGCTGTCCCATATGGGCAAGCTTTTCCGACTGTTTGAGGGCGTTCTGCATGGTGGTCAGCTTGGCATTGGAAAGAGCCAGGTCCTGGACTGACTTGTGCAGTTTCTCAATGGTATATGGAAGGCACATCTCCTCCTCGGCGAGTCCCTTTATGATGGCAATTGCGTGGTCATAGCAGGTGTCATAACCGCATGCACCACAGTTAAGGTGGTCCTTTTCCGTGAGTTTGCCCATGGAAGCGAGGACCTGGCGCACCTCTTCATTGTCATCCGGGGGGATAAGCTGCCGCTTGTCTTCCGGGCGGTACCGGACTGACAGATCGAGCCGGTCATACAGATCTAGGTTTCGCTGCCACTCCTCCATATCCAGTCCGGCCATTTTTTTCTGGGCATAGGCGCTCACCTGCGCCCTTCGGTTATACTGCTTGCCACCCTTGCTCATCCCGGGGCCCATGATGCATCCCTCACAGCATAGCAGTTCCAGGTGCTGTCCGCCAATCATCCCCTGCTCATACTCCTTGATTGCCTCCTGGAATCCTATCCTTCCTTCAGCTGCAATAATGTTACCGGTAATGGCGTCGTCATTGACGCCGGCAGTCTGGAGCAAACCCCTTGTCACCGGGAAGATGGCGCCCCTTCCGCCCAGCGGCGGATCGAACTCCGAAGGTTCAGCCGTCTCCGGTTTTATTCCAGATTCCTGCAGCATCTCGCGCAGTTCAATGAACGTTATGGCAGCGTCGACCTCTGCATTTTCAGCCTTCTTGGCAACGCAGGGACCTATGAAAACAACTGACAGGTCATCGCCGTATTTCTTTCTCATGACCCGGGTCATTGCCACCATGGGAGAGACCACAGGGATCAGTTCAGCGGTCAGGTCTGAATGGTAAAATCTTATGAATGAGACTATTGCCGGGCAGTCAGATGAGATATAGTTTTTCTCACCGGCCTGGCTGACGAGATTGCGATAGCGATGCGCCACCAGGTCTGCCCCGAAGGAGACCTCGGAGACCAGGTCAAAGCCAAGTGCCCTGATCATCCCGACGACCCTGAGATAATCAGGCACGTCATGGAACTCTGCGGGAAAACTTGGGGCTACTATTGCAGCCCTCTTCCCTGGCCGGGCGAGTACCTTTCTGACAAGGTCGGTGGTGTTGACGAAGACCTTGGCGCCCTGGCTGCAAACCTTGGTGCAGTTGCCGCAGGCGATGCACTTCTCGGTTATCACCTCAGCCTGTCCCCCGACGATCCGGATTGCACGGGCAGGGCACTCCCTCACGCATGTGTAGCATGTGCGGCACAGCTCTTTTATCGTATATACCAGCATAGCCTTTCTTCTTTTAAAGCAATATGTCCCGCTTGCTGAAATGGGTATGAAACAGTTTCTTGTCAGCAAGCTCCGTACACTGTTCAAATACCCTGCCATAGAGATCGGCCACAGCGGCTGACTGTTCGGGACCGCGGACAGCCTCCTGGTCGTCAGTCTGCCATATGAACCTGCTTCTCTGCTTCACAGCCTCTTTTGATCCGGCAGGCAGCATTCCGCCGCCGTTGACACATCCGCCGGGGCATGCCATCACCTCAATGAGGTCATACTTTGCACCACCCTCAATCATCTGTCTGATCCTGGTGAGGCCTTTCAGTCCGTCAACCACTGCAACGGAAAAACTCTCACCTCCGGCTGTGACCATTGTTTCGCGGAAGCTAACGGTGTTGCGCAATTTTTTCAGGGCAGGTTTTTCTGCATCCTTCTCTCCCATGCGTGCTGCCAGTGAACGGAGGACAGATTCTGTAATGCCTCCTGCCGACTCGGCAAGAAGTGAGGAGGAACTGCGCAGGGCCATGGGCTCATCAGCGGGCTCGGGATCAATGTTTGTAATATCAATGCCGTACAGGACTATCAGCCTGGCCAGTTCCCTCACCGTCAGCACCGTGTCAATGTCGCTTATTCCCTTCCTGGTCATGCTGTCACGGCGTGCCTCAAACTTCATTGCAGTACAGGGTGTAACAGAGACGGTATAAATCCTTGACTTATCATTGCTTGCGGGGACGACCGACTTGATTATAGCGCCCGAGATCTGCTGGGGTGTTTTCAGTGTTGAGAGCATGGGAAGCAGTTCAGGGAGGAATTGTTCGCAGTACTTGACCCACGCCGGACATGCTGAAACAATAAGTGGTTTCCTGTCCGGCTTGTTCCTGGAGCTGAGGATAGCATCGGTAAGTTCAGTAATAAGGATATCCGTCCCCGCTCCCGAAAGGAATATCCTGTCAAAACCGGTTTTTCTGAGCGCAGCATTGAGCAGCCTGTCGAAGTCGCGGTTGTACTTCACCCCCAGCTCTTCCGCAAGAGCATAGGGCACAAGCGGCGAATACTGAATAACCCTTGTCACATCGCCTTTGCTGAGCTGTTCCTGCACTTCGGAGAGGTAATGTTTCTCATGAAGTGCTCCCGTGGGGCATACCAGCACGCACTGTCCGCAGTGGATACAGCTCGAGAAGTTGAAGTCGCGGTCCATTGCCGGGCCCACATGGGTATATCTTC
>LAHR01001047.1_pt1 | contig 16624 bp, 17 predicted proteins | sample 329641 | NCBI WGS metagenome assembly LAHR01 (sample SAMN03275701, study PRJNA271635) | activated sludge metagenome | isolation source: Sample C-3 Sludge from acetogenic chamber (third chamber) of Anaerobic...
ATCACCATCCTGGCCAAGAACACCGCCATCGAGTGGAACGGTTACCGCATCAACATCGTCGATACCCCCGGCCACGCCGATTTCGGTGGCGAGGTGGAGCGCGTGCTGACGATGGTCGACTCCGTGCTGTTGCTCGTTGACGCGATGGACGGCCCGATGCCGCAAACGCGGTTTGTCACCAAGAAGGCATTCGAGCACGGCCTGCGCCCGATCGTGGTGATCAACAAGGTCGATCGCCCGGGTGCACGCCCGCACTGGGTGCTCGACCAGGTGTTTGAATTGTTCGACAAACTCGGCGCGACCGACGAGCAGCTCGATTTCCCGGTCATTTATGCCTCGGCACTCAATGGTGTCGCCGGGCTGGAAGCCGATGCGCTGGCGCCGGACATGACCCCGCTGTTCCAGATGATCGTCGACCGCGTGCCGCCGCCGGATGTCGACCTCGATGGCCCGTTCCAGATGCAGGTCTCCGCGCTGGATTACTCCAGTTATGTCGGCGTGATCGGCATCGGCCGCATCAAGCGCGGCCGCATCCGCCCGGGTGCGCCGGTGAAGATTGTCGGCGCCGAAGGCGACATCCGCTCCGGCAAGATCCTGCAGGTGATGAGCCACATGGGACTGGATCGTGTCGAGGTGGCCGAGGCCGAGGCGGGCGACATCGTCTGCATCACCGGCATCGAACAGCTGTTCATCTCCGATACGCTCTGCAGTCCCGACAAGGTCGAGGCCCTGCCGAAACTCACCGTGGACCAGCCGACCGTGAGCATGACCTTCCAGGTCAATGACTCGCCGTTTGCCGGCAAGGAAGGCAAGTATGTCACCAGCCGCAACATCAAGGACCGGCTGGACCGCGAGCTGCTGCACAATGTCGCGCTGCGCGTCGAGCAGGGTGATTCGCCCGACAAGTTCAAGGTGTCCGGCCGCGGCGAGCTGCACCTGTCGGTGCTGATCGAGAACATGCGCCGTGAAGGCTTCGAGCTGGGCGTGTCGCGTCCCGAGGTGGTCACGCGCGAGGTGAACGGCCAGGTCGAAGAACCCTTCGAGCAGGTCGTGATCGATGTCGAGGAGCAGCACCAGGGTGCGGTGATGGAGGAAATGGGTCGCCGCAAGGCCGAGCTGAAAAACATGGAAGTCGACGGCAAGGGACGCGTGCGCATGGAATACCTGGCACCGTCGCGTGGCCTGATCGGCTTCCGCGGCCAGTTCATGACGCTGACCTCAGGCTCCGGCATCATGACCTCGGTGTTTGACCACTACGGCCCGACCAAGCCCGGTGAGGTCAGCAAGCGCCAGAACGGCGTGCTGGTGTCGATGGTCAAGGGCAAGACCCTGGCGTTTTCGCTGTTCAACCTGCAGGAGCGTGGCCGGCTGTTCGTGGAGCCGAACGTGGAAGTGTACGAAGGCCAGGTCGTCGGCCTGCACAGCCGCGGCAATGACCTGGTGGTGAACCCGACCAAGGGCAAGCAGCTCACCAACATCCGTGCCGCCGGTTCCGACGAGAACATCCTGCTGACCCCGCCGGTACGGTTCAGCCTGGAGCAGGCGCTGGAATTCATCGAGGACGATGAGCTGGTCGAAGTGACGCCGCTGTCGATCCGCCTGCGCAAGAAGCTGCTGACCGAAAACGAGCGCAAGCGCGCCGGTCGCGCCTGAGCCGATGAAGGCCCTGCTGCAGCGCGTCAGCGAGGCAGCGGTCACGGTGGCCGGTGAAACCGTGGGCCGCATCGGCCCCGGTTTGCTGGTGTTTCTTGCCGTCGAGCGCACGGACACGGAGTCCGTCGCACACAGGCTGGCACAGCGCTGCGTGCATTACCGCCTGTTTCCCGATGCGCGGCGGCGCATGAACCGCAGCCTGCGCGACAGCGGCGGCCAGCTGCTGCTGGTGTCGCAGTTCACCCTGGCCGCCGACACGACCGGCGGTCTGCGGCCGAGCTTCACACCGGCAGCGGAGCCGGCCCTGGCGCAGCACCTGTACGGCGTGTTCCATGCGGCGTTGCAGGCCGAAGGTGTGGTGGTGGCCACCGGCCGGTTTGGTGCCGACATGCAGGTGGCGCTGGTGAATGACGGGCCGGTGACGATCTGGCTAGTGCAGGACTGAAGCGATCTCGCCCTTGTCGTGCAGGGCCTTGAGGCGGCGCAGGGTGACGGTCATCAACCCGGATTGGCAAAACCAGGCGAGCAGGCCGTCGGACAGGCGATCCTGCCGCAGGATGCAGGTGATCAGGGTCTGCACTTCCTGGGGCGTCATGGAGCCGATGCCGCCGGGGGCGATGATTCTCTTGTAGTTGTATAAAAAGGACGTCCAGCCTGACCCGTGAACCAGGCCGCTGGCCAGCAACGCCTTGCGCAGGGATTCAACCTGCGGGAGGTTGCTGCCGGTTTTGCGGTGGTAGCCCATGGCGCGGTTGAAACTCCCGGCCTCCATGTCCGGCAGGAAAGCCAGCACGGTGTTGACCTTGTCGGTGGGCAATGCACTGCGCTTGAAGAGACGGAACATGGGCGTTTCTGGGTCAGCAAGACATGGCGTGCCGATTATAGACGAAACCCGGCGGAATGCCTGCCCGGGCCCGGCGGCACTTGTGTTGACCCTGTGCCGGAAAGGCCGTTTAATGGCGCCACCTGTCCTTTCCCGGGGGATTTATGCTAAATGAACAAGGCAACTTCTTTGGGGTTTGCCGGGGAGGTCGTTGTCGGCAAGACCCCCGGTGACGCGTACCCGACTTTCATTGGCGAAGACATCCTGGAGCCGAAGGACCACTTCATCGTCCGCGACGGCAAGGAATTCGCCGGTTCCCACCTGATCATCGACTTCTGGGATGCCAGCCGCCTGGACGACATCCGCCTGATGGATGAAACCTTCCGGCGCGCCGTGGCCGTCTGTGGTGCGACCCTGTTGCACATCCACCTGCACCATTTCACGCCCAATGGCGGGGTGTCGGGTGTCGCCGTGTTGGCCGAATCCCACATCAGCGTGCACACCTGGCCTGAACGGCAGTACGCGGCCTTCGATGTTTTCATGTGCGGCAATGCCCGGCCCGACAAGGCAGTCCCGGTGCTGCGCGAGGCCTTCCGGCCTGGCCGTGTCGAGGTGCGCGAATACCTCCGGGGCCACTGGGAAGGTGGCTGAGCGCTTCCTGGAAACCCTGCACGCCGGCTGGGGACAGTCCTTCGAGGTGAGCCGCGTGCTGTTCGAGGCCGATACCGGCCAGCAGCACCTGCTGGTTTTCGAGAACCCGGCCTTCGGCCGTGTGCTGGCGCTCGATGGCGCCATCCAGACCACCTCCCGCGACGAGTTCACCTACCACGAGATGCTGGCGCATGTGCCGTTGTGTTCGCACCCGGCGCCGAAACGGGTGCTGGTCATCGGCGGGGGTGATGGCGGCCTGCTGCGCGAGGTGCTGAAGCACCCCGGTGTCGAGCAGGCAGTGCTGGTCGAGATCGATGCGGCGGTCATCCGCCTGTGCCGCGAGTATTTCCCGGCGCATTCGGCCGGTGCCTTCGATGACCCGCGGGCAGCAATCGTCATTGGTGACGGCATTGCCTTCGTGAATGACACGCAGCAGCGTTTTGATGTGATCCTGTCCGACAGCACCGACCCGATGGGGCCGGGCGAGGCACTGTTCACCGAACGCTTCTACCGGGGTGTGGCACGCTGCCTGGCACCGGGCGGGATATTTGCCGCGCAGAACGGCGTGCCGTTCCTGCAGCTGCCCGAGCTGGTGGCGACACGGCAGCGGCTGGCCGCCTTGTTTGCGGATGTGGGGTTTTTCACGACAGCGGTGCCGAGCTATGTCGGCGGCGTGATGGCACTGGCCTGGGCCTGCCAGGACCCGACCCTGCGGGCCGGGCTGTCACTGGCCGTGCTGGAGCAGCGCTACCGTGCAGCCGGACTGGTCACGCAGTACTACAACCCGGCCATGCACCTGGCAGCCTTTGCCTTGCCGAACTATGTGCAGCAGGCCTGTGCCACACCGCTGGCCTGCGACCCTACTTGACGTAATAGCTCTTCAGCGGCGGGAAACCGTTGAACTCAACCGAGCTGTAGGTGGTGGTGTAGGCGCCGGTGCTGAACCAGTAGATGCGGTCACCGGGCTTCAGGTCGAGCGGCAGCGCGTATTTGTAGTCCTCGTAGAGGATGTCCATGCTGTCGCAGGTGGGGCCGGCCAGGATCACTTCCTCGGCCTCGCCGGCATCGGTTTCCAGGTAGATGGGATAGCGGATGCTCTCGTCGAGCGTCTCGATCAGCCCGCCGAACTTGCCGATGTCGAGGAACACCCAACGGTTGAGCGCATCACGCGACTTGCGTGCCACCAGCACCACCTCCGATACCAGCACGCCGGCATCACCGACCAGGGCGCGGCCCGGCTCGATGATGATTTCCGGCAGTTCGTCGCCGCTGCCGAAGTCCTCTTCCAGGTAATGCTGGATGCCCTTGCCGTATTTCGGGATTTCGTGGACTTTCGAGTAATAGTGCGCCGGTAGCCCGCCACCCATGTTGATCAGCCGGATGTCGATGTCGGCCTGCTCCTTCAGGCGGTCGGCGATGAAGCGTACCTTGCCGATGGCGGAATCCCAGGCGCTGATGTCCTTCTGCTGCGAGCCCACGTGGAAGGAAATGCCGCGCGGGTCGAGTCCCAGGTTCTTGGCGAGGATCATCAGTTCCACGGCCATGTCGGCATGGCAGCCGAACTTGCGTGACAGCGGCCATTCGGCGGTGTGGCTGCCTTCGGTCAGGATGCGGATGAACACGCGTGAGCCGGGAGCGTTCTCGGCAATGGCGCGCAGGTCATCGTCGCTGTCGGAGGCAAACAGGCGCACGCCCTTCTGGTAGAAATAGGCGATGTCACGCGCCTTCTTGATGGTGTTGCCGTAGCTGACGCGGTCGGGGCTGACACCCAGCGACAGTACGTGGTCGAGCTCATAGATGGAGGCGATGTCGAAGCAGGAGTCGAGGTCGCGCAGCATCGCGATGATTTCCTTCGCCGGGTTGGCCTTGATGGCGTAGTAGATCTTGGCGTAGGGGAAGGCCTTCTTGATGTCCATGAACCGTTTCTTGATCAGCTCGAGGTCGATCACGACGAACGGCGTCTGCTTGTCGCGACTGAAATCGAGGACTTTTTTCCAGCTGGAACGCGGGAAATGGGACGGTATCTTCATGGACGGGAAACCTCCAGGGGCGGGCGGGGGAAGTGCCGGGGCGTGGGTGGCATACTAGGCAGGCCCATACTACCGAATCGCGACACCCCGATAAAGAATGGACAGTGCAAAAAAACCGTGGCGCCGCACATGGCCGGCCCTGCTGGCGGCCAGCGGCCTGCTGACCGGCCTGTTGTATGCCCAGCTGCTGGGGCACGCCTTCCTGCGCTGGGATGACCTGGGGTTCTATGTCGAGAACCCGCATTTGCACGGCTTCACGGCCGACAACCTCTGGTGGATCGCCACCTCCAGCGGTGACGGCATCTGGAAACCCCTGACCTGGCTGAGTTTCATGGCCGGGTTCCGCTGGTTGGGGCCGGATCCCGGCCTGCATTTGCTGGTCAACCCCGCCATCCACGCCGTCAACGCGCTGCTGGCCGGCCTGCTGGTCTCGCGGTTGCTGGCGCTGCCGGCCTTGCAGCCGCTGGTGCTGGACCGGCGGCTGGCCGGCCTGCTGACGGCCGTGCTGTTTGCGGTGCACCCGGTGCAGGTGGAGGCCGTGGCCTGGCTGTCCGGGCGCAAGGAGGTGCTGTGCGCCCTGTTCTACCTGCTGGCCGTGCTGTGCTGGGTGCGGCACCTGGAAGGCGGGGTCATGGCCCGGCGCTGGTTCCTGCTGGCCTGGCTGGCGCAGGGGTTGGCCATCCTGTCCAAGCCGATGGCGGTCACGGTGCCGGCGGCACTGCTGCTGGTGGACCTGCTGGCGCGGCGTGACCTGTCCTGCTGGCGCCTGCTGCTGGAGAAATGGCCCTTTGCGCTGTGGAGTGCCTTCATCGTGCCGGTGGCGATCTGGGGCCAGCAGGCAGCCGGTGCCCTGCCCGATACCGGCCTGGTACCGCTGCTGGTGCGCTACGCCCAGGGCGTGGACAGCTACAGCGCCTACCTGGCCAAGGCCCTGTTTCCCGCCAACCTGCTGCCGTACTACCCCTCGCTGGTGACGGTGGATCCCTGGCGCGTGCTGGCCGGTACGCTGGTACTGGTGCTGCTGGGCGGACTGGCCTGGCGTGATTACCGGGCCGGTCATCGCCTGTGGCTGTTGGCGATCGGCTGGTACCTGCTGGTGTTCTTCCCGGTGGCCGGTTGGTTGCAGGTGGGCGAGCACCGCGTGGCGGACCGCTATGCCTACCTGCCGGCAGCGGCCCTCTACGCGGCGATGGCCGTGTCACTGGCATACTGGGCGGTCGCGCGGCCGCGGCTGGCGGCGGCCACGGCACTGGCCGTGGTGCTGGGCCTGATGGCGGTGACCTACCGGCAGGTCGGCATCTGGCAGGACGATCGCACGCTGTGGGAGTACACCGCTGCCCGCCAGCAGCCGGCCGGCCTCATCTACAACAACCTGGGCAGCGCCCGCTATGCTGACGGGGATTACGCCGGTGCCGTGGCCGCGTACCGCACGGCCGTGGCGCTGCAACCCTCTGCACGCCATTACCGCAACCTGTTGCTGGCCTGCCAGAAAGCCGGCGACTGGCACACCTTTGCCGTGCAGGCGCCGGCTGCGGCGGCGCGGTTCCCGGAGGATCCGTTCCTGCGCCTGCAGCCGGCCACCGTGCTGCTGATGCGGCGTGACCATGCCGGTGCGATCGCCTTTTTCAGGGCACTGCCACCGGCGCTGGCGCAGGATCCGCAGGTGGCCTGGGGACTGGCGTGGGCCCATGCGGGACTGGGGCAGCGGCAGGAGGCGCTGGCAGCACTGCAGCGCTTGCTGGCGGCAGACCCGCAGCATGCCGGTGGCCGGGCGCTGCAGCAGCAGTTGCAGCAGGGGGCGGATGCGCGTTAGCCGCCGGGAGGCGTGTTGCCGGCAGCAGCGGGCGTGACGAAACGGCCGGCGAACAGGCCGGCTTCGAACAGCAGCCACATCGGCACGGCCAGCAGGGTTTGCGAGAACACGTCCGGCGGTGTCAGCAGCATGCCGACCACGAAACAGGCCACGATCACATAGGGGCGTTGTGCGGCCAGCGTGGCAGGGCTGAGCACGCCGCTGCGCACGAGCAGGACGGTGGCAACCGGTATCTCGAACGACAGCCCAAAGGCAAAAAACAGCGTCAGCACGAAATCGAGGTAATTGCCCATGTCGGTCATCACGGCCACGCTCTGCGGGCCGGCGAGTGCAAAGAAACCGAACACCATCGGGCACACGACGAAGAAGGCAAACGCAACCCCGGCGTAGAACAGCAGCACGCTCGACAGCAGCAACGGCACGGCCAGCCGCTTCTCGTGACGGTACAAGCCGGGAGCAATGAAACCCCATGCCTGCCACAGCAGGTAGGGTACGGCCAGCAGCAAGGCGGCAAAGGCCGCCAGCTTGAACGGCACCATGAACGGTGCGGTGACCTGGGTGGCGATCATGCCGGTCCCTTCGGGCAGCCAGCGCCGCAGCGGTTCCGACACGATTTCGTAGAGGTGGTTGGCGAAGGGCAGCATGCCCAGGGTCAGCAGCAGCAGGGCCAGCACGCTGTGCAGCAGCCGCCGGCGCAGCTCCACCAGGTGCGCGATCAGCGGTTGCGGGGCATCGGTTTCGGCGCTGCTCATGACGGCGGGTCGGGTGGCAGGATCTTGCGGACAGCGTCATCGGCCTGCTGCACGCTGCTGCGCAGGTCGTACCCGGTGTCCTTGAGGCCTTTCAGTACGGCATCGTTGTGCAGCTCGCGCTTGATCTCGTCGGTGTCGATGCTGCGCTCCATGTCCTCGCGCAGCTTCTGCCAGCTGTGGCGCAGGCGGCCACTCCACAGGCGTGCGGTGCGCACGGCCACCGGCAGGCGTTCGGGCCCCATCACCAGCAGGGTGACGATGGCCACCAGCACCAGTTCACTGAAACCGATCTCAAACACGGTGCGGCATCAGCCTTTGTGCTGTTCGTCGGGCTTGCTGGTGCTTTTTTCTTCGGGCAGCGAAGGCGACGGGGTGTCGTCATCCTTCAGGGCCTTCTTGAAGCCTTTCACGGCGCCGCCGAGGTCGCCACCGATGTTCTTCAGCCGCTTGGTGCCGAACAGCAAAATGACGATGACGAGGATGATGAGCAGTTGCCAGATGCTGATGCCGCCGATACCCATGGGGTGTTCCTCCGCGATTCAGTGATGGTCGGTGCGTGCGTTTTTCTCATCGAGCCCGGACAGGCCGAAGCGGCGCGCCAGTTCGTCCAGCACGGCGGCGCTGTCGAGCCCGCGCTCGGCCAGCATCACCAGGGTGTGGAACCACAGGTCGGCGGTTTCGTACACCAGGGCGGCGCGGCCCTCGGCGTTGCCGGCGTCCTTGGCCGCAAGGATGGTTTCGACGGCTTCCTCGCCGACTTTCTCCAGGATCTTGTTCAGGCCCTTGTGGTGCAGCGAGGCCACATACGACTGCGCGGCATCACCGGCTGCGATGCGCTGGCGGATGAGGGTGTCGAGCTGTTGCAGGATGTCGTGCATGGGCATCAACCGTAGAAGGTGGCGGGGTCTTTCAGCACGGGCGCCACGGTTTCCCACTCGCCGGCCGAGAGGCGCTGGTAGAAACAGCTGCGGCGGCCGGTGTGGCAGGCGATGCCGCCGGCCTGTTCGACCTGCAGCAGTACCGTGTCGCCGTCGCAGTCGAGGCGGATGTCGCGTACGGCCTGTGCATGCCCGGAATCCTCGCCCTTGCGCCACAGCCGGCCGCGTGAGCGCGACCAGTACACGGCACGCCCTTCGGTGGCAGTGAGGGTGAGGGCTTCGCGGTTCATCCAGGCCATCATCAGCACATCGCCGGTGTGGCAGTCCTGGGCGATTACCGGCACCAGGCCGTCGCTGTTCCAGCGCACCCGGTCCAGCCACTGGGGGGGGGAATCTGTCATCGCCTGTCCTCCTGCCGCTGCAGGCAGTGCGGCGGCCATTATGGCATAGCGGGGAATGCCCCGGGCGTGGCCAGCACCAGCGCGACCAGTACGGCGGCGGCCAGCAGCAGCCACAGGCGGCGGTGCCAGCGGGCTTCCTGCTGCCAGCGTGCCAGCTCCTGCGCCTGTTGCTCGCGCAGGGTGCGGGCCGAATCGCTGACCGCGTCGAGGGCGGCCATCAGGCGGCCGGGCAGCAGTGGCAACTGCTCCAGCCAGCCCGGTGCCTGGCGTTTCAGGCGCTCGGCGATGTGCGCCGGGGTGTAGCGCTGGCGCAGCCAGTCTTCCAGGAAGGGCTTGGCCGTGGCCCACAGGTCCAGGTCCGGGTAGAGGTCGCGGCCCAGGCCCTCGATGTGCAGCAGGGTTTTCTGCAGCAGCACCAGTGAGGGCTGCACTTCCATGTGGAAACGGCGCGCCGTCTGGAACAGGTAGACCAGCAGCTGTGCGAAGGAGATCTGGCCCAGCGGTTTCTCGAACACCGGTTCGCACACGCTGCGGATGGCCGACTCGAAGGCGCCCACCGGCGTATCGGCCGGCACCCAGCCGCACTCGACATGCAGCTCGGCCACCAGGCGGTAGTCGCGCTGGAAGATGGCCAGCAGGTTGCGTGCCAGGTAGTACTGGTCGGATTCCGAGAGGCTGCCGATGATCGCGCAGTCGATGCCGATGTAGCCGGGGTTCGCCGGGTCGCTGGTGTCGACGAAGATGTTGCCCGGGTGCATGTCGGCGTGGAAGAAATTGTCGTGGAAGACCTGCGTGAAGAAGATCCGTACGCCACGCTCGGCCAGGCGCTGCATGTCGGTGTCCTGTGTGATCAGGGTGGCGACATCCGATACCGGTACGCCGTGGATGCGTTCCAGCGTGAGCACGGCATGCCGCGTCCAGTCCCAGTACACCTCCGGCACATAGAGCAGGCCGGAGCGCATGGCGTTGCGGCGCAGCTGCGAGGTGTTGGCCGCCTCGCGCAGCAGGTCGAGCTCGTCGAGGATGGTCAGGCGGTAGTCTTCCACCACCACCTGCGGCTTCAGCCGCGGGCCATCGGGGTGGAAGCGCTCCAGTGCGCGGGCGAGCAGCCGCAGCAGGGCGATGTCCTGTTCGATCACGCGTTCGATGCCGGGGCGGATCACCTTCACCACCGCCTCATGGCCATCGGGCAGGCGGGCGGCATGCACCTGCGCCACCGAGGCGGAGGCCAGTGGGGTGCGCCCGAATTCGGCGAACAGCCGTTCCACCGGCTGGCCGAGGGCGGCCTCGATGATGGCGATCGACTGTTCGGCCGGGAACGGCGCCACGGTGTCCTGCAGTTTCGCCAGGGCGTCGGCGATGTCATCCGGCAGCAGGTCGCGGCGGGTCGACAGGGCCTGCCCGAATTTCACGAACACCGGCCCCAGCGCCTCCAGTGCGCGCTGCAGGCGTTCGCCGCGCGGCAGGGCCGGTTCGCCCAGCCAGCGCCAGGGCAGCAGGGCCAGCAGCACGCGCAGTGACAGGGGCAGGCGGCGGCCGTCGAGGAAGGTGTCGAGGCGGTAGCGGATGGCCACGCGGGTGATGGTGCACAGGCGCAGCAGCGGGGTGATCACGGGCGATTTCCCTGCAGTTGCCGGCGCAGCCGCTCGAGGCGGGCGGCCAGGCGGTCGGTGTCCTGCTTCAGCTGCTGCACGCCGTCGATGAAGGCCTCCACTTCGCTGGCAGCCGGTGTCACGCGGGCTTCTTCCTGCAGGTATTCGCCCAGTGAGCGGGACAGGCTGCCGGCCAGGCGCTGGCCGATCTTCAGGCCGTGGCGCAGGCCGCGGCCGAGTTCGTGGGCTGCCACGTCGCCGACCACGCGTGCCAGCGGGCGTTCGAAATCCGGGTCGAGTTTCCCCAGCAGGGCCTGGATGTCCAGCAGCAGCTGGCTGTTGCCCTTCAGCCGTACCGGGCTGTTGACCAGGGCCTGCGCACGGTCGCGGGCGAAGAACAGTGCGAGCAGGTCGGCGGCACGGCCTTCCAGCACGGTCTCGGGTTTTTGCGCACAGCGCGTCAGCAGGCGCGGTGTGCGGCCGGGCAGCAGGAAGACATCGAGCGGCGGTTCGCTGCAGCGGATCTGCAGCACGCGGCCCTCGAGCGCGGCCAGGGCCTCGCGGCTGGCCGGATCGAGCTGCAGCACGGCATGGAGCGCGACTTCGAGCGGCAGCAGGGGTGACAGGTCAGGGCGTGGCATGGTGTCGGTGCCCCTAGGGCTTTACGCCCTTGTGCAGGGCGACGATGCCGCCGGTGAGGTTGTAGTACTCGCAGCGGGTGAAGCCGGCAGTTTCCATCATGCCCTTGAGTGTGTCCTGGTCCGGGTGCATGCGGATCGATTCGGCCAGGTAGCGGTAGCTGGCCTCGTCGTCGGCGACCAGCCTGCCGACCTGCGGCATGACCGTGAAGGAATAGGTGTCGTAGAGCTTGCCGAGCAATGCGTTGCGCGGCTTGGAGAACTCCAGCACCAGCAGCACGCCGCCGGGTTTCAGTACCCGGCACATTTCGGCCAGTGCGCGCTCCTTGTCGGTGACATTGCGCAGGCCGAAGGCGATGGTGACGCAGTCGAAGTGGTTGTCGGCAAAGGGTAATGCCTCGGCATTGGCCTGCACGAACTGCACATTGCCGGTGATGCCGCTGTCGGTCAGGCGGTCACGGCCGACCCCCAGCATTGAATCGTTGATGTCGGCCAGCACCACGCAGCCGGTGTCGCCGACCTTCGGTGCCATCAGCCGGGCCAGGTCGCCGGTGCCACCGGCGAGGTCGAGCACGCGGTGGCCGGGGCGCACGCCGGACACTTCGATGGCAAAGCGCTTCCACAGGCGGTGGACGCCGCCGGACAGCAGGTCGTTCATCAGATCGTAGCGGCGGGCGACGGAATGGAAGACATCGCCGACCAGGCGCACCTTGTCGCCGGTGTCGACTTCACGGAAGCCGAAGTGGGTCTTGTTGCGCTCGGTCATGGCGGGCCACCGCTGGCAGGGCTGCCCATTCTAGCCGGTCGGGCCCGGGGTGTCAGGGATGCGGGCGGCTCATTCGCTCCAGATCAGCACCGGGTCGCGCCGCCTGCCCTGGGCAGCAAGGGCATCGAGGTAGGCCTGCCAGTAGGCCTCGCGGTTCCGGCACAGCTCGTAGAGGTAATCCCAGCTGTAGAGGCCGCTGTCGTGGCCGTCGCTGAACACCAGCTGGATGGCGTAATGGCCGACCGGCTCGATGGCGGTGATGTTGACCAGGTTCTTGCCGGCCGGCAGTTCGCCACCGCTGCCGCCGTGGCCGCGCACTTCCGCCGAGGGCGAGTGTACGCGCAGGAACTCGCAACTGAGCCGGTAGCACTCGCCGTGGCCGTAATCGAGTTCCAGCTCGCGCGATTTCTGGTGCAGGCGGATGTCGGTGGGAACGGGCATCTCAGCGTGTCTGCCGTTTCAGCAGCATGGAATCGACCTTGTTGGCGGCCAGGGTTTCCCGCGCGGCATTGGCCTTGGCGCTGTCGCCAAACGGGCCAACCAGCACACGGTTCCAGGTTTCGCCGTTGTTCAGGGTGACTTTCTCGACATAGGTGTCGAGGCCCATCAGGATCAGTTCGGCACGGCGCCGGTCGGCATCGGCGGCCTGCTTGAAGGAGCCTACCTGCAGCACATACACCTCGTTGGCGGCGGCTGCACTGCCGGCGGCCTTGCTGTCCTGGTCGGGCACGCGGGTCTCGTTGCGCGGCAGCACGGTGTAGAAGGTGTAGTCGGGCGATTCGGCACGTACCGGTTCGGCCTTCGGCTTGGCTGCCTTGGGTGCCGGTTTGGCGGCCGCGGCGCCGGCAGCGGGCTTGTCGGCCGGCAGTTTCACGCTGGCCAGCCAGGCCAGGCCGCCCACACCGAGGCCGATCACCACACCGGCGACCAGCAACACCCAGGCCGGACGGCCTGCGCGGGCAGGTTTGCGGGAGCGGGCGGGTTTGCGTGCAGCCATGGCGGGTTCCGTTGCTGTGTGGTGTGGCGGGGTTACATGCTCTCGGGCGCGCTGACGCCGAGGATGTCCAGGCCGTGGCCGATCACGGCACGCACGGCCAGGCTCAGCGCCAGCCGTGCATCACGCAGCCCGGCATCGTCGACCAGTATCTTATGCCCGTTGTACCAGCTGTGGAAATCACCGGCGAGGTCGCGCAGGTAATGTGCCAGCGTGTGCGGTGCGCGCTCCAGTGCGGCGCGTTGCAGGATTTCCGGGTAGGTTTCCAGCCGTTCCAGCACGGCGCGTTCCTCGCCGCTGTCGAGGCGGGCGAGTGCGGCAATGCCGGCTGCCGTGTCGATGGCTAGGCCGGCCTCGGCCAGCTTGCCCAGTACGCTGCAGACGCGGGCGTGTGCGTACTGGATGTAGTACACCGGGTTGTCCTTGGTCTGCGAGCGTGCCAGGTCGATGTCGAATTCCAGCGGTACTTCCGGTGAGCGCATGAGGTAGAAAAAGCGCGTGGCGTCGTTGCCGGCTTCGTCGATCAGGTCCTGCAGCGTGACGAAATTGCCGCTGCGCTTGCCCATGCGGCCGGATGACAGCGTGACGAACTGGATCAGCGCGACATGGAAACGGTCACCGTGACCGGTGAGGGCCTCGATGGCAGCGCGCACGCGGGCGATGTAGCCGTGGTGGTCGGCGCCCCAGACATCGATCAGGGTGTCGAAGCCGCGATCGAGCTTGTCGAGGTGGTAGGCGACATCGGCGGCAAAATAGGTGTGCACGCCGTTGTCGCGCACCAGCACGCGATCCTTCTCGTCGCCGAGCTCACTGGTGCGCAACCAGAGCGCGCCGTCGCGCCGGTAGGTGTGGCCGCGTTCATCCAGCCGTGCCAGTGCGCGGTCGATGGCGCCGCTGTCGGCCAGCGTGCGCTCCGAATACCACTGGTCGAACGACACGCGAAAGGCATCGAGGGTGCTGCGGATCGCGCGCAGCTGGGTGTCGAGCCCGAAATCCTGTACGGCACGGTAATCGCTGCCGAGCAGTTCACGGACGCGCGCGATCAGCGCATCGAGGTGCGCTTCCTTTTGCGCCTTGATGGCATCGCCCTCACCATCCGGGTCGGGCGGCAGGCCCTGCATCACGGCGCTGTAGGGCTGGAAGAAACGGCGGCCTGCGCTGGCCAGCAGGGCCTCGCCGCAGTGCCGCACATAGTCGCCGGGATAGGCGCGTGACGGGATGCGCACGGTGTCGCCACAGGCTTCCAGGTAGCGCAGGAAGACCGATACCGCGAGCACATCGGCCTGGCGGCCGGCATCGTTGATGTAGTACTCGCGGTGCACGCGGTAGCCGGTGGCGGCGAGCAGCCTGGCGAGTGCCGAGCCGTAGGCAGCACCGCGGCCGTGACCGACGTGCAGCGGTCCGGTGGGGTTCGCCGAGACGAATTCGAGCAGCACGCGCTCGCCGCGGCCGACATCGGTGCTGGCGAAGGACTGCACATCGGCGAGGATGCGGCGGATGGCGTCGAAACGGCTGTCGGCGCTCAGGAAGAAGTTGATGAAGCCGGGGCCGGCGATGTCGGTCTTCAGCACGGCCGGCGAGGGCGGCAGGGCTGCGACCAGCGCACTGGCAATGTCGCGCGGCTTGCGGCCGGCCGGTTTTGCCAGCACCAGCGCGAGGTTGCTGGCGAAGTCGCCGTGCGCGGGATCGCGCGTGCGCTCCACCTGGATGGTGGCTTGCAGGCCGTCGGGTACCAGCCCCTGCGCTTGCAGCGACTGCAATGCCGTGGCGAGCAGGGAGGTGATCAGGTCTTTCATCGGGGACGGTTACCGCGGCTGGCAGGGCGCGCCATTATCACCGCTGGCGGCAGGCCTGCCAAATGGCGGGCACTCACGGCATGTCGACCGGATCCACGTCCACACCCCAGCGCAGGCGCTGGCGGCGGGCGGCGGCCTCCACGGCCGGTACCAGCGCATCGAGCGCGACATGCAGTGGCCCGCGCTCGTGGCTGGCCAGCAGCAGCAGGAAGCGGTAACGGCCGGCCTTGCGTTCCATCATTGCCGGCAGCGGTCCGATCAGGCGGGTGCCGGCCGGCAGCGGGCAGGCCTGGCGCGCCTCGCGCAGCAGCCGTTCGGGCGGGCCGGGTTGCTCGGCCTCGGCGCGCAGCAACGCCAGGTGGCCGAACGGCGGCAGGCCGTTGCGGCGGCGTTCCTCCAGCACGGCCGTGATGAAGGGCCGGTAACCACCCTGGATCAGCTGCAGCAGCCACGGGTGCTCGGGCAGGTGGGTCTGGATCAGCACCTCGCCGGGATGGTTGCCGCGGCCGGCACGGCCGGCCACCTGCATCAGCAGCTGCCCCATGCGCTCGGGGCCGCGGAAATCGGCGGTGAACAGCCCCTGGTCGGCATCCAGCACGCCCACCAGCGTGACGTGCGGGAAATGGTGCCCCTTGGCCAGCATCTGGGTGCCGACCAGCAGGCAGGGCTGGCTGGCATTGACCGGCGCCAGCAGCTGTTCCATCGACTGCCGGCTGCGGGTGCTGTCGCGGTCGATGCGCAACACCGGGAATTGCGGGAACAGGCGAGCCAGGGCCTGCTCGCTGCGCTGGGTGCCGGCGCCCAGCGCCAGCAGGGCATGGCTGTGGCAGCGCGGGCACTGCGACGGGCGCGGGCTGCGGCTGTCGCAGTGGTGGCAGCGCAGGCCGGGCGGGCGGCTGTGCAGCGTCAGGCGGGCACTGCAGTGCGGGCAGGTGGCGTGCCAGCCGCAGTCGTGGCACAGCAGGCTGGGGGCATAGCCGCGGCGGTTGATGAACAGCAGGGCCTGGTGGCCGGCCTGCAGGGTGTGCTGCAGGGCCTGCAGCAGCGGCGCCGAAAACCCCTCGTCCAGGACCTGGTGGCGGGTGTCGATCAGGCGCCAGGCCGGCAGTGCCGCGTGGCCGGCGCGCTCCGGCAGGTGCAGGTGGCGGTACCGCCCTTCCAGCGCATGCGCCAGGCTTTCCGCAGACGGCGTGGCCGAGCCCAGCAGCACCGGGATGCCGCGGTCGAAGGCGCGCTTGATGGCGACGTCGCGGGCGTGGTAACGAAAGCCCTCCTGCTGCTTGAAGGCGGCATCGTGCTCCTCGTCGATGACGAGGATGCCGGCTTCCGGCAGCGGGATGAACACGGCAGAGCGGGTGCCGATCAGCACGCGGGCCCGGCCGCTGGCGGCGTCCTGCCAGGCTTGCTCGCGCTCGCGCTCGCCAAGGCCGGAGTGGTAACAGGCGACACGCTCGCCGAAGCGTTCGCGGAAGCGTTGCACGGTCTGCGGTGTCAGGCCGATTTCCGGCACCAGCACCAGCGCCTGGCCGCCCCGTGCCAGCACTGCCGCGATGGCCTGCAGGTAGACCTCGGTCTTGCCGCTGCCGGTGACGCCTTCGAGCAGGAAGCAGGCATAGCGGCCGAGCTGGCCGGTGATGGCGGCGATCGCCGCCCGCTGTGCCGTGTTGGGGGTGGGCAGGCCGGCGGCCGGCGGGGTGGTGACGGGTTCCGCAGCGCCCACCGGCAGGCGGCCTGCCTCGGCGAGGCCCCGCTGCAGCAGGGCACGCAGCACGGTGCCGGTGTAGCCCTCGGCCTTCAGGGTGTCCAGTGGCAACGGGCTGCCGGCAGCCTGCAGGCG
>LAHR01007297.1_pt1 | contig 16591 bp, 13 predicted proteins | sample 329641 | NCBI WGS metagenome assembly LAHR01 (sample SAMN03275701, study PRJNA271635) | activated sludge metagenome | isolation source: Sample C-3 Sludge from acetogenic chamber (third chamber) of Anaerobic...
CGGCCTTCTAAGCCGTAGGTTGCAGGTTCGAGTCCTGCCGGGCGCGCCAATTCCCGGCAGTTGGTACGGCAGTTTGGTTTCCATGGTGGACGTAGCTCAGTTGGTAGAGCTCAGGATTGTGATTCCTGCGGTCGTGGGTTCGATCCCCATCGTCCACCCCATATAAAAAAACCCCGGCTTGCCGGGGTTTTGCTTTTCCAGGGCCTGTGTGTCAGGCCAGGCTGCGGAACTGGCCGGTTGCCAGGTCAAGGGCTTCGAGGTCGACCTTGGCCAGGTTGAAGTACCAGCCGTGCAGGTTGAGCTCGCCGCGGTCGACGGCTTCCTTGACCCAGGGATAGGTGCCGAGGTTCTTCAGCGATACGCCCAGTGCGGCGCGGCTGCAGTCGCAGGCCTGTTTCTCGATCGGTTCGTGCGGCATTTTTTCCAGGGTGTCGCGTGCCACGTTTTCCATCACGCTCATCCACTCGCCGAGCGGGTGATCCGGGGCGGTTTCCTGTGCCACATTGCCAAGCAGGGTCATGATGCCGCCGCAGCGTGAGTGGCCCATGATGACGATGTGGCGGACTTTCAGCTTCAGTACCGCAAATTCCAGTGCCGAGGCCGTGGACTGGTAGTGGCTGTCGGTGCGGTAGGGTGGCACCAGGTTGGCCACGTTGCGGATCATCAGGATGTCGCCGAGGTCGGCATTGGTGATGATGGCCGGATCCACACGGGAATCACAGCAGGCGATGATCATGACGCGGGGCGATTGGTTTTCGAGCAGTTTGCGGTAAGGGTGGCTTTGTTGCTGGATGGCGCCGGCGCGGAAGTCCCGGAAGCCCTGGATGAGGGTCTCGATGCTGCGCATGGAACGACTCCGTGTCTGGGGATGGCGGGGTGCTATTCTAGGGCGTCGGGGCCTGCCGGGCTACCCGTCCGTGCCAGGTTCCTGCCAATTCCCCATGGGAGTACCGGATACCATGCCAGCCCTCTACCGACGTCCTGTTGACCTGCTGTTGTTCGTTTTTTATGCCGTTTCCGCAGCCTATGGCCTGTTGTTCAGCCTGCCGGAGGCGCTGGGCGTGCCGGTGGCCCCGGACAGCCCCTGGCTGCCGCTGCGCTGGCTGCATGGCTGGGCCGTGACGGATGAGCCGGCCCACCTGCTGGTGCCCTTGCCGCCATACCTGCTGGCGGCCACCGCGATTGACGGCTTCGTGCATTCGCCGTTCCTGCTGGTGTTGCTGGTGGCACTGTGGCGGGGCTGGGACGGCATCCGTCCCTGGGCCTTGTTGTTTGCCGGCTCGTCGGTCACCAACATGGCGTATTACCTGCTGCACACCTTCCTGGGTGATCACCCGCCACCGGATACGGCCCGCTACCTGGTGCTGAACCTGCCGTGGCTGCTGATGCCGCTGCTGCTGGCCTGGCGCATGCGCCGACACCGCCCGTTCATGGCATCGCGCAGTTAATTCTCTGTAACGTCCCGGGCTTTCCGTTGCCTTTTGCAGGAGGCTCCGATACGGTTCACGCCTCGACAGCAGCAAGCCGGAGCCGTGCGTGGGCTGGGACCAATCCGTCGATTTCCTCGTGGTGGGTAGCGGTGGCGGTGGCCTGACCGCTGCCCTGGTTGCGCACGACTTGGGCCTGGACACGCTGGTACTGGAAAAAGCCGATTGCTATGGCGGCACCACGGCCATGTCCGGTGGCGTGATCTGGGTTCCCGACAACCACCTGATGAAGGCAGCCGGCATTGCCGACTCGCGCGAGGATGCGCTGGCGTACCTGCGCCGGGTGGTGGGTCCCGAGGTTGCTGCCGACCGCCTGGAAGCCTATGTCGATCACGCACCGCAGATGCTGCGTTACCTCGAGCAGCACAGCCGGGTGCGGTTCAACGCGGCCGTGCAGTACAGCGACTACTACGCCGAGTTGCCGGGCGGCAAGCCGGGTGGCCGTTCCCTGGATCCGGTGCCGATCAGCCGGCGTGCGCTGGGCGAGGAACACCTGCGCCTGCGGCCGCCGGTTGGCGAGCGCGTGCTGAAGCGCTTCATGATCACGGCGATTGAAGCCCACGATGTCATGCAGTCGAAGGCCCGGCAGGCCTGGATCATCGGCAAGCGCCTGCTGCTGCATTACCTGGACATTCCCTGGCGCCTGCGCGGCCTGCCGGATGCCCGCCTGACCCTGGGGCAGGGCCTGGTCGGCAACCTGCGTGCCTCGCTGCTGGATCGCCGGGTGCCACTGTGGCTCAACACGGCGGTGCAGGAGCTGGTGGTGGAAGGTGGCCGGGTTACCGGTGCGGTCATCGTGCGCGAGGGCAGGACCCTGCGCATTGCAGCCCGCAAGGGTGTGTTGCTGGCTGCCGGCGGTTTTGCCCAGAACACGGCCCTGCGCAAACGCTACCAGCAGGAGCCGATCGGCAACCGCTGGACCAATGCCAACCCGCACGACATGGGTGATGGCATCCTGATGGGGGAGGCCGTGGGCGCGGCACTGGAGTTCATGCACTGTGCCTGGTGGACGCCGACCTACATCCTGCCCGATGGCACGCCCGAGGCACTGATCGTCGGCAAATCGATGCCCGGCTGCATTTTTGTCAACAAGGCCGGCCGCCGTTTCGTCAATGAAGCCGCACCGTACGAGGATGTGGTGAAGGGCCAGTACGCTGCCAACAAGGCCGCTGAGCCGAGCATCCCGTGCTTCATGGTGTTCGATGCGCGTTACCGCCGCCAATACACCATTGGCAATGGCCGCATCCTGCCCTCGACGATGATGCCGGACGACCGCGTGCCGCCGCGTTATTTCGAATCGGGTTTCCTGCAGAAAGGCGAGACCCTGCGCCACCTGGCCGGCAAGATCGGCATCGACCCGGAAGGGCTGGAAGCCACCATCAGCCGCTTCAACCGCTTTGCCGCCAGCGGCGTGGACGAGGACTTCCGCCGTGGCGAGGCGTTGCAGGACCGCTATTACAGCGACATCAAGGTGCAGCCGAACCCCACCCTGGCGCCACTGCTCGAGCCGCCGTTCTACGCCATTGCCATCTACCCCGGTGACCTGGGCACCAAGGGTGGCCTGAAATGCGATGCGCGTGCCCGCGTGCTCGACGGGCAGGGGCAGGTGATCGCCGGGCTGTATGCCACCGGCAACTGCTCGGGTGCGGTGATGGGCAACAGCTACCCCGGTGCCGGCTCCACCATCGGCCCGGCCATGGCCTTCGGCTACATTGCCGCCCGTGATGCCGCCGGCTGCCATGCGGCGTGATCCGGGCCTGCAATTCCCCTTTGCCGAGGCGCCCGCCATCGGCCAGCCGATGGCCGTGGCACCGGGTGTGTACTGGCTGCGCATGGGCTTGCCGCTGGCACTGGACCACATCAACCTGTATCTGCTGGAAGCCGGTGAGGGCTGGTACATCGTCGATACCGGCATGAACCTCGATGGCACACGGCAGTGCTGGGAAGCCGTGTTCTGCGATTTCCTCGGCAATCGCCCGCTACTGGGCGTGATCGTCACGCACATGCACCCTGACCATGTCGGCCTGGCCGGCTGGCTGTGCGAGCGCTTCCGCGTGCCATTGCTGATGACCGCCGGCGAGTATTTCAGCGCGCGTGTCTACAGTGCGCCACCGGCAGCCGTGCCCTGGACCACCGAACAGTTTTTCCGCCGCCTGGGCATGGACGATGATTTCATCGGCAGCCTCAGGCGCCGCATGCGTGGCTTCGGGACCCTGGTGGGCGAATTGCCGGGCAGTTACCAGCGCCTGCGCGATGGCGAGGTGCTCACGCTGGGCAGCCGGCAGTGGCGCGTGCTGGTGGGTACCGGGCATTCCCCCGAACATGCCTGCCTGTATTGCGAGGCGCTGGGGGTGCTGCTGTCCGGTGACCAGGTCATTGCCGGCATCAGTCCCAATGTCAGCGTGATGGCCACTGAGCCGGAAGCGAATCCCCTGGCCGGCTGGCTGGAATCACACCGGCGTTTCATGACCCTGCCGGCCGATACCCTGGTGTTGCCGGCACACAACCTGCCGTTCCGCGGCCTGCAGGTCCGCCTGCAGCAGCTGATCGATCACCACGAAGACCACATGCTGGCGCTGGAAGAGGCCTGTGTGCAGCCCAAAAGCGTACCGGAATTGCTGCCGGTGCTGTTTGGCAAGGCACTCAACGACACCGTGATTACGATGGCCATCGGCGAGTGCCTGTCGCACCTGCACCTGCTGATGCAGCGCCGGCGCATCGAGCGCACCCTCGCGGTGGATGGTGTGTACCGTTACCACGCCATCGACCCGACGCTGGCGCAACGCGCCACCGGCTGCCACCGGCCGGATGACACCGCCCTGATGGTCTGAGCGGCCGGGCCTACTGTCCCGGCATGGGCGGAAACGCTGCCGGCGAAGCGCCCCGGGCGGTCCGCCAGTGCGCTGCTGCCTTTGGCGCCTGCCGCCTTATAATGGGCCGCCTGCGTGCCCTGCCGGCAGGGCATGCCGAATGACCATCCGAGGAGAGACTGCATGAGTATCGACAGCCGCGCCCTGCGCAATGCCCTGGGCCAGTTCGCCACCGGGGTGACCGTGATTACGGCACAACCGGCCGGGGGTGCGCCATTTGGCATGACGGTGAATTCCTTTTCGGCCCTGTCGCTGGACCCGCCGCTGGTGCTGTGGAGCCTGCAGAAGAATTCCGATTGTGCCGGTAATTTCGCACGCTGCACGCACTACACGGTGAATGTGCTGCAACATGACCAGGTTGCCGTGTCGAATGCGTATGCAAAAAAGGGCGAGCACGACCTCAGGCCCGGTGATTTCCGGATAGGCCGCTCGGGGGCACCGGTACTGAAGGGCTGCATGGCCAATTTCGAATGCCGCATCGAGGCGCGCCATGACGGCGGCGACCACCTCATCCTGGTGGGCCGTGTGCTGGAGATGCAGGTCCTGCCCGAGCGCAAGCCGCTGGTATTCTTCGCAGGCCGTTACCGCGAGCTGAAGTAGGCAGCAGCCGGCACATGAAGTTCTGCCCCGGATGCGGTGGTGGCCTCAGGCAGCAGGTGCCGCCGGGTGACCAGCGTGAGCGGCATGTCTGCATGGCCTGCAGCACCGTCCATTACCAGAACCCGAAAATGGTGGTGGGTTGCCTGCCGGTCTGGGGTGAGCGGGTCTTGCTGTGTCGGCGTGCCATCGAGCCGCGCCGGGGCTTCTGGACCCTGCCGGCGGGTTTCCTCGAGCTGGATGAATCGACCCTCGAAGGGGCGCTGCGCGAAACCCGTGAGGAAGCTGCCGCCGGGATCGAGCGGCCGGAACCGTACTGCCTGTATGAACTGCCGCACATCGGCCAGGTGTACCTGTTCTACCGCGGCACCTTGCGCGAGGGCCGTTTCGGGGTAGGGCCGGAATCGCTGGAAAGCGGCCTGTTCCTGGAAGCGGAAATCCCCTGGGATGAGCTCGCCTTCCCGATCGTGCGCCGTACGCTGCAGCATTTCTTCGCAGACCGCCTGACCGGGCAATTCCCGTTTCACGCGGAGGACGCCCGCCCTTAGGGTTGCCGTGCCGACAGCCGGGCCAGGGTGAGGTATTTGCCCGGCTGGCCTGCAAATACCTTGTCGCCACCCAGTTGCAAGGCCAGGGCGAGTTCGGTGGCTGCCTCGGCGGTGTCGCCGTTTTCGTACAGGCTTTGCCCCAGCTTGAACCGGATCACCGGGTTCTGCGTATTGTTGTGGCAGCAAGCCGCCGAGCGCAGGGCTTCGATGGCCAGCGGGTAGCGCTGTTCAGCCAGGTAGGCATCGCCGATGGCAGTGAGCACCCAGCCGCTTTCTTCGTGGTCGGTTTGCGGTGTGGGGATGAGGGTCCAGGCCTGGTAGAACAGGCGCAGTGCGGCGGACGGTGCGCCGGCATCCAGCAGGCGATAGCCTTCCTGGCACAGGGGCAGGATGAGGCGGGGCAGCGGGCCGGTCGGGGCTTTCATGAACCGTATAATAGCCGAGCGTCATGCCCTTGCCAGTGGGTGCAGGGGCGGTGTCTTGGCAACAGGAGGGTGGTATGGCATTCCCGGAAACCGGCAAGCTGGCCCCGGCATTCAGCCTGCCGGACGCGCAAGGCAGGACCGTGGCGCTGAAGGATTTTCGCGGCAAGAGCCATGTGCTGCTGTATTTCTACCCGAAAGCGATGACCCCGGGTTGCACGGTGCAGGCCTGCGGGCTACGCGATGCTGCCAAGGCACTGGCCAAGGCTGGTATCACCGTGCTGGGCGTGAGCCCGGACCCGGTGCCGCGCCTGCAGAAATTCATCGACAAGGAAAAACTCGATTTCACCCTGTTGTCGGATGCCGATCATGCCGTGGCATTGAAGTACGGTGCCTGGGGTCCCAAGCAGTTCATGGGCCGCAAATTTGATGGCATCCTGCGTACCAGCTTCATCATCGGCAGTGACGGCAAGCTGAAGCACGTGATGGACAAGGTCAATACCAAGACGCATCACGAAGACGTGCTGGCCTGGGTGGCGGCCAACCTGTAGGGCGGTTGCGCTGCAATACCAAGATTTAATGTCGCTTGTGTGGGTGGAGCGTCTAGAATGACGCACCGGCAGCAGGGGGATCCAGCATGAACAAGGGCCTGGTACGCATGGCCGTCGCCTTGGCGGTCATTTTTGGTGGGGTCTTCGGCTTCACCGTGGTCAAGCATGTCCTCATCAAGAAAGGCATGGCGTCCTATGTGCCGCCGCCTGTCACGGTATCTGCCGAGCCTGCCATGGCCGAACACTGGGAGCGCAGCATCCAGGTAGTGGGTACCCTGCATGCCCGCCAGGGTGTCGACCTCAGTGCCGAGGTAAAGGGTGTGGTGCGCAACCTGGCTTTCCGGCCGGGCGACACCGTCGAGGCTGGCGTGCTGCTGGTTGAGCTGGATGACCGTGTCGAGCAGGCCAACCTGCGCAGCCTGGAAGCCCAGTTGCGCCTGGCAGAAATCAATTACGAGCGTGACAAGCGGCTGATTGCCAGCAAGGCGATCTCGAAAACCGATTTCGACACCATCGAAGCCCGCCTGAAGGATGCACAGGCCCAGGTGGACCGTACGCGCGCCATCATCGACAAAATGCATATCCGTGCGCCGTTCCGTGGCCGTGTCGGGGTTCCCTTGGTCAAGGTGGGGTCCTATGTCGGCGATGGGGATGCCCTGGTGACATTCCAGGCACCCGATGCCCTGTACCTGGAGTTTTCCTTGCCTGAGCGCTATTTCAAGGATCTGGTGCTGGGCCAAAAAGTGCGTTTCACGACGGACAGCTACCCGCAGCAGCCGTTCGTGGCAGCCATCAGCGCCATCAACGTCAAGATCGACGACAACACCCGCAGCGTGCTGGTCAGGGCCGATGTGGCGCCTTTCGATGCCGAGTTGTTGCCTGGCATGTTCGCCAATGCCGAAGTCATCCTGGAAGAAAGCGTGCCGGTGCTGGCCATCCCGCAATCGGCCATTACCTATAACCTGTATGGCAACTCGGTGTATGTCGTCCGCAGCGGGCAGGCCGAGGATGGCAGTGCGGTGGATACCGTGGAACGGGTGTATGTCACGCCGTCGAGCCGGCGCGGCAACCGCGTGGCCATTGCCGGCGAAGTCAGTGCGGGCGATCGCGTGGTGATTGCGGGGCAGATCAAGCTGTCCAGCGGCGCCCGCGTGATCGTTGACAACAGCATCGCACTGAAGGGTCGCTGATCATGCACTTTACCGATGTGTTCATCCGGCGTCCCGTGCTGGCGACGGTGGTCAGCCTGGTCATCCTGCTGATGGGGCTCAAGGCCTTCGATATCCTGCAGGTGAGGCAATACCCGGAAATCAGCAATGACGTGGTCAGCGTGACCACCTTGTATCCCGGTGCCGATGCCGAGCTGGTCAAGGGGTTCATCACGACGCCGCTGCAGCATGCCATCGCAACGGCTGAAGGCATCGATTTCATCAGCTCCACCAGTGACGAAGGAAAGTCCAGCATCCTGGCGTATGTGCGGCCGGACAGTGATGTCAACATCGTCATGCAGGAGGTCATCGGCAAGGTCAACAAGATGCGTGGCCAGCTGCCGGTCAGCGCCGAAGACCCCATCATCGAAAAGCAGATCAACGTGGGTGGTGACACGCTGCAGTACATCGGTTTCTACAGCGACCGCATGACGGAAGAGCAGATTACCGATTACCTCGGCAAGGCCGTCGAGCCAATCCTGAGTACCCTGCCGGGTGTCGGGCGGGCAGAAATCCATGGCACCAAGACATTTGCGATGCGGATATGGCTGGACAGCAACCGCATGGCGGCATTCCACATCAGTGCCGAGGATGTCCACGATGCCCTGGCCATGAACAATTTCCAGAGTGCTGCCGGCCAGCTCCGCGGGGATTACGTACTGTTCAATGTGTCTGCGGCGACCAGCCTGGAAACACCGGAAGGCTTTGCCGACATCGTGATCCGCAATGACGGGGGCAGCCTGGTGCGGATCCGCGATATCGGCCGGGTGGAGCTCGGTTCCGAAAGCTACAATGCCAGCATCCGTTTCAGTGGCAAGAATGCCATCTTCATCAAGATGTCGGCGGGCACCAAGGCCAATCCGCTGGATGTGGCGCGTGCCGTGCGTGAGGCCCTGCCGGAAATCGAACGGCAGCTACCGCCTGGCCTGCGGCTCGAGCTGGTTTTTGATACGACCATCGCGATCGAGCGCTCCATCCGCGAGGTGGCCAAGACCATCATTGAGGCCAGCCTCATCGTCATCGTGGTGATTTTCCTGTTCCTGGGCAACATGCGTTCCGTGATCATCCCCGTGGTTACCATCCCGCTGTCGCTGATTGGCGTCTTGATGGTGATGCTGCTGATGGGCTTCTCGGTCAATTTGCTGACCATGCTGGCCATGGTGCTGGCGATCGGCCTGGTGGTGGACGATGCCATCGTGGTGGTGGAAAACATCCAGCGCCACATGGAGGCTGGCCAGGGGCCGATGGATGCGGCCTTGCAGGGCGCGCGCGAAATCGCCTTCCCGGTCATCGTGATGACCCTGACGCTGGCTGCCGTGTACGGCCCGATCGGCTTCGTGGAAGGCGTGACCGGCAAGCTGTTCACGGAGTTTGCCTTCACCCTGGCCGGTTCGGTCATCGTGTCCGGCGTCATTGCCCTGACGCTGTCGCCGATGATGTGCGCCCGCTTGCTGATACCCCATGCGGCCACTGCCGGCAGTGTCGCCGGACGGATCGATCGCGGGTTTGAAAGCCTGAAGCAGCGCTACAGCCGCTCGCTGCGTTCGGCCCTCGGCAACCGTGCGCCTTTCGTGCTGTTGATCGTGACGGTCATTTCCTCCATTTATTTCCTGTATCGCGAGATACCGAAAGAACTCGCCCCCAGCGAGGATTACGGCGTGATTTTTGTCATGGGGGCAGCACCGCTGTCGGCCAGCATCGACTACATCACGGCCTACAACGACCAGATCGAATCGGTGTACGCCGGTCTGCCTGAACACAAGGGCAGTTTCATCATCAGCGGGTACCCGACCACCAACAACTTCCTGTCGCTGCTGATGCTGAAGGACTGGTCGGAGCGTGACCGCTCCCAGGCAGAGGTGCAGGCTGACCTGCAGCAGCAACTGGGCAAGGTGGCCGGGTTGCGCGTGAGCTCATACAACCTGCCGGGCATCCCGGGTGCCACGGGCGGGTTGCCACTGCAGTTTGCCCTGATGTCAACGGCTTCCGATGAGCTGATCTACCAGGTGGCGCAGACGATGCTGCAGGAGATGCGCTCCAGCGGCTTGTTCCTGTATGCGGCCAGTGACCTGGAATTCGACAAGCCGCGCCTGAAGATCACCGTGAATCGCGAAAAGGCTGCCGAACTGGGTGTCAGCATGGAGGCGATCGGTACGGCGCTGGCGCTTTTCCTCGGCGAGGGGCAGGTCGGGCGGTTTGCCTACAGCAACTACAGTTACAAGGTCATCCCGCAGCTGGAAGGCTCCCTGCGCGACAACCCGGAGTGGCTGGAAACCTACCAGGTGCCGACGGCGCTTGGCCACATGGTGCCCCTGTCTGCGATGGTGGACTGGGAAATCGTGCCGGCACCCAACAAGCTGGCACAGTTCCAGCAACTGAATGCCACCTACATCGGTGCGCTGCCGATGCCCGGGGTCACGATGGGCCGCATCATTGATTTCATGGAGCAGAAGTCGAAGGAGCTGCTGCCGGCTGACTTCAGGCACGATTACATGGGTGAGTCGCGCCAGTATGTGAAGGAAGGCAATGCCCTGGCGTGGACATTCGTGTTCAGTTTCGTGCTGATTTACCTGGTGCTGGCTGCCCAGTTCGAAAGCTTCATCGACCCGGTGGTGGTGTTGGTCAGTGTGCCGATGTCCATCTGCGGGGCGCTGATCCCGATGGCGCTTGGCGTGGCAACCATGAATATCTATACCCAGATCGGCCTGGTGACGCTGATCGGCCTGATCAGCAAGCACGGCATCCTGATCGTCGATTTTGCCAATCGCCTGCGGGCTGAAGGCCTGCCGGTTGTGGAGGCGGTTGAACAGGCAGCGGCCATCCGCCTGCGGCCGATCCTGATGACGACGGCGGCGATGGTGTTTGGTGTGCTGCCGTTGCTGCTGGCCAGCGGCCCGGGTGCCGTATCACGCCAGGGCATCGGCTGGGTGATTGCTTCCGGCATGGCGGTGGGCACCTTGTTCACGCTCTATGTGGTGCCGGTGATCTACACCTACCTGGCAAGCCGTACGCGCCATGGGGAGGCATCCTGAGCTGCTGTCCGGCAATGCAACAGGGGGGCCGATGGCCCCCCTGTGCGTTGTGGCCTGGCCGCCGGCTAGAGATCCATGGCGACGCGGAAACCGGTTTCCGGCTTGCGGATCTGAGCGAAACCCTTTTCGCGTGAACGGCTGTACAACTTGTTGTCGGTATCGTTGAAGGAACCGCCGCGGATGACCCGGTGGTAGCAGTGGTCCGTATCACCGTTCCAGGCGCTGCCATCGGTGGGTGCCTTGCTGTAGGACTCCTCGTGGCAATCCTGCACCCATTCGGCCGCGTTGCCGGCCGTGTCGTACAGGCCGAAGGGGTTGGCGTTGAACGAGCCCACGGCCATGCTTTCAAACAGTGACTTGTTGTTCCAGGCCGTGGTGCAGCCGCGGCGGCAGTTGGCCTGGTCCTTGGCCTGGTCGCCCCACCAGTAGGGGGTATCGGTGCCGGCACGGGCGGCATATTCCCATTCCGCTTCGCTGGGCAGGCGGTACGGCTTGCCGGTTTTCTTGCGCAACCAGGCGACATAGGCCTGGGCATCGTCCCAGTTGGTGCCCGTGACCGGGAAGTTGTCGGCACGGGCGCCCAGCCCGGACGGGGTTTCCAGTCCTTCCTTTTGCAGGAACAGGCGGTATTCGGCCCAGCTGACTTCGTAGCGGCCGATGGCAAACGGTTTGGCAATGGTGACCTTGTGGGCGGGGCGTGCTGCCGCGATCTTGCCGCTGGCATCGCCCATCGTGAAGCTGCCGGCCGGCAGTACCACCATGGACGGGCCGTTGCCGCCCTCGGGTATGGCATCCATGAAGATGTCGCCGACCTGGTAGCTGCGCTGCCTGGGTTTCAGCACGACATCGACTTCAGCATCGCCATCACGCAGTTCGATGGTCCTTTCCTGTGGCCAATGGTCTGCATGGCTGAATGCCAGGGTGTAGCGTCCCGGCGGCAGGGTCATGCCGGTTTCGTACGGGCGATCAAGCTCGACGATGCGGATGCTGGCATCCTGCGGCAGCACCAGGGCCTTGATGCGGAATTCCTGCGGCTCCTGTGCTGTGGCTGCAGGCGGTGTCGCGACGGCGGGCGGGCTGGCGGTTGCCGTGGCAGCAGGCGCGGTGGCGGCCGGTTTTGCTGGCGAGACGGGTTTCTGGGCCACGGCCGGTGCGGCTGCCTGGCCCGCCGTGCCCTGCAGTCCGACATACAGGCCGGCTGCCGTGCCGCCCAGCAGCAGGGCCAGCAGTACATAGACCACCATGGGTGGGGCGAGCCGGCGGGCACGGTGGCTGGCGAGGGCCGCAGCGATGCTGTCGCCCGGGATTTCGGCGGTGGCGGTGTCGTGGTTGCCGCCCCGCATCGCGGGGTTGGCCTCCAGCGGGTCCTGTGCCACGGATTTCAGCACCAGGCCATGCCTGGGTGAGAAGCGCAGGCGCAGCAGGCATTCAAAGCGGCCGAAGAAACGCTTCACCAGCAGCCCCAGCAGGGCGCCCAGTGCCGACAGCAGGGCCTGGATCAGCGAGAAAGCCTGCAATGCCGTGGGCTGGGTGGGTTCCAGCAGGATGTTCTGGGTGCCGGCCACGCCGCCTTCGAGGGCGTTGATGGCCTGGATGATGTCGTTGCCGCGGCGGAAGCGGTCTTCCGGCTTCTTGGCCAGCATCTTGTTCAGCAGCGGCTGGAACATCTTGTACTGGACCGGCAGGCTCGGCAGCGGGGCGGTCATGTGCTTGACGGCGATCTGCACCGCATCCGGCCCGGAATAGGGCGGCTGCCCCGCGAGCATTTCATGGAACAGGATGCCCAGGCTGTAGATGTCACTGCGGCCGTCGAGCGGCTTGCCCTGGGCCTGTTCCGGGCTCATGTACTGCGGCGTGCCGGCCACCGAGCCGGATTGGTTGGCTTTTTGTGCCGCAGCCATCGTCATGGCGATGCCGAAGTCGAGCAACACGGCGGCGCCGTCCTTGCGGAACAGGATGTTGTCGGGCTTCAGGTCCAGGTGCACATAGCCGCGGTCGTGCATGTGATCCAGCGCCGAGGCGATTTCCTTGGTGACGCGCAGCACTTCGGAAATGCTCAGGCCATTGCTGATGCGCTCCTTGAAGGAGGTGCCCGGCAGGTAATCCATTGCGATGTAGTTCTTGCCCTCGTGCGTGCCGACATCAAAGATGGAAACGATGTTCGGGTGCGACAGGGTGCCGACGATGTTGGCTTCCTTGAAGAACAGGTTGCTGTACTTCGGGTTGGCCGACAGCTCCGGCGACATGATCTTGAGGGCAACCTCACGGCCGATCTTGACCTGGATGGCCAGGTAGACCGTGGCCATGCCGCCTTCATTGATCTTGCGGAGGATCTGGTAATCGGGAATGGGGGTGGCCATAGGGGTTACCGCATGAGAAGGACGGCAAACAGGACGGCAAGCAGCAGGCCGCCCAGGACCAGGATGCGTTGCTTGTCCCGGACGTGGTGGACCAGCGGTGCCAGCGGGGTCCGCAGCAGCCATTTCTGGGCCTTGGCGATGCCGGAGACCGTCATGGGTGCCGACACCAGCTGTACGGTGACATTGTCATGCCCGCCGTTGTCGAGGGCGGCCTGGATCAGCCGGTTTACCAGGGTCTGCTCATCGCCTTCCTGGGCGAGGATCTCGGCAATGGCCTGTTCACTGACGAGGTCGGTCAGGCCGTCGCTGCACAGGAGGATGCGGTGACCGGTTTCCCAGATGCCGGAAATCTGGTCCACGCGGACATCGGCCAGGCTGGCCACGCCCACGGACTGGATGATGACATTTTTCTGCGGGTGATTGGCGGCCTCTTCGGGGCTCAGGCTGCCGCTGTCCACCAGGGCCTGCACCAGCGAATGGTCGCGGCTCATGCGGTAGAGTTCGTTGCCGGTCCACAGGTAGGCGCGGCTGTCGCCGACCCAGTCGATCTCGTATTCGAGGCCATGGGTACGCAGGGCCACCACGGTGGTGCCCATGCCGGCCTTTTCCTTGTGGGCCTGGGCTTCCCGCATGACCTCGTGGTGGGATTCGGCAATGGCCGAACGCAGGGTGCTGCCGTTGAGGATGGCGCGTTCCACATACTCGGTAGCGATGCGGCTGGCTTCCTCGCCGGCTTCGTGGCCGCCCATGCCGTCAGCGACCAGCCACAGCCCCATGTCTGGGCGGGCCAGGAAACGGTCTTCGTTGTTGTCCCGGGCGAGTCCGATATCGGTGGCAGCACCGTATTTCAATGAAGGCATGCGCTCCCGGTTCCTTGCGCTTGTTCTATATTATTGCCGCTGCTGTGGCAGCGGGCCGGTTGCCGACATCATAGACGAAGCCATGCGCCGGTGAAACTGTGGGGGGCTGGGGTTTTGTGCGCGTGGCGGTACGCTGCCCGGCGCCGGGCGCAAGTGGACAATTTCCCCCAGAACGGCTATTTTCTCCCTGCATCATCCTCCCGACAAACCCGGCCAGACCGGGATATAACAACCCGGGGAATACCGACCCATGCTGAAACTCCAGTACACCGACGGCTCCCAGAAAGGGGTCTGGCTCATCGAGCCCAAACAGAAGCTCGGCGCAGACCGCAAGAACGACCTCGTCATGGCAGCCCAGGATGTGGGTGACTTCCATGCCGAAATCCATATCGAGGGAGACAGCCTGAGGCTGGAACCGCTGGGCGGCCATGCCTGCCTGGTCAATGGCAACCGCATTGCCGGTGCCACCCCGATCAAGCTGGGCGACAAGATCCGGCTGGGGGCGGTGGAGCTGGTCGTCATGGATCCCCGCCAGCAACCGAAGCCTGCCGTGAAACCTGCGGCGGTGGCTGCCGCCAGGCCTGCAACGGCTGCTGCTGGCTGGGCCCTGGTGGCACAGCAGGCCGGCATGAACAACAAGCGCTGGCCGATCAAGGGCACCATGGTGATCGGCCGCGCCAATGACTGCGATATCAGCATTGCCTATGACCGCATGTCGCGCAAACATGCCGAACTCAAGGAAAACGGTGCCAGCCTGCTGGTGCGTGACCTCGGTTCTGCCAATGGCACGTTCGTGAACGACAAGCCGGTCAAGGAAGAAACCCGGCTGAAGGCGGGCGACAAGGTCCGCTTCGACATGCTGGCCTTCGTGGTGGAAGGCCCGGGCGGCTCGCAGGAAGACCTCAACAAGACCGTGGTACGGCCGGCCATTGACCTGGCCGCCATCCAGCAACAGGCCAAGGGCCAGAAAAAGGACAAGCCGGCTGCCCGTGCTGCCGCCCCGAAGCCGCTCCCGCGCAACCCTGCAACCCCGTCCCCGGCATCGGCCAGCACTGCGGCACCGGCTGCTGCAGAGGGTGCCAATACGGGGCTCGTGATCGGTGGCATCATTGCGGTCGTGCTGGTTGCGGCCGGCCTGGCCTGGTATTTCCTCGGGCAATGACGCCGCGCCTGCACGCGTCAGGGGATGCCTGGCCGCTGCGGGAGAGCCTGGCATAAGGGAGGTTCGATGCGCTTGTGCAGGCTGTGGGTGCGGATTGGCCGGTTGCTGGCCCTGGCATGCTGCCTCGGGTCAGCCTTGCCGGCCAGCCTGGTGCAGGCCGAGGCATCACCCTTGCCCAGCCTGGAAGCGCCTTTCCTGCTGTCGCCCTACCTGCAACAGGTCATGGTGCAGGAAGGCGCCGATGCCGACCATGCCGCCCTGGCCCAGTCCATCGCCGGCGGTGCCTGGTACCGCCGTGATGCCCGCCTGGCATCCGACTTTACCTTTGAAAACCAATGGTTTGCCTTTTCCCTTGCCAACCCCGGGGTGCACGAGGCGCGCCTGTATGTCGAGCTGGCGGCTCCGGATATCCAGGACCTGGAGTGGTTCGCCTTTGAGTCCGGCCAGCCGCAAACCTATTACCACCTTGGCGCCAGGCAACCGTTTTCGGCACGGCCGGTACCGTACAGCCGGCTGCTACTGCCGCTGGTGATCCCGCCCGGCAAGACGGTGGATGTCGTCCTGCGTTCCCAGGGGCATTCCCGCCTGCTGGTCGAGAAAACCCGGGTCTGGCAGCAGGAGGCCCGCATTGCACGCATGCTGCCGGAAATCAGCGCAATGTGGTTTTTTGTCGGCGTCATGAGCGTGATGATTTTCTATCACCTGTTCATTGCCCTGATTACCCGTGAACGCAGCTACTGGTACTACATCGGCTGGCTGCTGGCTTCGCTGCTGATGATCCTGGCCTTCCAGGGCTACGGGTTCTGGCTGTTGTGGCCGGAATGGGCGTGGTGGGAGGCGCGCGCCACCCTGGTGCTCAGCCTGCTGATGATGGTCATGTTCGGGCTGTTTTCACGCGAATTCCTCAGCCTGCCCGTGCGCCAGCCGATCATCAGCCGGGTCGTCGAAACCACGGCCGGGGCATTGCTGCTGCTGATGGTGCTGTTCCTGCTGCAAGCGGAAGAAACGCTGTTCTGGGTGGTGCGCCTGGGGGTTGGCCTGATGTTCTGCATGGTGGCCACCATCTGGCTGGCCAGCTTCCGGCAAGGGGTGGCCAAGCGGGCAGAAGCACGGCATTTCTTCTTCGCCTGGGCGCCGTTCATGCTCTACAGCGTCTATGAAATCGGCAGCCGCATGTGGACCCAGCGCTGGTATGACCCCGTGGGCCCCATGATGCAATGGGCTTTTGCCCTGACGGTGGCCCTGTTGGCGATTGCACTGGCAGACCGCATGCGCGAATTGCGGGACCGCTCCCAGAAGGCGAGGGTCGAAAGCCGGGCCAAGAGCGAATTCCTGGCCAAGATGAGCCACGAGATACGCACCCCGTTGAACGGCATGCTGGGCATGGCGGCCCTGCTGCGCGAGACCCGCCTCGACAAGACGCAGCGCCATTACAGCGACGTGATTTTCTCGTCCGGTACGGCGCTGCTGACGGTGATCAACGACATCCTCGAC
>LAHR01000081.1_pt1 | contig 16413 bp, 14 predicted proteins | sample 329641 | NCBI WGS metagenome assembly LAHR01 (sample SAMN03275701, study PRJNA271635) | activated sludge metagenome | isolation source: Sample C-3 Sludge from acetogenic chamber (third chamber) of Anaerobic...
GTACTGGGTTTCGCTGCCGAGCTTCTTGTCCATCATCTGCTTCAGGGCGGCCGTGCGCCGGGTGACCAGCGGCAGGGTGCCGGCCAGCTTGCTGATGGTGGCGGCATTGGCGGCGCGCTCGCCTTCATGGGTGGCCAGCTGGCCGTTGAGGCCGGCCTGGCGGCTGAGATAAGCCTGCCATTCGCTGTCCAGCAACTGGTTTTGCAGCAGCTGGTCGGCAGCAGTGGTGTTTGCCGGGAAGGTAATGGCCGGGAACCCTGCGGTGTTGCCATCGGCCTGTTGCTGCAAACGCGCCAGCAGGGCCTGCTGGCGGGCCAGCGTCAAGCGGGTGGTGTGCAGCTCGTTGGCGATGCGCTGCTGGTCGGCCTGGGTCAGGGTGCGGTCCAGCTCAACCAGGGGTACACCCTGCTCGACGAAGCGGCCTTCTTCGACATGGATCACCGTGACAATGCCCTTCTCCAGCGGCTGGATGGTCTTGCTGCGGCCGGAGGGGATGATCTTGCCTTCAGCCACTGCAACAATATTCACATGCCCGAAGCAGGCCCACAGCAGGGCGATCGCAAACAGTGCCGCCAGGCTCAGGCCCAGCCAGCGCGCCAGGGGATGCGGCGGGGTGTGCTGCACCTCCAACGCGGCGGGCAGGAAGGCCAGTTCCTCGCGGGTCTTTTTATCGTCGTTCAGGGTGGCGCGGTTACGCCAGGCATCGATGAGGGTGTCGGGCAGGCTGCCCGGTGCGAACAACCGTTGCTTCACTTGGCTCAGGCGGGCCTTCATGCCGGCTCCCCTTCACCATCAGGGCCGGTTCGCCGGAGGGTAAACGGCGGCTCGCCCGTGAAGGTATGGGTGATGCGCAGGCCGGGCTTATGGGTAGCGGGCTGTGCCGCATGTTGGGCTTGCGTGGGTTGCGGCTGTACAGGGCTGGGCTGGGGTGGCACGCCGGCACTTTGCAGGGCATGCAGGCGGTGGTAGTAGCCGCCCTGCCTGATCAGCTCGTCGTGGGCGCCCTGCTCCACGATGCGCCCCTGCTCCATCACCAGGATGCGGTGGCAGTGCCGCACGGTGGACAGCCGGTGCGCGATGATGAAGGTGGTGCGGTTTTGGGTGATGGCGGCCATGTTGCGCTGGATGATGCTTTCGGATTCATAGTCCAGGGCGCTGGTGGCTTCATCGAGAATCAATATCTTGGGGTTGGTGATGAGTGCCCTTGCTATGGCCACGCGCTGGCGCTGGCCGCCGGAGAGGTTGGCGCCCTGTTCCTCGATGACGGTGTCGTAGCCTTCCGGCAGTTGCAGGATGAACTCGTGCGCACCCGCCAATTTGGCGGCCGCCATCACCTGCTCCATCGGTAGCCCCGGATTGGCGAGTGCTATGTTCTCGCGCACGCTGCGGTTGAACAGCACGTTCTCCTGCAGCACCACGCCGATGTGCTTCCTCAGCCAGGCGGTATCGACCAGGGTGAGGTCCACGCCATCGATCAAGACGCGGCCGGCCTCGGGCACATATAAACGCTGCACCAGCTTGGTCAGCGTGCTCTTGCCGGAGCCGGACTGGCCGACGATGCCGATCACCTCGCCCGGTTTCACCGTGAGCGACAGCTCGTGCAGGGCCACCGGGCCATCGGGCCGGTAGCGGAAACGCACATGGTCAAACACCACCTCGCCCTTGAGGGACGGCAGGGTGGAGCGGTTGGGGTTGTAGCCCGGCTCGCGCGGGGTGTTCAGGATATCGCCCAGCCGTTCCAGCGAGATGCCGGCCTGCTGGAAGTCCTGCCAGAGTTGCACCAGTTTCAGGATGGGGCCGGCAACACGGCCGGCGATCATGTTGAAGGCCACCAGCTGACCGACGGTGAGCTGGCCATCGATGACCAGGTGTGCGCCCCACCAGATGATGCCTAAGGTCATCAGCTTGTTGATGAAGCCGGCGATTTGCCCTGCGACATTGCCCAAATTCTGGGCGCGGAAGCTCGCGGTGACGTACTGGGCCAGCTGGTCTTCCCAGCGGCGCTGCATCTGCGGTTCCACCGCCATGCTCTTCACCGTCTGGATGCCGGTGACCGATTCCACCAGGAAGGACTGGTTCTCGGCGCCGTGGCGGAACTTCTCATCCAACCGGTGGCGCAGGATGGGCGTGATGAACAGCGACAGCAGCACATAGCAGGGGATGGTGGCCAGCACCACGGCGGTCAGCGTGGGGCTGTAGTACCACAGCACCGCGAAGAACACGACGGTAAAGGCGAGATCAATCACCAGGGTCAGTGCGGTGCCGGTAATGAACTGGCGGATGGTTTCCAGCTCGCGCACGCGGGCGACACTCTGCCCCACCTGCCGCGACTCGAAATACGCCAGCGGCAGGGCCAAGAGGTGATTGAACAGCCGCGCGCCCAGCACCACATCGACCCGGTGGGTGGTGTGCGAGAACACGTAGTTGCGGATGCCGCCCAGCAGGGCCTCGAACACCGCCACCACCAAAAAGCCGAAGGCCAGCACATCCAGCGTGGTAAAGCCCTTGTGCACGAGGACCTTGTCCATCACCACCTGGAAGAACAAGGGTGTGACCAGCGCAAACAGCTGCAGGAAGAACGAGGCCAGCAATACCTCGCCGAACAGCTTGCGGTGCTTGACGAGGGAGGGGATGAACCAGCCCAGGTTGAAGCGCTGCAGGCGGGTAGCGAGCGGCAGCGCACGGCGACTGAGCAGCAGCACGCCGGGCTGGAACTGGGCCTGGTAGTCGGCATCGGCGATGAAGCGCGGCAGGCTGGCATCCGGGTGGTGAACCAGCACGCGCTGGCCGGCGGTGTCGGTCTTGGCCAGCACCCACCAATCGCCCCCACGGTGCTGCACCAGGGCCGGCAGGCAGGCCGGGTGCAGGCGCTCCGGCGCCGCCCGGTGCCAGCCGGCACGCAGGCCCAGGGCCTTGGCAGCCCGCTGCAGCACACCGGCATCCACCGCCTCGCCAAAGCAGTGCATCAGGGCCGGTATGCTGCAGGGCAGCCGGTGGAAGCGGGCGATCAGGGCCAGCGCACGCCAGCCGGTGGCCTGGGCGGCCGGAACGGGTTCGGGGGTCATGGCACATCCTTGTGCGGTTTGCTCGGCGCGGCGGACTATAAGCCGCCGGACGGGGACTGCCAGCGGGCTTTGGCGCGGTAGCCTGTGCGAAATCGCTGATGTGGCTGGCTGCCCCCCCGGAATGGTGGGTGTCCCCAATTAAATCTCGGCAATTTAAGCCCATACAGCCATTGCCGTTATTGGCCCTGCCGGGGGGCTGGTCTATAATCGCCGCCGGCCCAGAGCCCCTCACCTCCCCCATAAATCGACCATACCGGGCAGGCACCCGCCCGGAGGGAAGCAGTTGATGCCCGATACCCAGCGCGACCCCAAACTGACCACCGAACTGGGCACCGTCCTGGTCACCGGCGGCTCCGGCTTCGTAGGCCTGAATTTCGTCCGCACCCTGCTGGAGAACGGCTACACGGTCAAATCCTTCGACCTCGCCCCCTCCCCGCTGGTGGCACACCCCAAGCTGGAGACCATCCAGGGCAACATCTGCAATTACGACATCGTGCTGCAGGCCTGCGCAGGCGTCGACACGGTGTTCCACACCGCGGCCCTGATCGAGCTGAAAGGCGGCGGTGCGGTGAGCGAGGAATACCGCCAGCGCAGCTACGCGGTGAATGTCGGTGGTACCGAGAACATCATCAAGGCCTGCCAGGCCCAAGGCGTGAAGCGCCTGGTCTACACCGCCAGCAACAGCGTGGTGATTGGCGGCAAGCCGATCTCCGGCGGCGACGAAACCCTGCCCTACACCAGCCGCTTCAACGACCTCTACACCGAAACCAAGGTCAAGGCCGAGCAACTGGTGCTGTCACAGAACGGCGTCAAGGGCCTGCTGACCTGCTCCATCCGCCCCAGCGGCATCTGGGGCCCGGGTGACCAGACCATGTTCAAGCGCCTGTTCACCGAGGTGATCCAGGGCCGGGTGAAGGTGCTGATCGGCAGCAAGAAAGCCCTGCTCGACAACTCCTACGTGCACAACCTGATCTACGGCCAGATCCTCGCCGCGCAGCACCTGGTCGAGGGCGGCACGGCACCCGGCCAGGCCTACTTCATCAACGACGACGACCCGGTCAACATGTTCGAATTCGCACGCCCGGTGCTGGAGGCCTGCGGGGTACGCTGGCCGAGCATCCGCATCCCGGGCCGTTTCGTGAAATTCATGATGGGCCTGTGGCAGTGGCTGCATTTCAGCCTCGGCTTCCCGGAGCCGCCGCTGGAACCGCTGGCGGTGGAACGGCTGTACCTGAACAACTACTTCAGCATCGAGAAAGCCCGCCGCGAACTCGGCTACAAGCCGCTGTACACCACGGCCGAGGGCATGAAGAGCTGCATGCCGTATTACGTGCAGATGTACCACGACATGTCCGCCAGCCTGAAAGGCACGCCGCAAACCGCGTCCTGACACAGGCCATGGCCACAAAGGGCAGCACACGCTGCCCTTTTTATTGGGTATCCGGTGCCGGTATAGGCCCGCGACACCCGGACATGCGCTGCAGGCCATAAAAAAGGGCAGCTTGCGCTGCCCTTGCAACATCACTGTTGAACCCGTCCTGGGTCCCGGAGCATCCTGCCAGACATCCGTGTCTCCGCCGCGTCCGTGTGGCGAACAATGCATCCTTACGGCGGCCATACTAGGCGCCTGGCCCCGGCAAGTCAGGAAGGTTCCCGCGACGGGCACGGCCGGAAAACCGGCACGCCCGCCGGCCACGGGTAATTCCCTTTGATATTCAATGGGTTGTTGGATTCCTGCAGGCCAGGCGGGCTGCAAGTTGAGACTTTGCCCACATATGTGTGAGATACATCTCACACGGGGACGGGGCAATCTCTCAGCTGAATGCGGATTCCTGGTTCAGGCCTTGGCGTTCCATGATGCCGCGCAGGCGCCGCAAGGCCTCGACCTGGATCTGCCGCACGCGCTCACGCGTGAGGCCAATGGCGCGCCCGACCTCTTCCAGGGTGGCACTTTCATGGCCCATCAGCCCAAAGCGGCGCGCAATCACCTCGCGCTGCTTGTCGCTCAACTCGTCCATCCAGGACAGGATGCAGGCCTTCATGTTTTCTTCCTGCAGCAACTCGGCCGGATCCGACACCTGGTGATCGGCAATGCTGTCAACCAGCGGGCGATCGGCATCGTTGCCCACCGGCACATCGAGGGAAGTCACCCGCTCGTTCAGCTTCAGCATGTAGGCCACATCCTCCACCGGCCGGTCGAGCATCGTGGCGATTTCCTCGGCGGTGGGTTCGTGATCGAGCTTCTGCGTCAGCACGCGCGCGGCCCGCAGGTAGACATTGAGTTCCTTCACGACATGGATCGGCAGGCGGATGGTGCGCGTCTGGTTCATCAGGCCGCGCTCGATGGTCTGGCGGATCCACCAGGTCGCGTAGGTGGAGAAACGGAAGCCTTTTTCCGGGTCGAATTTCTCGACGGCGCGGATCAGCCCGAGGTTGCCTTCCTCGATGAGGTCGAGCAGGGTCAGCCCGCGGTTGAGGTAACGGCGGGCAATCTTCACCACCAGGCGCAGGTTGGATTCGATCATGCGCTTGCGGCCGGCCTCATCGCCCTTGCGGGCGAGGCGGGCATAATGCACTTCTTCTTCGGCGGTCAGCAGGGGTGAGAAACCGATTTCGCGCAGGTACATCTGGGTGGCATCGAAGCCGCCCTTATAGAGGTCGTCGGCTTCCGGGATGACGGCCTCATCGTCGTCCCCGTCATCCACCGCATCGGTGGCATCCGGGACAAGCGATTCGGTTTCCTCGAGTTCGGCGTCGGACGGGATGTCGTCGTCTTCCGGAGGCGTTTTGCCTTTACGGCCCATCAGTGCTTTCCCCGGGTATTTCCCCAATGGCAGCGAATGTACTGCAATCGCCCTGACCCGTCCAGCCAGTCAGCGTTTCGGCAGCAGTCCCAGCGGATCCACCGGCTTGCCATCACGGCGGATTTCAAAATGCAGCATGACGCGGCTGGTGCCGGTATCACCCATTTCGGCAATCTTCTGCCCGGATTTCACGGTATCGCCTTCCCGGACCAGCATGCGGTCGCTGTGGGCATAGGCACTGAGCCAGGTTTCATCGTGCTTGACGATGATGAGGTTGCCGTATCCGGCAATGCCGGTACCGGCATAGACGACCTTGCCCGAACGGGTGGCCAGCACCGATTGGCCGCGCGTGCCGGCAATGTCGATACCCTTGTTGACGGCACCGCTGGTGGAAAAGGTTTCCAGCAGCTTGCCAGTGGCGGGCCACCGCCAGGGATCCCGGTTGGCCGGCATGGCCGGTGGTGGTGGCGGGGCCGGCTTGCCGGCCGGTGGGCGCGCAGTCGGTGCGGGCTTGGCGCCCGCACCACTACCGGTGCTGCCCGTGCGTGGGGCTGGCGATACGCTGCCTTCGGCCAGGCGCAGGCGCTGGCCGAGGTAAATCGTATAGGGCGGTGCAATGCCGTTGGCCGCAGCGAGCCGGTGGTAATCCAGGCCATACCGCCAGGCAATGGAGTACAGGGTGTCGCCTTTCTGCACCACATGGTGGCCGGGATTGGCGATGGGAATGCGCAGGCGCTGGCCGACTTCCAGCGTATAGGGATAGTTGAGGTTGTTGGCTGCGGCGAGGTCGCGGTAATTCATGCCATGGCTGCGTGCGATGGAATACAGGGTATCCCCGCGCCGCACCACATGCGTTTGCGGATCCGGCGTACCGGCGCAGGCCGCCAGCAGCAGCACGGCAGCCACCATCCATGATCGCAGGTGCCAGTCGCCGTGCCTGCCTGATGTGCCCACTGCGCGCCCCCGGCTACCCGTGCGTCAGGTGCGTGACTTTTTCAGCCGTCCGGCCCACCACTGCAAGGCCGGTATCAGCACCACGCCGACCACCACGGCCAGCAGGCACACGCCCAGCAGCGGGGAATGGCCGGTGAGGTCGGCGTAGTGCCAGGGCCAGACATTTTCACGCAGCAGCGGTTTCAGCACGCCATGGCGATCTTCGTAGAACGATACGGTGTGCTTCCAGGGCCACACCATGGCCAGCGAGCCGACGAGGAACCCGGTCAGGAACATCACCATCGCATCGTGGTAATGGTGCAGCAGCCAGGACAACAGGTGTGAGAACGCCATCAGCCCGATCGCGCAGCCGCTGGCAAAGACCAGCAACACCGGCCAGTTGAATTCGCTGATGGCGATCATGACCGGGGCATACATGCCCATCAGCAACAGCATGAAGCTGCCGGAAATTCCCGGCAGGATCATCGCGCAGATGGCAACGCAAGCTGCCAGGAAATACAGCAGCATGTCCGGCTCGACCTCAACCGGCCGCAACCAGGCAATCGCGGCGGCGATGGCAGCACCCAGCAGCAGCAACAGGTGGTGTGTCCAGGCCCGGTCGTGTGCATGCCGGTAAATCAGCACGGACGACGCCAGCACCAAGCCAAAGAAAAATGACCACACCGGCAGCGGGTAGTGTTCCAACAGGTGCGTAACCACACGGGCCAGCAAAGCGACACTGGTCAGGATGCCGCCGATCAGCACGGCCAGGAAAGTCCCGTTGACCGCACGCCAGGCCGCCAGCGGGCCTTCCCGGAACAGGACGCGCAGCAGTTTCGGTTCGAAGGCACGCAGGCTGTCGACCAGCTCCTCGTAAATGCCGCTGATGAAGGCGATGGTGCCACCGGACACGCCCGGGATGACATCGGCAGCCCCCATGGCCAGGCCCTTGACATACAGGAACAGCCAGTCACGCAATGTGCGTTGCATACGAACTCCCCGGAGGTTACTCCACCACGCCGCCCAGCAAGGGCACGAACATGACGGCTTCGCGATCGGTGGTAATGAATTCATCGCCCTGGCGCTGGATGACCTGGAGGCGCTGCCCCAGTTCACCGCCTACCGGGATGACCAGGCGGCCGCCATCGGCCAGTTGCTGCAGCAATTCAGCCGGCACTTCACGCGGAGCCGCCGTGACGATGATGCCGTCAAACGGGCCTTTTCCCGGCCAACCCATGCCGCCATCGGTGTGCTTGAAAAACACATTGGTGATCTTCAGTGCCTTGAGCAGCTCAATGGCTTTTTCCTGCAGCGGCAGGATACGCTCCACGCTGTACACGCGCTTGACCAGGCCGGCGAGGATGGCGGTCTGGTAGCCGCAACCGGTACCGACTTCCAGCACGCGCTGCAGCGTCGGCTTGTTGCCCAGCAGGAGCTCGGTCATGCGGGCCACGATATAGGGCTGGCTGATTGTCTGGTTGTAGCCGATGGGCAGCGCGGTGTCCTCGTAGGCACGGTTCGACAGTGCTTCATCGACAAACAGGTGCCGTGGCGTGCTGCGGATGGCATCCAGCACGGCATGGTTGGTAATGCCCTGTTCGAACAGGCGCTCGATCAGGCGGTTGCGTGTACGCTGGGATGTCATCCCGATACCCGTCAGCTTCAGTTCGTCTTGCGGCTTCTGCATCATGCTTCCAGTGCGGTACACCATTCACGGACCACGGCGGTGGCAAAACTGCCGGCTGGCAGCGAAAAGCCCAGCTGCACGACCTGGCGGCTTTCCCAGCGCCACTCCAGGTCCGGCACGGCGACCCGCAGCGGGCGGCGCTGCATCACAGCCCGTTGGCGCGTGATGAACCCGTCCAGCGTATGATAGGGCTTTGCCACAGCCCCTTCCAGCACAGCGGCTTCCGCCAGCGGCCTGGCACCCCCCTCCCCCCACAGCGGCCCGGACACGTGCAGTTCACCGCGTGCGACCCGCCCACGCAGGCTGTCGTCGATGGCCTCGGCCACGAACAGCGATCCGGAGCCGTCCAGCATCAGCACATCGCCCACCACCGGTGCCAGCCAGCTGCCGTCCATCACGCGGTGGTACAGCACTTCGTTGAACAGGAAACTGCGCGCCGCCGACAGCCACAGGCCAAACACATGCCGGCCGGGACGGCGGCCGCCCTGCTGCTGCCAGGCCAGCAGGCGGGTGATGTTCTGCCGGGCATGGCCAAAGCGCTGTTCGCCAAAGGCATTCGGCACGCCGTGCACACGGATGTGCTGCAGCCGCTGTTCAATGCACTGCGGATCGCCAGTCACGGCCGTCAGGCGCAGCCGGAAACGGTTGCCGCGATGGGCTCCCGTCCGCAGCTTGCGGCCATGGCGTTGTTGCAGCAGCAACGCGCAGCCGTCCATCTGCCAGGCGGAAAAATCCACTGCCGTGAGTACCGGTACCGGCACGCTGAACCATTGCGTGCAGACGGCATGCTTGTCCTTGAGGCCGGCATACCCGACGGCCGCAGGACTGGCGCCGGCAAAGCGCGCCAGGGCATCGGCCACCTCACGCGTGTTGCGGCCGGTCTTGCGCACCTGCAGCCAGACATGCTCGCCGGCACCGTCCAGCGGTATGTCCATCAGCTCATCGACGATGAAATCCGCGGGAGACTGCCGCAACACGGCACGGGCAACGGGGCGCCCCCAGGCATGCGGATAGCCGTGCACCCAGCGCAGGTCAGTGTCCATGGCGCACCAGCAGGACGCTGGCGTACGCGGCGATGCCTTCCTCACGGCCAACAAAACCCATGCGCTCGGTCGTTGTCGCCTTCACGCTGACACTCGCCACCGGGCAATGCAGCACAGCCGCCATCGCCTCGCGCATCGCAGTGATGTGCGGCGCCAGGCGTGGTACCTGTGCCAGCACGGTGGTATCGACATTGACGATGCCATAACCGGCGCCGCGCACCTTTTCCATCACGGTGGCCAGCAGCTGGCAGCTGTCAATGCCGCGGTAGCGCGCGTCGGTATCGGGAAAATGCTTGCCGATGTCGCCCAGCGCCAATGCACCCAGCAGGGCATCGCACAGCGCATGCACCAGCACATCGCCATCGGAATGGGCGGCAATGCCGCGATCACAGGCAATGCGCACGCCTCCCAGGGTGATGGCATCGCCGGGCTGGAAACGGTGGGCATCATAGCCCTGGCCAATACGGTACATCAGGCATGCTCCTGTGCCCGCGCCAGCCAGTAGGCGGCCAGCGGCAGGTCTTCGGGTCGGGTGATTTTCAGGTTGCTGTCCAGGCCGGTGAACAGGCGCGGCGCGTGGCCCAGGCGTTCGAGTGCCGCCGATTCGTCCGTGACCACGACACCGTCAGCACGTGCGCGCTGCAGTGCCTGCCGCAGCAGGCCATAGCGGAACAACTGCGGGGTTTGTGCACGCCACAGGCCCTGGCGGTCCACGGTGGCGGCCACGCGGCCGGCAGATTCCTGCTTCAGCGTATCGGCCAGTGGCAGGGCCAGCAGGCCGCCTACCGCGTCGTCACGCAGGCTGTCGATCATGCGGGCCACCAGCAGCGGCGATACACAGGGGCGCACGGCATCGTGCACCAGCACCCAGTCGTCATCGGCGGCCTGCAGCACTTGCAGGCCATTCAACACGGAATCGGCACGCTCGGCACCACCGGTGACAGCCACCACACGCGGATCGGCGGCTACCGCCAGCCGTGGCCAATGCGGGTCATCCTGTGCAATCGCGACCACCACCCGTTGCACAGCCGGCACGGCCAGCAAGGCGCGCAGGCTGTGCTCGATGACGGTGCTGCCGGCCAGTGGCAGGTACTGCTTCGGCAGTGTGCTGCCCATGCGCCGGCCGATGCCGGCGGCCGGCATCACGGCATGGATCACAGGCAGTACAGCGGGCTTCATGGCTTCGCCGGCGGCGGTTCGGCCACGAGGTAGAAGGTTTCACCGGGTGCGATCAGGCCCAGCTGTGAGCGGGCTGCTTCTTCCATGGCATCGTTACCGTGCTTGAGGCCGATGACCTCGCGCACCAGTGCCTGGTTGCGCTGGAACAGGTCATGGTTGCGGGCACGCTGGCTGGCGATCTCGTCCTGGAGGCTGGTCACATGGGCGAAACTGCCCTCGCCCCACCACAGCCGGTATTGCAACCCGGCGAGGAGCACCAGCAGTACCGCCACGATCCATTTCGTCTGCATCACGGTTGGACCCGTCGTCCATCACACGGCCGGTACGGCATGGCCGCCATTTTGTCAGGCACGGAATTCCTTGCGGCCGCGGTACGGCGCCCGGTTGCCGAGTTCCGCCTCGATGCGCAACAGGCGGTTGTACTTGGCCACGCGGTCGGAACGGCACAGCGATCCGGTCTTGATCTGGCCGGCGGCAGTGCCCACGGCAAGATCGGCAATGGTAGCGTCCTCGGTTTCGCCGGAACGGTGCGAGATGACTGCGGTATAACCGGCTTTCTTCGCCATCGCGATGGCATCGAGGGTCTCGGACAGCGAACCGATCTGGTTGAACTTGATCAGGATGGAGTTGGCAATCTTGCCGTCGATGCCGCGCTGGAGGATCTTCGTGTTGGTGACGAACAGGTCGTCGCCGACCAGCTGCACCCGATCGCCGATCTTGTCCGTCAGCTGCTTCCAGCCGTCCCAGTCGGACTCATCCATGCCGTCCTCGATGGAGATGATCGGGTAGCGTTGTGCGAGACCGGCCAGGTAATCGGCAAAACCGGCGGCATCGAAGGCCTTGCCTTCACCACCCAGGGTGTAACGGCCGCCTTCGAAGAATTCGGACGAGGCACAGTCCAGCGCCAGGGTGATGTCACCGCCCAGGGTGTAACCGGCTTTTTTCACAGCTTCGGCGATAACCTGCAGGGCCTCTTCGTTGGAGCCGAGGTTGGGGGCAAAGCCGCCTTCGTCGCCCACCGCGGTATTGAGGCCACGTGCCTTCAGCACGGCCTTCAGGTGGTGGAATATCTCGGCACCGGCGCGCAGGGCCTCGGCAAAGCTTGCAGCACCCACCGGCTGCACCATGAACTCCTGGATGTCGACATTGTTGTCGGCATGCTCGCCGCCGTTGATGATGTTCATCATCGGCACCGGCATCGAATACTGGCCGGGTGTGCCGTTCAGCTCGGCAATGTGGGCGTACAGCGGCAGTTTCCTGGCGATCGCTGCGGCCTTGGCGTTGGCGAGCGAGACGGCGAGGATGGCATTGGCACCCAGGCGGCCCTTGTTCTCGGTACCGTCGGCCTGGATCATGATCGCGTCGATGGCGCGCTGGTCCAGGGCATTGCGGCCCTTCAGCAGGCCGGCAATCTCGCCATTGATGTTGGCCACGGCCTTCAGCACGCCCTTGCCGAGGTAGCGCGACTTGTCGCCATCGCGCAGCTCCAGCGCCTCGCGTGAACCGGTGGAGGCACCCGACGGTGCACAGGCCACGCCCAGGCTGCCGTCAGCCAGGGTTACTTCGGCCATCACGGTAGGGTTGCCGCGGGAATCGAGCACTTCAAAGGCGTTGACTGAGGCAATCGTCGTCATCGGACACTCCGGTTGGGTCTAGCGGATCACGAGGGGTTCAAAGGATTTGACCAGGCGGTCGATCGCCTGCACCTGCCGCAGGAAAGGCTCCAGTGCCGACAGCGGCAAGGCACAGGGGCCGTCGCACTTGGCATTGTCGGGATCGGGGTGGGCTTCCAGGAACAGGCCGGCCAGGCCCTGCGACATGCCGGCACGCGCCAGCTCGGTCACGGCATGGCGGCGGCCACCGGCAGAATCGGCACGGCCACCGGGCATCTGCAGCGAATGGGTGACATCGAACAGCACCGGGTAGCCCATCTGCTTCATGATGCCGAAGCCGAGCATGTCGACCACCAGGTTGTTGTAGCCAAAGCTGCTGCCGCGCTCGCACAGCATCAGGCGGTTGTTGCCGGCCTCCTCGCACTTGCGCAGGATATGTTTCATTTCCTGCGGCGCCAGGAACTGCGCCTTCTTGATGTTGATGACGGCACCGGTCCTGGCCATCGCGACCACGAGGTCGGTCTGGCGCGACAGGAAGGCCGGCAGCTGGATCACATCGGCCACTTCCGCTACCGGCTGCGCCTGCCAGGGTTCGTGCACGTCGGTGAGGATGGGCACGCCGAAGTGTGCCTTGATGTCAGCCAGCAGCTGCAAGCCAGCCTCCAGGCCGGGCCCGCGGAAGGAATGGATCGACGAGCGGTTGGCCTTGTCGAACGAGGCCTTGAACACATACGGGATGCCGAGGCGCCCGCACACATCGGCATAGGTGTGCGCCACGTCGAACGCCAGATCGCGTGACTCCAGCACATTCATGCCGCCAAACAGCACGAAGGGACGGTCATTGGCGACCGTGATGTTGCCGAACTGCAGGGTGATGTTGGCCATGGTTCAGGCCGTGGCCACGGTGGCTGCGGCACCGGCATGGGCGCGGGCAGCCGCCACGAAGCCGGCGAACAGCGGATGGCCGTCGCGCGGCGTCGAGGTGAACTCCGGGTGGAACTGGCAGGCCACGAACCACGGGTGTGCCGGGATTTCGATCATCTCGACCAGCGAACGGTCCTGTGACCAGCCGCCGACCTTGAGTCCTGCGGCCTCCAGCTGCGGCACGAAACGGTTGTTGACCTCGTAACGGTGGCGGTGGCGCTCGACGATGGTGTCCTGGCCGTAGGTACGGTGCGCCAGCGAGCCCGGCACCAGGTGGCAGGCCTGTGCCCCCAGGCGCATGGTGCCCCCGAGGTCGGAGGCCGCACTGCGCGTTTCGACCCCGCCTGTGGCCGTGGTCCATTCGGTGATCAGGCCCACCACCGGCTGCGGCGTATCCTGCGCGAATTCGGTGCTGTTGGCCTCGGCCAGGCCGGCACAATGGCGTGCATACTCGATGACTGCCACCTGCATGCCGAGACAGATGCCGAGGTAAGGAATGCCGTTCTCGCGGGCATACCGCACGGTGGCAATCTTGCCTTCGACACCACGCTTGCCGAAACCGCCGGGCACGAGGATGGCATCCATGCTGGCCAGTACGCCGGTGCCGTCGCGCTCGATGGTTTCGGAATCGATGTAGTGCATCTTCACCCGCGTGCGGCTGTGGATGCCGGCATGCAGCAGCGCCTCGATCAGCGATTTGTAGGCATCCAGCAGCTCCATGTACTTGCCGACCATGGCGATCGATACTTCGTGCTCGGGGTGCATGAGGCCCTCGACCACGGCATCCCACTCGTGCAGGTCAGCCGGCGGGCACTGCAGGCCCAGCTTTTCGACCACGATGGAATCCAGCCCCTGCCGGTGCAGCATCGACGGGATGCTGTAGATGGACTTGGCATCGGGCAAGGGGATCACCGCACGCTCTTCCACATTGGTGAACAGCGCAATCTTGCGGCGCGAATCGACATCGACTTCGGTTTCGGAGCGGCACAAGAGGATGTCGGGCTGCAGGCCGATGGAGCGCAGCTCCTTCACCGAATGCTGCGTGGGCTTGGTCTTGGTCTCGCCCGAGGTGGCGATGTAGGGCACCAGGGTCAGGTGCATGAACAGGCAGTTCTGCGCGCCCACATCGATGCGCATCTGGCGGATGGCCTCGAGGAAAGGCTGCGACTCGATGTCGCCCACGGTACCGCCGATCTCGACGATGGCGATGTCGACGCCCTCGGCACCTTCGCGGATGCGCCGCTTGATTTCGTCGGTGATGTGCGGGATCACCTGCACGGTGCCACCGAGGTAGTCGCCGCGGCGCTCCTTGCGCAGCACGGTTTCATAGACCCGGCCGGTGGTGAAGTTGTTGCGCTTGGTCATGCGCGTGCGCAGGAAGCGCTCGTAATGGCCGAGGTCGAGGTCGGTTTCGGCGCCGTCCTCGGTGACGAACACCTCACCGTGCTGGAACGGGCTCATGGTGCCCGGATCGACGTTGATGTAGGGGTCCAGCTTGAGGATGGTGACCTTGAGGCCACGGGCTTCAAGGATGGCGCCGAGGGAAGCCGAGGCGATGCCCTTGCCCAGCGAGGAAACCACACCCCCGGTCACGAAAATGTATTGCGTCATGCGGCAATCCCGATGCATGGCGCATTCCCACCCCCTTGAAATGGCAGGTTTTACGCCGTCCGAAGATGGGAGAGCAGGGTAGCAAAAAGGCGCTGTCAGCTCAATGACGGCGGAGGGATTTCCCAGCGGATTTTCCAGCCCGACTGGCCCGGCGCGGCCTCGTAACCGGCACAGACCCAGCAATCGCCCACCGCCACCAGCGTTTCGCCGGCATGCAGCAGCGGCACGCTGTCACGCAGCCAGGGCGGCAGGCCATGGGCCTGCAGCAGGCGCTTGAGGGTCTGGCTGTGGGCCCGGCCGGCCGGCCGGCAGCGTTCCCCGCCCTGGCGGAAGGTCACCCGCAGCGGGAATGCCACCGCGAGGCTGCCCGGCCCGCTGGCGGCATCGGCGCACAGGCGGCCATGGCCGAGCGGCAAGTCCTGCCGCGGGTCTACCCAGTCGATGGTCACTGCCGGTGCGGCCGGCACCGGCCGGTGGGCGTACAGCCGCTGCCGGTAGCGGCTGATGGCACGGGGCTGCCCCGCCGCTTCCAGCGTCCACAGCCCGGTGGCGTCTTCGCGCGCCAGCAGCACATCACGGTCCAGCGCCTGCAGGCGGGCTGCCGACGGCATCGGCAGGTGCAGCGCCTGCAGCCACTGGCGCAGCAGTGCCTGCCGCAGCGGCTGCTCCCAGGCTGCGAGCCCGTCGAGTTGCAGGTAATCGCCATAGCGGTCACGGCCGCTGCGCCCCTGCAGCAGCTGCGCCAGCGCCAGGCGCTCCACCACCACCTGCCCACGCAGCCAGTGCGCACCGCGGGCCAGGGTGTCGCGGCAGGCCGGCCAGCGTGCGCTGATGCGTGGCAGGATGTCCTGACGCAGGAAATTGCGGTCCAGGTCGAGGCTGGCGTTGGAGGGGTCATCGACCCACGCCAGGCCGAGCGCGCGCGCCTCGGCTTCCAGCGCGGCCCGCACCGCCGCGGCATCGGCATCACGCGGACCGACGAAACTCACGCTCCAGGTGGACCCCATGGTGTAGCCGTCGATGCGGTGCACCACCGGCTGCGCCTCCCGCCACGCGACGAAACCGGCGACCGCCACCAGCACGGCAACGATCAGCGCAAACCACGCGCGACGCAAACGGAAAGGGCCGGTTGCCCGGCCCCCTCCATGGGCTTGCTGCCCGTTCGACACCGGTCAGCCGCCGAAATCGTCGAGCAGGATGTTGTCGCGCTCGACACCCAGGTCGGTGAGCATCTTGATCACCGACGCGGTCATCATCGGCGGACCGCACATGTAGTACTCGCAGTCCTCCGGCGCCGGGTGGTTCTTCAGGTACTGCTCGAACACCACGTTGTGGATGAAGCCCGTGAGGCCCGTCCAGTTGTCCTCCGGCTGCGGCTCGGACAGCGCGAGGTGCCAGGTGAAGTTCGGGTTGTCCTTGGCCAGCTGGTCGAATTCCTCGGTGTAGAAGGCCTCGCGCAACGAGCGGGCGCCGTACCAGAAGGTGATCTTGCGATCACTCTTCAGGCGCTTGAGCTGGTCGAAGATGTGCGAGCGCATCGGCGCCATGCCGGCG
>LAHR01003372.1_pt1 | contig 16403 bp, 14 predicted proteins | sample 329641 | NCBI WGS metagenome assembly LAHR01 (sample SAMN03275701, study PRJNA271635) | activated sludge metagenome | isolation source: Sample C-3 Sludge from acetogenic chamber (third chamber) of Anaerobic...
TCAAAAGCGGGGGGATGTCGCCCGCACCGCAGCCTGCAGTCGTTGTTTCGGGGCTACCGACTGCCCGGGCCAAACGCGGGCGCTGCAAGCCGGTGGCCGGCACACCGTCAAGGAGGGGCGGGAATACGCACTGTCCGGCCATCCCTGGCGCGCCTGGCCATGGCGGCCTAGCGGTTCTTCTCCATCACCTTCTGCACGATGGCGGTGGTCGAGCAGTCCTCGACCAGGCCCAGCACCTGCACGCGGCCGCCGTAGCCTTCGACGATCTGCCAGCCCACCACCTGCTCTCGGGTGTAATCGCCGCCCTTCACCAGCACATCGGGCTTGAGCTGCTTCAGCAGGGCTTCGGGGGTGTCCTCGCTGAACGGTACCACCCAGTCGACAGCACCCAGGCCGGCCAGTACGGCCATGCGGCGCTCCACCGGGTTGATCGGGCGGCCGGGGCCTTTCAGGCGCACCACCGAGGCATCGTCATTGACGGCGACGACCAGCCGGTCGCCGCAGGCGCGGGCCTGTTCGAGGTAGGCCACATGGCCGGCATGCAGGATGTCGAAGCAGCCGTTGGTGAACACCACGCGCTCGCCCTTGGCGCGTGCGGCGGCCATCGCCACCTGCAGTTGCTCGGGTGCCAGCACGCCGCGTTCGCTGCCGCTGATGCCGCTGACGGTGCGCTGCAGTTCCGGCCCGCTGACGCTGGCCGTACCCAGCTTGCCCACCACGATGCCAGCCGCCACATTCGCCAGCGCCACCGCATTGGGCAGGTCGTCGCCGGCGGCGAGGGCGGCCGCCAGCACGGCAATCACGGTGTCGCCGGCGCCGGTGACATCGAACACCTCGCGGGCGCGCGCCGGCAGGTGCAGCTCGGGGGTGCCGGGGCGGATCAGCGTCATGCCGTGCTCGCCACGGGTCACCAGCAGGGCGTCGAGCTGCAGGGCGCGGATCAGCGCTTCGCCACGGGCCAGCAGCTCGGCTTCGTCGGCACAGGCGCCGGCCACCGCTTCGAATTCGTGCAGGTTCGGCGTCAGCAGGGTGGCGCCGCGGTATTTGCTGAAGTCGCCGCCTTTCGGGTCGACCAGCACCGGGATGCCGCGCTCGCGAGCCTGGCGGATCAGGGCGGCCGGGTCACGCAGGGTGCCCTTGGCGTAATCCGACAGCACCAGCGCGCCGGCACCGTCGAGCAGGCCGGCCTCCAGCAGGGCCAGCGCCTGGGCGCCGGACGGGGTCTTTTCCTCAAAATCCATGCGGATCAGCTGCTGGTGGCGGCTGATCACGCGCAGCTTGGTGATGGTGGGCAGTTCGCGGCGGCGGTTGAAGGCGCACTGCACGCCGGCCGCGGCCAGGCACTGCTGCAGGGTATCGGCGGAGGCGTCATCGCCGGTGACGCCGGCCAGCCGCGCCTGGCCACCGAGGGCGGCGATGTTCAGCGCCACGTTGGCCGCACCGCCCGGGCGGTCTTCGGTGGCTTCCACCCGCACCACCGGCACCGGGGCCTCGGGCGAGATGCGCGAGGTGGCGCCGTGCCAGTAGCGGTCGAGCATGATGTCGCCGGCCACGACCACGCGGGCATCGGCAAAGCGGGGAAAGTGCAGCTTCATGGGGTTCTCGCCGGGAGCGGACAGTGGCCGTCATGATAAGCCGGCCCGGGCGGGAAGTTAAGGAACCCGGGCGGGAAGTTAAGGAACCCTGGCGACCGGTTCATCGCTGGCCGGCAGGCCGGCCTCGGCACCGGGCTTGAGCGTGTTCAGCGCCCGCGCCCGCTCGACCACGGCCTGCCACTCCTGCGGGTTGCGCTGGCGGTAGCGGCGCAGGGCCTGCCGCTGGGCTTCCAGTGCGGCTTCCAGCCCGTCGCTCACCAGCGGCTGGCCGAAGGCGGCATCCAGCGGTGCCGGGCGACCGAAGAACAGGCGGTCCTGCATCACATCGCCCAGCGCGCCCTGGTAGTGCGCGGCATCCCAGTACCACTGCATGCCGTCGATGCGGGCCGTCTCGCGCGTCTCGCCCACCGGCAACGGCTCCTCGGTGTAGGCATTGACGGTGGCGAAATCGAGCATCAGGAAGGGTTCGCGCCCGTAACGGCGCGCCACTTTCTCGTTGCTGGCGGCGAGCAGGCGCTTCCAGTCGGCAAAGTCGTCCCACAGGCCGGTGACATACAGGCCCAGCTGCAGGCGGGCATGGATCGGCGAAGTGAACAGCACCAGGCGGATGTCGTGCTCGTGGCAGAACGCCAGCAGCTGCTCGAAGGTGTCAAAGGTCGAGGTGCCGCTCACCGGGTCGCGGAAGCGGTAGCCGAAATCGGGCGAGGCCAGCCAGTTGCCGCCCTTGCGCATGTAGTTTTCCTCGAAGGCCTCGAAGGCGGCACGGAAGCCGCCCTGGCGGCGGATGCCGGCAAACCAGCGCGCCTGCGAGATCTGGCCGTCGTCGCTGTGCGTGGGCCCCTTGTTGAAGCGGTTGGTGCGCCAGGTTTCCAGGCTCTTGGTGAAGGCGTCTTCCGAGAACAGCACATTGGCGGCATCGCGCAGCCGGTAGTGGCGGTCCTGCGGGCGGTTGTCGCGATCGACCAGCAGGCGTTCCTCGATGAAGGTTGGCGGGGCACGGTGGTCGGCCGAGAAATTGAAGAAATCCAGCCCCAGCAACACCTGCCGCAGCGGGTGCGCGGCCTGCGCGTGCTGCAGGTTGCGGTGGATCTCGTACAGCGAGGCGCCCTGCATGGCGAGGTTGTAGGCCGACAGGCCCTGCCAGGCGGGGTGCTGCGGGTCCAGGCCCACCTCGGCGCGCGAGGTGCCAAGGATGATGCCGTCGTGGCGTGCACCGGCCACCTGCCAGGCCTTGGTCATGCGCACATCGCCAAGCGCCTTGTCGGCATTGATGCCGGCCATGCGCGGCGTGCCGAGCACGGCATAGGCATCGATGAAACCGTTGAAGCCGGCAACGCCCAGCAGGGTCAGCAGCAGCAGTCCCAGCAGGCCGCCGGCAAAATGCTGCGCACGCAGGCTCACCTCAGGGCTCCAGGCCGGGCGGCAGGGCCAGCCCCGGCAGCAGGGTTTTTTGCTCGCGGGCCTGATCGACCACATCGCGCACATCGTCCAGGTGCTGCACCGACCAGGCATCGCGCGCGTCACGCTGCTGCGCGAGGAAGGCATCCATGCCACGGCTGTGCAGCAGGGTGCCAAAGCCTTCCTCGAGCAGGCCGGTGGCGGCTGGCGTGGCGAGCACCACATCGAGCACGCGGTCGGCCAGGGCGGTGCGGAAGTGCGAGCTTTCCTCGTACCACTGCATCACCGCCTGCGGGTCACGCGGGATCGGCTCGGTGGTGTAGGTGTTCACGGTGGCAAAGTCCCACAGCGGGAACGGTTCGCGTCCGAACTCGCGGGCCACATCCTCGTTGGCGGCTACCAGCAGGCGCTTCCACAGCTCCCAGGCCGGCTCCACGCCGACATAGCGGGTGGCCACCTGCAGGCGGGTGTGGATCGGCGAGATGTACAGCTTCAGTGCAATGCCGTGCTGGTGCGCAAAACGCAGCGTGGCCTCGAAATCGCGCAGGCGGCGCGCGAGGAAGCCGTAATCCTGCCGCAGGTAGAACTCGTACCCCACGCCCAGCCACAGGCCGTGCTTGCTCAGGCAGTAATGCTCGATCACGCGCGAGGCCTCGCGGTGGCCGCCGAGCTTCATCAGCGTGCCCTGGTTGCCTTCACCGAAGCCGCGGTCGTTCAGGCCGCGCAGGCGGTTGCCGGGCCGCTTGGCATCGTCGCGGCTGCGCTGGAAGGTGCGCCAGCTCAGCTTCACGGCATCCACCGACAGCAGCGCATTGCCGTAATCCTGCAGGCGGCGGTAGAGCGGCACCGGGTTGCCCTGTGCATCGATCATCAGCCGCGATTCGTCAAACCCCGACTGCACGCGGTTCGCGGTGGAATACGAGAAGTAATCCAGCCCCACCACGGCCAGCCGCAGCGGGTGTGCGCCGTGTGCATGCTGCAGGTAGCGCAGGGTTTCGTAGACGGTGCCGCCGTCGAGTGCCGCGTTGTAGGCGTGGTAGCCGGCAAAGCCCGGGTGTTCGGGGTTGAAGCGCAGTGCCCGCGACGAGCCCAGCAGCACCGCATCGTAGTCGCCGCGGGCGATGATGTAGGCCTTGCTGAAGCGCTTGTTCTTGTCCGATTTGGCGTGGTTGACGCCCACCCAGGATTCGTTGCCGAACACGCGGAACGGATCGACCACCGCATTGAAGGTCATGGCAGCCAGCAAGGTGACCAGCAGGGCACCAAGCAGCCAGCGGACATACTGTTGTGTCTTCAAGGCCATCGGCTCAGAACTGGAAGTAGAGGAATTCGCTGACGCCGCCCAGGTTCAGGATGCTGACCGCAGCGAGCGCGTAAATGAACAGCAACCAGGCCACGTTCGGCTTGAACACGATGCGCGAGGTTTCCTTGACCGTGTCGGTGGTCACGGTGTAGTTGCGCATCAGGGTCTGGCAGTTCGGCAGCAGCCACACCACCAGCAGCCACAGCAGGGTCTGCGACAGCTGCTTGTTGCCCTGGAACAGGTTGTCGTCGAACAGCACCCCCCAGCCCTTCAGCTGCGCGGCGAAATCGCCCCAGCGCTCTTCGTACTTGATCGGCAGCGTCACGCCGTGCTGGCCGGCCATGCCGTTCAGGATCGCCAGTGCGCCATCGACCGATTCGGCACGGAAGAACACCCAGGCCACCACCACGGCAAAGAAGGTGATGCTGCCGGCCAGCAGGCGGCCGGGGAAGGTGGAACGGCCGGCAAGCCCGGCTTTTTCACACAGCCCGCGCCACAGGTGGTTGATCACCAGGTAAATGCCGTGCAGGCCGCCCCAGATCACAAACGTCCAGCCGGCGCCGTGCCACAGGCCGCCCAGCAGCATCGTCGCCAGCAGGTTGGCATGGCGGCGCAGCTTGCCCTTGCGGTTGCCGCCGAGCGCGATGTAGAGGTAATCGCGCAGGAAGCGCGACAGCGTCATGTGCCAGCGGCGCCAGAAATCGATGATGCTGGTGGCCTTGTAGGGCGAGTTGAAGTTCAGCGGCAGGCGGATGCCGAACATCAGCGCAGCGCCAATGGCCATGTCGGCATAGCCGCTGAAGTCGAAATACAGCTGCAGCGTGTAGGCCAGCGCCGCGCCCCAGGCCTCGAAGAAGGTCGGGTGTGCGCCGTACTCGGCGGCCGCGAACACCGGCGTGGCATACAGCGCGATGTTGTCGGCCACCATGACCTTCTTGAACAGGCCGATGAAGAAGATCGACGCGCCCACCATCAGGTTGCTGCTGTTGATCTGCTCGGTGATGTGGCGGCCCAGCTGCGGCAGGATTTCGCGGTGGTGCACGATGGGGCCGGCAATCAGCTGCGGGAAAAAGGTCACGAACAGCGCGTACTGCATGAAGTTGTATTCTTTCGTCTCGCCGCGGTACGCATCCACCAGGTAGGCAATCTGCTGGAAGGTAAAGAAGGAGATCGCCAGCGGCAGGATGATGTCCTGGTTGTACAGGCGGGCATCGAACACCGAATTGATGTTGTCGATCAGGAAATTGGTGTACTTGTAGTAACCCAGCAGGCCGAGGTTGGCGGCAATGCCGAACACCAGCAGGGGTTTTGAGCGCGCCTGCCCGGCCAGCGCCACGCCCACGCTGTAGTTGAAGAACATCGAGCCGATGATCAGGCCTAGGTAGGCCGGGTTCCACCAGGCGTAGAAAAACAGCGAGGTGGCCACCAGCCAGGCAATCGCCACCCGGAACTGGTGCTTCAGGCCCAGCCAGTAATAGACCAGCAGGGTGACCGGCAGGAAGAAAAGGATGAATTCGTAGGAACTGAAGAGCACCTGCTATCCCCTCTGGAGGCCGGCAGGCTGCCGGGGCTTGTATGGTGGCGGTGGCCGCCGGGCGGCCCTTCCGAGGAGCGCATAGGGTAGCAGATGGCCCCTGTGGTTGACACCTGCAGGCCCCGTGCGGCGGCGGCGGCCTTTCCTGCCGGGGCCGGCTGATGCACAATGGCGCGCAAACCGCCACGCCCCTGCCCATGCTGTTCAATTCCTATTTCTTCATTTTTGCCTTCCTGCCGGTCACCCTGCTCGGCTACCGCTGGCTGTGTGCGCGGCGCTGGTACGAATCGGCCCTGGGCTGGCTGGTGCTGTGTTCCTTCTTCTTTTATGGCTGGTGGAACCCGGCCTACCTGGGCCTGATTGTCGGCTCAATCGCCTTCAACTACGCCCTGGGTGCCCAGCTGGGCCGCAATTCCTCGCGCCTGCTGCTGACCCTGGGCGTGCTGGCCAACCTGGGCCTGCTGGGCTACTACAAGTACGCCAATTTCTTCGTCGACAGCATCAACTGGGCCATCGGCAGCAGCTATCACCTCGAGAAAATCATCCTGCCGCTGGCGATTTCCTTCTTTACCTTCCAGCAGATCAGCTACCTGGTGGACACCTTCCGCGGCGAAACCCGCGAGTACAACTTCACCCACTACTGCCTGTTCGTGACCTTTTTCCCGCAGCTGATTGCCGGCCCCATCGTGCACCACAAGGAGATGCTGCCGCAGTTCATGGCCAAGCCGGTGGCCACCGGGCACGACTTTGCCGTGGGCCTGACCATCTTTTTCGTCGGCCTGTTCAAGAAAACCGTGCTGGCCGACGGCATCGCGGTGTATTCCTCGCCGATGTTCCAGGGCGCCGGCGCCGGCGTGCCGATCACCCTGCTGGAGGCCTGGGGCGGCGCACTGGCCTACACCCTGCAGCTGTATTTCGACTTCAGCGGCTATTCCGACATGGCGGTGGGCCTGGCACGGCTGTTCGGCATCCGCCTGCCGGTGAACTTCTTCTCGCCGTTCAAGTCGCGCAACATGAGCGAGATGTGGACGCGCTGGCATGTGACCCTGTCGCGCTTTTTGCGCGATTACCTCTACATCGCGCTCGGCGGCAACCGCAAGGGCGCGGTCCGCAAGCATGCCAACCAGTTCGCCACCATGGTGCTGGGCGGCCTGTGGCACGGCGCCGGCTGGACGTTTGTGGTCTGGGGCACCCTGCACGGCGTGTTCCTGCTGCTGCACCACTACTGGCGCAGCACCCTGCTGCCGCGCATCCCGCGCGCCCTGCAGCTGCCGGCACCGCTGGCCACCGTGCTGGCGGTGGGGCTCACCTTCGTTTGCTGGACGGTGGCCGCAATGGTGTTCCGTGCCGAGAGCCAGTCCAGCGCCTGGGTGATCCTGCAGGGCATGCTGGGCATGAACGGCGTGCTGCTGACGCCCGGCTCGGACGGCCTGGGCCACGTCCTGCAGCAGCTGGGGTTGGCCGTGGAATACACCCCGCAGGCGATCCGCTATGTCACGCCGCTAACCCTGCTGTGGGTGATCGGCCTGCTCGCCATCTGCTTCGGCCTGCCGAACATCTACGAGATCCTGCGCGATGAAGACCCGGTGATGATCAACCCGAAACAGCTCAACGCCAGCCGGCCGCGCTTCACCTGGCGGCCCACGGTCGGCCAGGCGCTGTGGTACGGCCTGATCGGCATGATTGCCCTGCTGCACCTGAACCAGGTCAGCGAATTCCTTTACTTCCAGTTCTGAACGCCATGAACCACCGCCGCTACCTGATCACCCTGCTCGCCGCCACCGCGCTGCTGTCGGCGGCGATGGTGCTGTTTGCCGCAGTGGTCGACCCGCTGGACATCTACCGGCTGGTGCGCGCCGACGGCTTCAACGCCAGCAAGACCGAATACCAGTCCTATGCGCGCATCGCCAAGCCGGTGCAGATCGAGCAGCACCGCTACGAGCGGCTGGCCTTCGGCTCCTCGCGCGTCGACCTCGCCCTGCCGGTGGAATACGGCCAGTGGGCGCGCGACTACCCGCACGGCTTCAACGCCGGGCTGAACTCGGCCAACCTGCAGAGCATCCTCGAAGTACTGCAGCACGCCACCGTCACCGGCACGGTGAAGGATGTGCTGATCGGCACCGACTTCTACATGTTCAACGGCATGAACCAGACCGACTACCTGTACCCGGCCATGCTGGCCCCGCTGAACCCGAACCCGTGGCAGCGCCGCTTCCAGCAGCTGTCCACCACCCTGTTCAGCCCCGGCATCGTGGACGCCAGCCTCGCCACCCTGCGCCACCAGGATGGCCCGCCGAAGCGCAAGCCTACCGGCCAGGCCAGCATGGCCGGCGAAATCGACAAGGCCCGCCGCGAAGGGTATGCCGCGCAGTTCGAACGCTACGAAGACGGACTGGTGCGCCATGTGTGGACGCCCTGCCGCGACAACCGTTTCGCCTACCACTACGCAGGCGGCCGTGACAGCCTGGCGCTGTTCCGGCAGATCCTCGCGCTGTCACGCCAGGAAGGCTTCCGCCTCACGCTGTTCATCGCTCCGGTGCACGCCCGCCTGCTGGAGGTGATGGACGCCGCCGGCCTGTGGGGCGCCTACGAGCAGTGGAAGCGCGACCTGACGACGCTGGTGGCCGCGCACAATGCCGCCGGCGACGGCACCGCGCCGGTCACGCTGTGGGATTTCAGCGGCTACCACGCCTATGCCGCCGAACCGATCCCGGCCGACCCCGCCGCCACCATGCAGTGGTACATCGATTCCAGCCATTACACCGAAGCGCTGGCCGAACGCATGATCGACGCCATGTACGGCAATGCCCGCGGCTTTGGCGTGCCGCTGGCGCCGGTCATGCTGGAGGCGCACCTGGCCGCCCTGCGTGCCGGCCGTGAGGCCTACCGCGCCGGGCACCCCGGCCAGTACGAGGCACTGGCCCGGCGCACCGGGCAGCTGCTGGCCGAAAAACGCCGCAACGGCCGCCACTGCCCGCCGGCAGCCCGTCGCTGAACGCAGCCACCGCGTGACCGGCCTGCTTTGTCGCTGGCCGGCCGGCTTGCTACCATGGCCGCACCACCTGCTGTCCGTTTCCCGGAGAATCCCATGCGCCGCGTAGTCTTCAACCAGAAAGGCGGGGTCGGCAAGACCAGCATCACCACCAACCTCGCCGGCTACAGCGCCCGCGCCGGCCTGCGCACCCTCGTCATCGACCTCGATGTGCAGGGCAACAGCAGCGAATACCTGATCGGCCCGCAGTATTACGAGCTGGACGACAACATCGCCAATTTCTTCAAGCAGCAGGTGGGCATGTTCGGCAAGGAAAAGGACCTGATGGACTTCGTGTACGACACGCAGTTCGACAACCTGTGCATCCTGCCGGCGCACCCCGACCTCGCTGCCATCGAGCGCGAGCTCGAAAGCCGCCACAAGATCTACAAGCTGCGCAGCGCGCTGGAAAAAATCGCCAGCGAATTCGACCGCATCTACATCGACACCCCGCCGGCACTGAACTTCTACAGCCGCTCGGCACTGATCGCCGCCGACCGCCTGCTGATTCCCTTCGACTGCGACAGCTTCAGCCAGCAGGCGTTGTACAACCTGCTCGATGCCGTGGAGGAAATCCGCGAGGACCACAACGACGCACTGGATGTCGAAGGCATCGTGGTGAACCAGTACCAGGCACAGGCCCGCCTGCCCGACCAGCTGATCGCGCAACTGCGTGACGAAGGCCTGCCGGTGCTGGATGCCTACCTGCCTACCTCGATCAAGATGAAGGAATCGCGCGAAGCGCAGAAACCGCTGGCCTGGCATGCGCCCTCGCACCGCCTGGGCCAGGCCTACCTCGAACTGTTCAGGCTGCTGGAACCGGAAGCGGCCGGCCGCTGAACGCCAGGTGCGGCCCGGACGCACCCAGGAGAACCCGATGTCCACGCCATCCGTCTACGATGCCCGCTACGCGCAGGGCTACCGGGAAGAACTCTCCGGCTACGAGATCGCCCGCTGGGAAGCCCTCGGCCACTTCATCACGCGCACCCTGCAACTGGGCCAGGCCCCGCAGGTGCTCGACTACGGCGCCGGCAGCGGCCTGCATGTCGGCCTGTGGGAGCGGGTCTTCCCCGCCGCCGAGCTGCACTTTTGCGACATCAGCAGCGTCGCGCAGGAACGCTTCGGCAGCCGCTTCCCGCAGCACGCCGGCCATTACAGCCTGATCCACGACAACCGCTGCAGCTACCCCGACAACCGCTTCGATGTGGTCACCTCGGTCGAGGTGATGGAGCATGTGGAAGACCTCGACGCCTACCTGCGCGACATCCACCGCGTGCTGAAGCCGGGCGGGCATTTCATCTGGACCACCCCCTGTGCCAACCGCCTGTCGGTCGAGCATGTCTTCAGCCTGCTGACCGGCAACATCCAGCCCACCGCCGAAGGCTACCGCCGCTGGAAATGGGAAGACCCCACCCACCTGCGGCGCCTGCGCAGCGCAGAGATTGCCGCGCTGCTGCAGCAGCGCGGCTTCGCCGATGTGCGTTTCCGTTTCCGCTCGCACTTCTTTTCCTTCGTCTGCACGCACTTTCCCATCCGTGGCGCACAGCACCTGCGCAACCGCATGATGACCCTGGATTACACCCTGTTCCGCTGCCTGCCCAATGGCGCCTCGATGATCGGCGTCGCGCAAAAGGCCGCGGCGTAACGCGCCACGCTGGCCAATAAACGCTTGCGGCCACTGCGTGGATGGCGGGATACTTCCGGGGAAAGCCGCGCTGCCGGCATGGCGCGCGGCAACGGCACGGGCATGAAAACAACACTGGCGGCCGCCCGCCGGATCAACCGTCATGACTGCGGAAGGGACCCGAACGCCATGCGCTGCCTGTACATGGCCCTGGTTTTTATCGCGATCGCGCCATCGGTTTGCCTTTCCCAAACCTACCAGTGGGTTGATGCCAACGGCGTGGTCCAGTACTCGGACAGGAAGCCCGCCGATGTTCCAGCCACCGAGGTAACCATAGAAACACTCAATGTGTTTGATGCCCCTGACGGCACCTCGCATAACGCACACGCCGCGTCCCCGACGGACACGTTTGTGCTGCCCTTTGCACGGTCGGACGTGCCCTACCGGTATGTCATGACATCCGCAATCAATGTCGACGAGCCCGTGGACAACCTGTCTTCCATCAATATCAGCCTGAAGCAAAAGAGCTTCCATTCCTTTGTAAGCCTCACGGGTGTCCACTCCGGCGCCCTATACAACATGAGGATGCGGGTTATCGATGCCAAAGGCGTGTTGATTTTTGACCAGGGCAAATCCCTGGGCACCCCAACCAACTCCCTGTGGTTTGTGGTGAGGATTTCCCCCAAAGTGCATATTGATGCGTCAGGCACCTGGACCATCCAGGGCATCCTGAACAATGAAACGCTGTTTGTTGAGCGGCGCGGGATTTTCTTCTAGCCCGGATGGAAGCCATCACGCGGGGTTTGCCGTTCCCGCCTGCCCGGCTACATTTCCGTTTGCCCGCAAACCCGCAAGGCAACCGCGCCACCCGATGCCATACCGGAAAAAAGAGGATCCCATGCCCGACCAAACTGCCGTCACCCCCGCCCCTTTGAACATCAGGGAAATGGTTTCCTATCAGCCCGAATCGGTGGTTAGCCGCACCCTCGTCAACAAGCGCACCGGGACGGTGACCGCGTTTTCGTTCGACGCCGGGCAAGGGCTGAGTGAGCACACGGCGCCCTTCGACGCGCTTGTCCAGGTTGTTGACGGCGTTGCCGACATCACCATCGCCGGCTGCGTGCATACCGTCCGGGAAGGTGAAATGATCCTGATTCCTGCCAACCAGCCCCATGCCCTGAAAGCCAAGCCCCGCTTCAAGATGCTGCTGGTCATGATCCGGGACCACTAGGGCCCGGCTCGCGCGGCACCACCGCTGCGGCTGCACGCGCCGGTGTTGCCCACCCTGCCGGATGCAGCCAGGGCCGTCCCCCGGGTGCCGCGGGGGCCCTGCCACCGGCGGTTCACACACCGGGCGGCCGCTTGCGCTACCATCGGCGCTGGCATTACCCGGATGGCCGCCGATGGACATGCACAACCCGAATACCGCCCCGCCCGCCGAGGCCGGCCTGCTGGCGAAAAACCGTGCCTTCTACGATGGCCTGTGGCGCGATGCGCGGCTGGTGCCGCCGCAGCGCTTCAACACCTGGCCGCTGGTGAGCAGCCTGCTGGACGGCCGCCCGCGCCGGCTGGAGATTGCGCCGGGCCTGCGCCCGCGGCTGCCATTGGCCGGCACGCAGTTTGTCGACATCAGTGCGCCGGCCCTCGCGGTGCTGGCGCAGCACGGCGGCCTCACGCAGCAGGCATCGGTGCAGGCCTTGCCGTTTGCCGACGGCAGCTTCGACCTGCTGTGCGCGCTGGACATCATCGAGCATGTGGACGACGACGGGGCTGCGCTGGCGGAAATCGCCCGCGTGGCCGCCCCCGGTGCGGTGCTGCTGCTGTCGTCGCCGCTGCACCCGGCCTGGTGGACGCCGTTTGACGATTTCGTCGGCCACCGCCGCCGCTACGAGCCGCCGCAGCTGCTGGCCCTGCTCGGCCGCCACGGTTTTGTGGTCGAGCGCAGTGCCGCCTTCGGCATGAAGCCGAAATCCTCGCGGCTGGTGGATGTGGGCATGTGGTTCCTGCAGCACCAGCGCCGCCGTGCGATGTGGTGGTACAACCGCGTGCTGCCGTTCACCGTGCGGCGGCAGAAACCGCTGGCACTGGTGGACGGCCTGATGGATACCGCCGGTGTCGGCGAAGCACTGCTGCTGTGCTGCAAGCAGGCCTGAAACACGGAGAACCCCATGAAGATACGCACACTGGCCATCACGGCCCTTGCCCTGCTGGCGCTCGCCATCGCGGCGGTGTGGCTGGGCAAGCCGCTGGTGACACGCTGGATGATGTCGGTACCGGAAACTGCTTTCGATGCCACGCCGGTACCGGCGGCACCCGACTACAGCCAGCCCGATTACTGGGCCGCCCTGCCCGACCGCGCCGACAGCGCCGACTGGGTGCCGGCCGGCAGTGGCTTCGTGGATGCGCAGGCCACGGCGCCGGCCGATGTGTTTTTTGTGTACCCGACGGCAGCGTTCTACGGCGATTACTGGGTGGCCGGTTTCGACAACCGGCTGCACGGGCTGGCCGTGGATTTCGGCATCCTGCCGCAGCATGCCTCGGCCTTTAATGCCGCAGGCCGTATCTATGCGCCGCGTTACCGTTCGGTGCGCATGCCGGTGTGGTTTGCCGAAGACCGTGACAGCGTGGCCAAGGCGACCGATTTTGCCTACCGCGATGTGCGGCAGGCATTCGACCATTACCTGCAGCACTGGAACCAGGGCCGGCCGGTCATCATCGTCTCGCACAGCCAGGGCACCCTGCACACCATTCGCCTGCTGCGTGAACTGTTCGACGGCAAACCGCTGCAGGAAAAACTCGTGGCGGCCTACCTGGTGGGCAACACCATCCCCGATGTGCCGTGGTTCACGGACATCCCGCTGTGTGCATCGGCCAGCCAGACCGGCTGCTACGTAACATGGAACACGATGATTGACGGCGGCGACCCGCAGCACTGGATTGCCGAAAAGGGCCTGCAAAAAATCGATTGCGTGAACCCGTTAAGCTGGAAAGCCGACACCGTGGCCGTGGACAAATCGGCCAATCCCGGCTCCATCCCGATGATGGACTACAACGCCGCTTTCGGCCGCTTGCCGGCCTTGCAACACCAGGTGGTGGATGCACGCTGCGGTGAGGAAGGCATGCTGTGGATTGCCGGGAAACCGCAGGTACCGGGCTATACCGCCGCACTGTTCCCCGGCGGCTCGTACCACGCCTACGACATCAACTTTTATTACGCCAGCATCCGCGAGAATGCCTTGCTGCGCACGGCCAATTACCTGGGCCAGCGAGCCGGCCACTGAACTCATGCAGGCTTGATGGCAAAGTCGCAACTCACCGGTGGCGCGTAATCGCTGGGGCCGGTGAGGATTTTCCAGCGCACGGCCCAGCTGCGGTTGTGCCGCCATTCATACGCCAGTTGGGCAATGCCCGCCAGCAACAACCGCAGCGGGTTCATGTGCAGCGGTGGCTGGCCGGTCAGGCCGATCGGCGGCCGCTCGCGCAGCGGTTCGCAATAGGTGCCGAACAGGCGATCCCACATCAGGAACCAGCCGCCACCCAAATTGGTGAGGTTGCTGTTGTGGTGGGCATACACCGGGTGCGAGGCATGGTGCAGGTAATGGTAATGGGCCGACCCTATCAGGTGGCCCAGGAATCCCAGCCAGCGCTGCCGGAACCCCAGGTCGTACAGCGCGGTGGAGTGCGCGCTCACGGCGGCCAGCTGTGCCAGCAGGTTGAGCACGATCACCTCCAGGAACAAGGGCTCGGCCGAGACCAGCTTGCTGCACAAGCCGAAAAACAGCGCATAGGGGAACATCACCAGGAAGCCCAGCGGAAAGGCCACGATCACACCGGTCACGACCGGCTCGATCAGCGCGGTGGGCATGTGGTGCGGCCGGTGCAGCAGCAGCCAGGGCAGGCGGAATTCGTGCGCCAGCCGGTGCAGCCAGTAGTGGAAGAATCCGGTGCTGGCGAAAATCACCAGCAGGGCAGGCAGGGCCGGCAAAGCCAGCACGGTCGGCACGCGATCGGCCAGGGCGTACGCCGCCTTCACCACGCTCGCCAGCAGGCCGCTGCCGTCCGCAAAACTGAAACCGAGCAGGCTCGCCACGACGCCGGCCAGCAGTGCCAGCACTGCCATGCCGGCAAGCAACAAGGCATTGAAGCCGATGAAAGTCATGAACACCGTGGCCGGGAACGCTGCGCCGTGGGCATCGGTGGCCGGGTAATCGCGCCACGCACGGTAGATGCAGCAGCCACGGAATGCCATCACTGCGGCAATGGCCACCGGCAGCCACAGCCAGGCAGCGCCTTGTGACTGCAGGTCGTGAATCACACCCAGCACTGCATGGAAGCCGGTGTCATCACCCAACGCCGGGCCGAGGTAATCCAGCAGGTGCAGGGTCCCGCTCAGCCCTACCGGCACACTGACTGCGGTAATCACGGCCACGGCAGCCACCAGCCGGTCCCAGTGGGCGGCCGTGGCCAGCCACTCGCCATCCCAGAGCCGTGCCATGCCCTTGCGCACGGTCAGCCCTCCCCTGCCGGGCCTGCCTGCATGGCCGGGGTGGCGGCCTGCCCGGCCATGTCGGCCAGGGTGGCGATGAAGCGTTCGCTGTCGACATCCCCGGGCGGCACCCCGAAATAAAACCGCGCCAGGTGATACCCGGCCAAGGCTGACAGCACCACCGCCGCGCGTGCTTCGCTGTCGCCGCCACTGTTGGCCAAATCCAGGCCGCCGAGGCGGACGCTGTCATCCACCAGCATGGTGCGCAGCCCGGCCATCAGCTCGGGGAAGCGGCCGTACTCATGGGCCAGCAGCAGCACCAGCGGCGTGACTTCCTGCAGGCCGATCAGGGCCAGGCGGTATTCGAGGATGCGCTCGGCGCGGGCATCGCCGAGGGTGCCGGCTACCGCACGCTGCTGCATGTCGCGCATGGCGCGCAAACGGTCGGCCTCGCGGTGGATGACCGCCTCCAGCAGGGCTTCCTTCGAGCCGAAATGCCGGTAGAAGCTGCCGCGCCCCGGCGCCAGGCCCACGGCCGCTTCGAGGTCCTTGACCGCGGTGCCGTCGAAGCCTTTTTCGGCGAACAGGGCAAGGCCGGCATCGAGCAGGCTGTCGCGGGTGCTGCCGTGCCGGCCGCGCGGGCCGGGGATGGTTTTTTGCGGGGCCGGGCGGGTGGGCTGTGTGGTCGCGTCCGGCTTGGGCGTGGACTTGGGCTTGGGGGTGGGCACAGGGGGCCTCCATCGCGATTAAATGCAAGCATATACTTGCATTTTGCAATAAACAACCCTAGCCTAGGCATGCCCCACGGCCGACCGGCCCGCCCGCAAAAAAGGACCGCCGCATGAACGCCCTGACCGACATCCTCTGGCACCGGGATCTCGGCCCCCTCGACGAGCGTTACCGCCCGTGGGTATCGGCCTTCGTGGTGCTGTTCACCGTGCTGTTCACCCTGCAGTTCACGCTGGTCTGGCACCACCTGGTGTACCTCGGGCCGGGCCTGGGCGACGACCCTTCCACCGCCGTGATCCGGCCCCTGATCCTCGACCGCCTGCATGGGCCGCAGGCCTGGCAGGCCTGGGGGCTGGCCGCCTGCGTGCTGGCGGTGATGCTGTTCCGCGCCGGCGTGATGCTGTGGAGTTACTTCGGCTACCGCGCCACCTTCGGCCAGCCTTTCCCGATGCACATGGTGCTGGTGTTCATCCTGGTCAATGCCGTGGGTGCGCTGTCGATCCCGCTGGTGCTGGCCGTGCTGGGCCTGCTGCTGGCGGCGGCCGGCCACGATTTCAGCGACGGCTGGCTGTTCATCGAGCACACCGTGGCGACCGCACACCACTGGGTGATGGCCCATGTACCGACCCTCGTGCAGCTGCCGGCCTGGCTGGCCGCGATCACGGTGTTCCTGGTGGCCGGGTTCTTCCACTACTGGCTGCAC
>LAHR01001187.1_pt1 | contig 16060 bp, 18 predicted proteins | sample 329641 | NCBI WGS metagenome assembly LAHR01 (sample SAMN03275701, study PRJNA271635) | activated sludge metagenome | isolation source: Sample C-3 Sludge from acetogenic chamber (third chamber) of Anaerobic...
AACCTGATATGGGCAGCCTTTCAGGAAAAATCTTCATTTTCTTTCACGGGTAAAAAGCACGTTATGTCAGCAGATCGGTTTACGATGGGTGGAAAATCCTGCATATTCTCAGAAATAGAGAATACTGAAAATAAAGCCGTGCAATATTTAATTTTGTGCGATTAAATGATACCTAATGTTAGGTATCATATGATATCAAGCCCTGGGGTAGTGTAACGGTTACACGCCGGCCTCATAAGCCAAAGATCGCAGGTTAAGGTTAGGATTTATGGGATATGTAGGTGAGAAAAAACGTGAGTATGCAAGAGAATGGATCAGAGCTAGACGCCAATCTTGGTTGTCAGAAAATGGGCCATGTAAAAAATGCGGTAGTTCTGAAAATCTTGAAGTAGACCATATTGATCCTAAAACAAAAATACACCACGCGATATGGTCTTGGAGTGAAAAGCGACGCCTAGAAGAATTAAGCAAATGCCAAGTCCTATGCAGAAAATGTCATCAAGAAAAAACTTTTATTGATATGGGGTATAAACTTCACGGAACCGCATCAAAATATGATAGTGGATGCCGTTGCGTTGAATGTACCATAGCAGTTCGTGAGAGAATTTACCGTCGTCGTATGAGATTGTGGGGATCGAAGTCATCTAAACCACCAAAAGAATCTGCCGTTATTTAGGTCGAGTGCCTTTAATTTTTAGCAAGAACTTTAAAGCTACTGCCCCCGGACAACCAATTGGCTCCGGGGGTTTTTGTATTCACTGAAAATTCTCACTGTGATGGGTAAACTTAAGAAAAGGCACAAGATGGGGGGCAAATTCTCACTACAGTGCGATCTAGGGTTACTCAGCTCAAATCTGATGCGAGTGGATATGTCGGCTCAATCGTCAGGTGTGGTCAATATGTCGGAAATGGACATATTTTTGGACATATTGGATAGGGTACAGTTATGAGCCCTGTCAGGCATGATGGGGTTATTGCATCAGATCAGCCCAATAAACTGGAGTAAACTCCTTATAAGTCGAATCTGATATAATAGTGATATTGGATCCCGTATGCATTCGTGCTGCGGCCTGCCCCTGAAGAGTAAATCTTTTCGGGGGCTTACTTTTTATGAATACGGTATTCACGAAAGAGGGTGTTGGTTGGGCGCATATATGCGCATATATGCACCGGCATCTAAACTTGAATAAACTTTACCGACCTTCCTTATAGCCGACTCACGCCACTACCAACCTGAAAATGAAAAATACCTAAATAGTTATAAAATCAGTACCTTAGTAGGTGTCTCCGCAATAACCTCTTGTAATCTTATAGCAGTAACTTCTTGCAAATTAAAAATACCTAAATAGTTATGAAATCAGTACCTTAGTAGGTATTTCGTGGGAATTATTTTATCAAGTCCCACGTAAGTTATTGAAAACTGGTCAAGTCAGATAATGGCGTGGGTCGGCTATATCCCTCGTTTGACGCCAACCAACCACCGGGGGTATGCTTTTAATAAAGTTCTCTATCCCTCTGATTGACCCCGGAGACTGACTGGCCCGCCCCGGTACCTTCTAGTCAAAGGCTACCGGGGCTTACTTTTCCCCATTAAAGGAGGGGCGACCCGTGAAAAAAACCATCTTATTTATTATTGCGATCCTCCTCGTATCCTGCAGACCCCATAAACTGTCAGGACCGACAGGGTCAGGTCTTGATAACCTCAGGGTTAAAAAAGATGTTTACTGCGGGCTTTCTTTAAAAAATCTCCAAGAGAAAACCTACCTTGGGGATAAGTGCGACAGCCTTCTTTTCACCTCTCTTTTTGCAGCGGTGTGTGGCGGCGTGGATCTATCCGCATGGGAGGATCCAGGCCTTCCCGGTAAAATGTACCGAAACCCAGAGAGGGACTGTTATCCAGACGAGTCGAAATCGTCCATATCCCGAGACATGCTTCTTGGGTACATGACCTATCTATGGAAGCAGAGGGACCTCACCAACGCAGCTGAGCTCATATCTTATGGCAAATCTGTCACTTGGGTCATGGGTGATTATAATGATGCCGAGGGACTTAGCCGTGTGGTGATGACCCCTCAACTTATTTCTCTTCTCACCGATATTGAGTCAAAACTGTCTACTGGGGCAGCACTCAGGCTTTCTGGAGAAGATGATGCAGTACTCATTAATACTGGGTTTCGTGCTCACCTTGATGTTTTACGCATTGTTCTTTCTGGCTCTGTGCGCGGCGGTATTTCTGACATAGAGAGACTTATCTTGAAAGGTCAGTCGGAGCGGGTCAGAGAGAATGCAATGTTTCAGGCAGCGTACGCCAGGTATAACGGCGGTGACCAGACCAACGCCATCCTTCTTCTGATGGATGACAAGAGGTTTCCTCTGGGAAAGCTCCCAGATAACCACACCAACCAGTGTGAGGGGTACATCTACCAGCGAGACCCTGGTGACGACTGGGCACCATGCCCAGATCGGGAATTTCACCTACATGATGGTGTTGACTTCCTCGTGGCTTCGTCTATTGCTCTGGGGGACCTATGAACGGTCTTTTAGAAAACCTCCTCTTTTCTATTGGGGGCCTTCTAGTGGCTGTTGTTGCTTACTTCGTAAGGGAATATGTTACTGCCAGTAAGGCCAAGACCGACGCACACGACCGGGAGATCCGCGGACTTCTTGCTCAGATACAGACCCTCCACCTCACCATCGCAGATGCATCCATGCAAATGAGAGAGGCCCTGTCGAGGCTTGATAGGCACTGGTCAGAAATACATCTGAAAACCGACTCTAAAATCGACTTGTTATCTCAGCTTGTAAATCAATACAATAAGGATGCCGCTAAGCTAGAGGGTCGCCTCGAAGAGCATATGATGCTCCTTAGCTCACAGATATCCACAAACCGGAATCTCAGTGATAAACTTCACCGCATTTTTGAATATATTGATGCAAAAGAGCGTGCATCGGATTCAGCAATTAAAGAGGCCGATCCTTCTCCTGGTGTTTAGCATTTCCTTTTTTCTTCATCTAACTGAAATTGTTTTGAGCTAACCTGTCGCTTATTACAGGTGGTAACATTATTATTACCATTCTTTCACTTTTGACCTCCATCAAAAGTCTCTGTAAGTAGCCGGATTTCCTACGGAGGTCCGGTTTTTTCTTTAGTCCACCAAGGCTCTTTCCGATAGGCCTATTTGAGGCGCCTAGAGGAGGGAAAAGCCATGCTACCGCAAACAAACCATAGCCAGATCATCTATTTAGAAAGTTTTAGCCAGACGGCTTTCCAGCATGTGTTCTCAAACATTACAGATTATGGCTTTGTTAAGTCTACCCTGTCCCTCGTTCTTTCTGTCCTGGCCTTCTTTTTTCACTGGATTTTCGACAAAGATGCCCTGGTGGAAGCGTTCGTAGCGATCATGGTTCTTATCCTCCTCGATACCATGACGGGGGTTGCCAAGGCGTGGCAAAAAGGCCGTATCTCTAGCGGCGGGTTTTTCCGGTTTGTAACGAAGATTGTGGTTTACTTCGCCCTACTTGTTACCGGAATTTTGGTAGACCGTGTTATGCCTGTTCCCTTCGCGTCGGTAATTATGACGACCTTCCTTGCGGCCACCGAAGCCATCTCTGTTATGGAGAACCTCAGCTATCTTGGCTTCCCCGTCCCAACTGCTCTCCTCAGGCGTCTTAAAAGCATAAGAGCTGATGAAACAAGTGATAAATAAGGGTAAGATGGTAATAACGCTGTCTTACCCCCTAACTTATGGGGGTCTTTATGAGCGGGCAAATTGGTGCTAAAAAAGAGATCGAGTCTCAGGGTGAAGCCGGTATTGACAACATCGGGATCAAGGAAACAAAAGAAGCGTTGATCGGCATCAATGAGCTTGGTCTTTTCTTTGTTGAGCGTTTTAAAGATGGTCGCCAGATGGGTGACTTTATTGCCTTCTGGGAGAAACTTAAAAACGACGAAGAGTTTTTTCAGATTGTCCAGGAAGCCTACCGAGGGATTCACTTGGTTCCAAAGGAGGCAGACAACATGAATATTAATGAGGGTGTGGAACTTGTCGTACTTCAGCTTAGCTACATTCCAAAATTTATCGAGGCTCTTAGAGCTGAACCCGCTAAGGGCTAGCCTCCTAATATGTACTCTCTTATGGTCAGGGTGTAGCACAGTTCTGCCCCCTGACCCCTCAATACCTGCCTTAGAAGCAAATTACCCCACAGCCGAGTTTTCCATAGATGGCCAGACATTTCATGGCCTGGGCGAGGTCAGCATCATAAAGGGCGAGGAGCTCTCTGACCTGCAATTCAAGGTTCAGGGTTACTTTGACGGCGCTGTCCGTGTCGACTCGAGTCGGTGCGGTGTCAGCTTATCTCAGCGGTATAAAGACAGCGACGAGGTTCTTGTCCCGCTCCAGGGCCCCGCCGTAACAAGCTGTCTCTTTGACATTACCGTCTCGCCCACGTTTCCAAACGAAAAATCATTTCTTGATACGGTCTATGAGTTGAAGGGAGAGCTTCTCATCAAAGTTATCGAGCCGGGAGAGAGTTGGTATGGTTTTTCGAGCAAGGTAAGGAGAGACGGTGAGTCCAGACTTTTCATACCAATCTCTGCGGAAGATCAGCCTGCCCAGGTTGTTTTTCGTGGGTGTGGTATATCATACGATTCCTCGCTTGATATCTTAGATAAGAATATTGATATATCCACCATTGATATTATGCCGGACATAAAGAAGGAGCGGTGTACTCTTGAGGGATTTGTAAGATATGAAGAAATCCAGATTAAAAAAGTAACTTGGCGCATTTGGGGTTTCGATCCGGAATTTTCTCCGCTGTCCGAGCCTGTTATCGTTGAAAAAGATGATAGACTATATGTTGAGGGCGATCCCACCGTTGCGGCAATATCCCTTGATAAAGAATTCATATTAGGCCCCGAATCTGACTTTAACTTTGATAATAAAAAAGACCATATTTTAAGACTCATTACCGTCAAGGGCCGATCTGTTTTATGCCGTTACCTATCGAAAAGAGGAAAATGGTGGTGTATCCGTTAGATTCTTACCTGAATGCGATCATAGTCCTTTTTACAAAGTCTCTTGATAGCGGATGGGCTGGAGCTGTCGCGTTTATGACAGTGATTATAACTTCTCTTTTAGTCTACTTTAAAGTTGGTAAACTCAATAAAAAAAGTATTATGATTGACGATGAAAAACGTCGCCAAGAGATGGAAGCCAAAAACGCGGTCGAGAATAAAAAAGCAGAAGATTCTCACAAAAAGGCCGAAGACGAAATAAATGAAATCATCAAAGGAGAGAAGTGATGCCAGTTCCTTCAAGCGCAGATGGAAACGTCAAACTCACACCAGGACGGCCCAAGTACAATGTTGTTACGGACCGAAATTCAGTGTGGGTCTATCAGCGTATGGGTACTGGAAAAACTTTCGGCGGAACTAAGCCTATGCTTGCCGCCACCCCTGCAGCCGACGTAGCGGATCCTGCCACCGTCACCGCAGGGCGGGCTGAGTGGTTAAATCTGGAAACCGGAGGACTGTTTACCCTGGTGGGTGCACAAAAGAAAACACTTATCTGTGAGGCGATCGATAACCAGGCTGGCGCCACACTCACACTGGTGAAGATGGATGGAAACCTCTCCAGAAATATGCCAGGGACGTTTCCATTTACAATCGCCCCAGGCGAAGTCATAAAAGCCACCGGTGGAAGCACAGGCGGGAGTGTCGGCTTTCTTCTTACTATTTCTGAGAAGGCGATCTTGTAATGGCTTACCAAGGAAGTACCTACGAAACCGTAGTGTTTCTCACAAATGTAGGGGTTTACGGACCAGAGCCTGTCCTGGCAGTTGAAGCCGCTCACGTGAACCTAACTTACCGGCCTACAGGAACTTACGAGTTTCTCCCAAAAACCCTGATAGACAATGAGTCTTGGTTCGAGATCGGGGATGGGTACTACGCGGTGAAGTGGCTGCCAGAAAATATGGCGAATCAGGGTGAATTATTCTTCTCTCTTAAAAGCACCGGCTATGCATCGTTTGACGAAGTCATCGGCCGATTTGATGTTCTAGCCGCTCCGCTTGAGATGATCTCCTCTCCCGAAATTTGTGTAGTTACAGGAAGCATCATAGACCTTGGCGGTGACCCGTCCCAAAACCTCGACATAAGCTTCAAGCTTTCAAAATCACCATCGGTACTTGGCGGTTCCTTCATTGAAGGTCGGACCATCCGGACTATGCCAAATGCTTATGGTAATTTTTCCGTGGGTCTTCTTCGGGGTAAAAAAGCTCTTGTTGAGATCGAGAAAGCAGGTGTAAAGATTTCGATCGATATCCCAGACCAGCCTACGGCAAATCTTATCGATCTGATCCCCCCGATTCTTGATTAAATAGCTTAAAGCGTTCAGTGCGTATATTATGGTAATGATATCACTTTGTTTTCTCTAGGAGGCACAATGCCATGTTGAAACTGGCAAATCAAGTCATCGACATTTACGACGACACTCAGAAGGTAGGCATCAAAAAGATTGCAAAGCTAAACCCTGGCGTCTATGTCATGACCCCCGAAGAGAGAAACAATTTGGATGACACCGACTTTGCCCTCTCGGTTATTACAAAGAAGGCCTCCAAGTTAAACAAGTTCCCGATCGACACCAAAGATAACACATGGCTTTCGAACCAATATTTTGAGATGAACCATGATAAGTTACCAAAGACTGCAGCTCATATTGCGGCCTATAACATCAAGGTCGCATGTGAACGTTTTAAGGTGGAGCCGCTCCCCGCAGTGGTTGGAATGGCAAAGGAAGCGTCGTCAAACCTATACTACGAATCTGAGCCTCTTACTAAAAAGGCGTCGGTGAAAGAAGTTTCCTTGGAGAAGTTAGCCCAGGTACAGGATATTGGGGACAACTACACACACGCCCAGTATGCCATGTCAACCCCAGCTCATGTAAAAATGGCCGGGAAGTACTTCGAAGAGAAAATCGATAAGATCCCCCTAGAGTACCGCCATAAGTACGCTGCCGCTATCCAAAGACGGGCACGTGAGCTAGGTATGCCGGTTCAGGGCGGTACGGTAGCGAAGTATGCAAGTGACCACTACAGCGGTATGGTAGATGCTCACCTCCGTAGCCGGGCTACGCTCCTTGAGGTAGCCGATCCATCACACGCAGAATCTCTTCAAAAATTGGCCGCTGCTAAAAAATCGGTTAGCCCATCGGAGTTTGCGCAAGCCCTGTTTGCTTTTGATAAAAAGGCAGGCCTGAGCCGCTACTATGGGAGTTATTTGAAAAATCCGTTTGAAGCTACCTTTGCAAGCGAGCCAGACCAGTATGCTGGTTACCGCACGAAAGTCGCCGGGACAGTCATCAACTCGGACGATCTTAAAAAACTTGCCATTGAAAAATATGCCAAAATCAAAGATTACTTCGGTGCGTCATTGGCAGATGAGTTTAAAAAAGATCCAACACCTATTTTCGATTCTTTGCCCATGGACTCGAAAGAGATCTTCGTAGGAATTGCGAATGGCACGATTTGATACGGCAACACTAGCGTTTTTGGATAAGCTGGCGGAAGAGGATTCCGGCCAGACACGCCACCACAGTGTAGGTAAAGACGTAGCCCTTGCTGCTAAGAAAGTTATTCGCATTGCTCAGCACCCGACTACAAATATTCCAAGAGCTTTGGTAGGACTGGCAACGAAGGAATTAATTAAGGAAGGTTCGATCACGGCCCTCGGATTGTTCGACGTTCTAAACACCAATTATGAAAAAGACTGGTGGGACTGGGAGCCGGAAACTATCTGGAGAACCTTGTCTGTGGAGCAAGGCATCGAGACTAGCCCCGAAATACGGGATATGGTTCTTGCCCTTCAACTGGCCGTGAATACAAATCAGCCCTTTGAGCACTGGCATATCTTTGAAAAAGTAGGAAATGCGCTAAACGGTAATGAGGTGGACTTCAGAATCCTACAACCGCTAGAGCTGGATGATGCTGCGGCCACCGTCCAGATACTTAAAAAGATAAGACCAGCCACCGGATTCGACGAAGAGATTCCTGCATACATAGCATCCATTGCGAAAACCTCAGGAATTGTGTTTCTGCCTCCGGAGCTTTTTACAAACGAATGCCAGGCCTATCTTGACTCTCTTAACAACGATCTTTTGTTAAGGGACCAGGTATCAAAACGGTGGCCATCTCGTGAGAAAAAAGACGACACGCCGGCTCTCAAGATTCAGCTCATGCAACTTCATGAGATTAAAGAATACGTTGATAAGATGCTGAGAGGTTAAAACGTGGCCGCAGTAACCCAACCAAGAGGAAGACAAAAAGCGGGTTCGGTAGCTGCTGTGACATTTGCAGGTAACCCAAAAAAAGCTACCGTGACGTTTACGTCCGCCTTCCCTGATACAAACTACTCAATTGCGATCACCGGAGCTGACGCCAGATCCTGGACATGGGAGAGCAAAGCTTCTGGAAGCTTTGTTATAAACTCAAACTCTAATACTGCCCCCACCGGAAACACTGACTGGATCGCAATCTACCATGGTGAGACACTGTAATGATTCACTACCTTCAAGACATCCAGATTGAGAGGCAGTTTGCAAGACTTCCGTCTGTGCAAGCTACTGCGAACTCAACGAAGGCCCTTACAGTCGCAGATGCGCCTCTTCAGATTTTTACCGGTACCGTTGCTGGCCAAATAGTACAAATGCCTGATGCAACAACCCTCATACCTGGCGTGATGTGCGAGATATCTAACCAAAGCACCGTTCCCATCAGAATAAACGATTTTGGCGGAAACCTGCTTTTGTGGCTCAGCCAGAGTCGTAGAGCAAGGCTTATTGTCCAAGACGGCTCCACACAAAACGGTACCTGGACCATTGATGCAAACCAGTATGGGGCTAATTCGTTTTACCAAGAAGCCGCAGGACCGATCACAAACAACTCAAACACCACATGGGTAAATGCAGTCAGCCTAGTCACGGATAATCTTCCGCTTGGAGATTATCAGATAATGTTTCAGAGCCTTTTTTCTGCGTCCGCTAACAACCGTGCACCCCAATACCGGATAACTGCTAACGCCGCCTTAATTGGAAACATCTACTCTGTGAGGGGTGGTCCAACTGGCGGAGCAAACGGATATTATAACTTTAGCGGAATTAAAAAAGTGTCTGGGACGCTATCTGGGATACAGACCGTTAATCTCGAATTTAGAAATAATGGGAATCTTGGTAACGCGACTATCACAGTTATTGAAAACGTCCTTAGGATAATGAGGGTATAGTTTTGTCTTCTGTAAAATATACATTTGAAAAAGCAGTCAATGCTCAAAGACTCGAGAAGGAAATTAGGGACAGTTCCATTTCGACTGCGCTTGATTTTATAACGTCAACATCCTCCACTGTGGATATATGGTTTAAGGCATCTCTTTCGGGAGCTGACTCTTCGGCACTATCCGATCTTGTTACTGCCCACACCAACACCCCACTACCGTTTGAACCAGAGCCCACAGACTCTGACGGTTCTCGAATATTCCGTCCGAAGGTTACAAAGTCTGGGTGGCACTATGAGCCACGATTCATAAATTACCAAGTTGGCGTTTATGGTAGTCTGAACAACAGGTCATTAGGCGGCGTTGATATCGGAGATGCTTGGCTTAAGTTTTACAACCAGGCCGGTACCGAGCTGGTAAAGGATGCTGAAGAGTCCGACGCATCGTTTCAGGCTAGGCTTGATACGGACTGCGTAAAAACCACTATGGACTGGTGGCCACAGTACACATGGGATGCAATTGGGTGCATCTTTAAAATAATGAACGTACCGACATCGGAAGACCTCTTGTGGGTTCTGGCCGCACCTGACTTCCCAGCAAACCTGGGCGGATCTGTGTACCTCTGTAACGGAGGAGCTCCCCTCAACTTCTTTTCAGAGAAAGAGACCATTTACCTTAACGGACGTGGTAGCAAAATCATGGAGTTCATTCCTGGGGTACCGACAAATAAGCTTAGAGCAATTGTCGAGCATGCCGTAGGATCGAAATCCAAGATCTTATTTGTTTACGAGCATTATAAGGGGTAACACTTATGAGTGAGTATAAAGGCTACCGGTACGAGCCTCTTCCAGACGGTCGTTGGGAGGTACGGTTTCCAGACGGCGCAATCCTCAAAGCCCCAAAGCAAACTGAAGAGAATCTTAAACTCGCTATCGACCTGTACGAAGAGGTGAGAAAAAATGGAAAAGCTAAGGATGGCCGTCCTTAATGCAGTGGTTCCTGTTACAAAAAAAATAGGTGCCCTCCATATGCCGTTTACCCACAAAAAGGTAACTGGCCGACATGTCTTCTCAGTAATCCCACATTTAAAACCAGGGGCTGTATTTGTAACGAGGGTGAGGGGAGAGATGTCTAACCTCTTAATACCCGGTGAATTTACCCATGCTGGTATGTGCGTCGCCTCTGGGGTTAGCGAGAGTGCGTGCTCTCTCTTTCCATCCTCCCTTGTCCCGGTGGTAGAAGCTGTAGGTCGCGGTGTTGTAGAGACAGATCTTATATCTTTCATGACATCAAAGGACCGGGTTCTTCTCCTATATCCGACTTTCGCCTCCGACATCCAGATGCAAAAAGCAGCAGACTTTGTATACCAAGCAATTGGCACTCCCTATGACTATTATTTCTCTCCAGGGTCAAAAGCATTCTACTGTTCAGAGCTTTGCCAGCACGGTTACGAGATTTCCTTAGGCCAAGATGTGACGTTCTCAAAAAGAGAAACACTTGGGGTCCGGACGGTTCTCCCGCAAGACTTTGTAAATGCTAAAGAAAAATGGCACGTAGTATGGGATTCCGATACAGCGCTTCCACCTGTAAAATAGAAAAAAGACTTCCAAAGAAGGTGACACAACATGGGATTAATATCGGTAGGGGCGTCGCTCCCCCTTGAACTTCAGCTTCATGACGGCGCGACAGGGAAATTTCCGTTAGCGCATGTTTACGACCAGGCTGGGGTGGCTGTAACAGGATCGCCGTTTTCCCTGACGCATCTTGCAAACGGCCTCTACCGAAACACTGCATACTCCGTTCTTTTAGCAAATACTAAACTTGTAGCATCCTATATTGTTTACAATGACGCAGGCCATACTACGGAATCTGTTTTCCATACGAGGGCTACGGATCATTGGGATGTAGAAACCCAGGTTGAGACTGTTAACGCAAAAATAGGCACACCTGTTTCCACTGTCTCTGCGGATATTGCGGCTGTTAAGGCAGAGACTGCATCCATTCAATCCGATACCAACGATATTCAATCGAAAATCGGCTCTCCTGTGGGGACTTTGGCAAGTGACATAGCAGGGGTTCAAGCAGAAACAAAAGATATTCAGAGTAAGATCGGCACTCCAGTTTCAACTGTCTCCGACGACATTGCTTCCGTGCAATCACAAGCTAGCTTTAATGGTCTCATGATCGGTACTGTTTTATCCAGGATTGGGGTTCCGCCCACCGACCTTACTACCCAGATTGCCGCAGTCCAAGCAGACACAGACGACATCCAGAGTAAGATCGGAATTCCGGTTGTCACGGTATCTGCGGATATTGCAGCAGTCAAGGCAGAGACTGCATCCATTCAATCCGATACCAATGACATTCAATCGAAGATCGGTACGCCGGTAGGAACGCTTGCTTCTGACATTGCAGGCGTGCAGGCGGACACTGATGCTCTGCAGATTGCAGTTGCTGCGGTGAACGCGGACACAGATGACATTCAGGCCAAAATCGGGACACCCGCTACAACCGTGTCCGGAGATATCGCATCGGTGCAGTCTGATACCAATGATATCCAGACCAAAATTGGATTGCCTGTCGGGACGCTGGCAAGTGACATCGCAGGAGTTCAGGCAGATACGGATGATATCCAAGCTAAGATCGGTACTCCAGTCGGCACGGTTTCCAGCGATATCGCTGCGGTTCAGACCAAGCTCGGTACCCCAGCAGGGGTGTCCGTGTCAGCAGATATTGCCGCAGTCAAGGCGGAGACTGCTAGTATCCAAACTGATACCAATGATATCCAAGCTAAGATCGGGTCCCCGGCGGGAACCTTGGCAAGTGACATTGCAGAAGTTCAGGCAGATACGGATGATATCCAAGCTAAGATCGGCGTCCCTGCGGTTACTGTCTCTGCGGACATCGCAGCGGTCAAAGCTGAAACTGCTAGCATTCAGTCCGACACCAACGATATTCAGTCGAAGATCGGTATCCCGGTTGGTACAGTATCGAGCGATATTGCATCCATTAAGTCGGACTCTGCCGCTATTAAATCCAAAACAGATCAACTTACCTTCAGCGGATCTAACGTCAACGCAAACGCCCAAGTGGTATCTGATAAGACAGGTTATGCACTTACCACCGCGGAGAAAAACGACATTTCTGACCGTGTCTGGGATGAGGCTCTTGCCTCCCATGCTATACCCGGTAGTACTGGGGAGGCTCTCGCTGCGTTGTCTCTGGCATCTATTGCCGGAGCTGTTTGGGATGAGCTTGTTTCCTCCCACACCCTCCCGGGCACATACGGACTCTACATCGATGTCATCCGTCAGTTTGTCGTAGCAAATAACGCCGAGCTTCTAAACGGCAGTCATGGCCTATCAGTCCTTAAATCAGACATCGCAGCTGAGGGTCTTTTAACCAGGAATGAGGTCAACGCTAACGAAGCCAAGATCGATGCCATCATTCCTGCGATAGTGTCCGCAAAAAACACGATCGTCTCAGAGGTCGACCAGAACCAAACCCTGATTGGTGCCCTAGCCTCACAAATCTCGTCTGCTGAAAGTAACCTCTTGGGTGAAATTAACCAGAACGAGGCTAAGCTCGATACCATAGAAGGCAAGATAGGGACCATCCAGAACAACACCACTGTGCGGTTTGTCGTCCCTGATCGGCTTATCAAGCCTGACGCTGGTTCTAAAACCTATGAGTTCCGGCTTTACCTCTATGATACCAACGGCAACCCAGAAGCTCCGGACTCGGCACCGCTTATCCGGATCCGGCGACTCGATACAGGTACAGACCTTGTTGTTGGCGCAGCCATGACCCAGGATGGGGCTAAGGTTGGTGCCTACTATTACCAATACTCCATCACTTCCGGCACTGCCGAGGCCCACCTTTTAGTTGAAACCACTGTGGTCGAGGGAGGGGTTACTAGGTACTATCCGGCAACCAGTGAGATCACAGAATTTGAAAGTGACCTGAATGCAATTCAGTCCCAACTATCTGCAGTACAGTCGACCGTTACGGGCACGGACCTTGCTGTCCAAAACCCCATATTCGGACTTTCTGCCCTGAAGTCCGGCCAGACAGCCATAGTGGGAGAAATTAACCAAAACGAGGTCCTCTTAAACCTGATCAAGGGTAAGACAGACCTTATCCCAGCAAACATTGCAACCCAGTCAGACGTGGCAGCCGTCAACGCAGCCGTACTGACCAGGCCGGACATCGCCGCGATCCAGGTACGACTTGATCTTCTCAGAGACAACCTAAAAGGTGTCGATGGTCGAGATCTGACGCAGGTTTACGATAAGTGGGATATTTCATCCCTTGCCAAAACCAGCGACCCCCGGTTTGCGCACCTTGACGCCGCGGTCTCCTCAAGGAGTACCCTCACAGCAGCACAGGTTTGGGGATACTCATCAAGAATATTAACATCTTACGGACTGGATGCCTCGGCCATAGACGCAATCTGGGCATACCTAACAAGCCAGGCCACATCCCCGAACTCCATCGGTAAGCGGATTGCCGACTTCCTTGACGTGGCGATCTCCACACGAGCCACCGCAGTACAAGTCACTTCCGCCCTTGCTGGAGTCGCGCAGGAAACAACCCTCAGTGCCCTGTCGGGGACAGTAGTTACCGAGGCAAACCAAAACGAGCTGAAGCTCAACCAAGTGCTGGCGGATACCGCCACCATCAAGGCCAAGACGAACAACCTACCCCCAGACCCCGCATCCCAGTCCTTGGTCCAAAACACCAAGAACACCCTGCAATCGGATATTGCCAACCTGGATCTAAAAGTCACCGGGGTTAAGGCTAAGACCGATAACCTCCCAATTGATCCGGCTAAGGAGACATCTGTGCAGGCAAGACCGACCAACCCTGTCCTTACTACGGATACACGCCTGAATCGATTGGATGTAAACGTGTCTTCTCGCGGCACTGTCATGCCATCGGATCTCACTCCGCTGGCGAAAACATCTGATGTTAGTGCGGCGAAGACCCAGATTATTTCTGAGATAAACAGCAACGAATCTAAGATTGATAGTGTTCAGGCGACCGCAAACCAGATTAAGGCCAAAACGGATACTATTCCGACGAACCCTGCTAGCTTCGCCCATATCAACCAGGCCGAGGTTAACATTTTGGACGCGATCGACGACATACCGGGCGGCGGCGGTGGACCAACTGCTGCCCAGATTTGGAGCTACGCAAGCCGTACGCTTACCCAGGATCCGTCTACCTTTGGCCCAGATATCTCGGGACTGGCCGAAAAAACAGACCTTACTCCTTTGGCAAGGACTCAGTACGTTAACCGGATGACTACGTCGTTTAATAATCTTACGTCTGAGCAAGAAATTCTTGCTTGGGCAGAGCAAGACGGCCAGCGCATCCTTGGTGAAAATTGCACTATAACGGTGAAAGACCACCTTGGTGCCACCGTGTGGACTGGTACGCTTGCAACTCCGAGTGCGGACGGAGTATTTCGCTTCCAAAACAACATAGCGGCTACCGGGGATTCAAACTATTATGTAGAGATCGACATCGAGGTTGATGGCGATATTCGGCGATCTCGTCAGACATTTGTAACGGTGGGTTAAAATGGATTTATCATCCCAAAGTAATATTAAAATATTCTTTAATATTGATGAGAATACTCAGCTAACAACCGTTACGTTTAAAGATCCGATGGACGTCACTCTTGGGGAAGTTACTATCGAAACTGTACGGTTTCGGCCATTTTTTGACGGGATCATCAATGCTGCCAGGGAGCTGTCCCCGAGCCACGATAACACCGTCCAGAAGTACCGAAGTCGGCTGGACATCAACACCCTAGAGGGGGAGATTAATTTCTAATGAAGTTTCTCCCATTCGGCTCTCATGTTCTTTTTCTCGGTGACACGGGGATTGGGTCGAATTTTGGCCAAATAGCTCCCCAGATAAAATACTTTGACATCTACTACGTCTTGCCTCCGGTGGTAGGCTTTCAGGTTCTCGGGGGTTTTCCTCCCCCACAAATAACCGGTTTTACAGTAGAAGGATGAACCGTGATCAAATTACGATGGGCTCCGTTCCCTGAAGCAAATGTGGCGCATTACCGGGTGTACCGAAGCATGATCGGCGTAAAGATATTTGGGGCCGCCCCGGCTACTGTAAATGGAAAGACCCTGATTATTAAGGTAGGGAACACCGCAAACCAGACCATAACCTTTGACGGAGTTCTTGATACTATTGATAAAATTAACTCTGTCATTGTTGGAGCCAGGGCATATTCCTCGATTCAAAACCCTCTCTACTTTTATCTCCGATCAGATGTGCGGGAGGCACCCGGATCGATTCAAGTGATAGGCGGTACCGCACTTATCGATCTTGGACTTACCGCTCGTACAGTATCGGAAAAGTCAGAAGACGAGCTAATTGCTACAATAGCCGCCCTCCCAGATCCAAACACCATAGTCGAGTACGAAGATGAGGACGGCGTACTTCAGGACTTCTACGCCATTTCTACGGTCGACTCCTTCTCAAATGAGAGCCTAAAGACGCAATATCGACAGCCCATCTGCTTCTCAGGCCCGGTTTGTGTCCTTGAGGGTGTGATTATAAACCTGCAGGGAGCCAGGGTACCCGATGCAGTAATAACGGCAAAACTTATTCGATATCCCCATGAATCATCCGGTAACTCTAACGTAACCCTAGAGCCAGTTGAAACTTTGTCTGGCCCAGATGGGAGGTTCAGTATTCCCATCCTACAGGGAGCACTTGTTCACCTTGAAATCACCGCAATTGGTTACTCTAAAAACATTGTGGTTC
>LAHR01000617.1_pt1 | contig 16009 bp, 12 predicted proteins | sample 329641 | NCBI WGS metagenome assembly LAHR01 (sample SAMN03275701, study PRJNA271635) | activated sludge metagenome | isolation source: Sample C-3 Sludge from acetogenic chamber (third chamber) of Anaerobic...
CGCGGACAGACGGACAGGACACCCCAATTATTGTTTTTGTTAATTTAATCGATCCTGGTGTAGAAATTGAAGTTATATGCATCTCTCTGCAACTTTCCACGCCCATAAAGACCAACTAAAAACTCATCTTCAGTCCACCCTTGCGGGACAAACATTTTTTCACTAGGGAACTTTAGCTCATCGGCTCTTTTTTTTATTTCTTCTCTATGATCAAAAAACTCCTTAGCCCCAACAAACACAGCAACAGCACCATGCAAGGCAACAAGGTAGTTCCCATCCTCTAAACGCTTTACACGAAAATCTGTCAAGTACTTTGCCTCAAGCATTGCCTGTCGCGCACTTTTTATATCATCTGTTTCTTTCTGTACGAAAAGAAGCGTGCCATTTTTCAAAATAGTCACGCCCCCCTTGTTAGTCGCCAGCGGGGCAATACAGTTTTCAATTTCTTGTAATGGTGTGGAGTTTATTGGCTCCCAGACCATGCGAGGCTCAATCATGGCGCTACCCTCCATTGTTGATAAATAGAGCTAACTGGGATTTCCGTATTAAACAAATACTCTTGTTCAGGACGTCCAATACTAGGATTAACATCAAAAATATCACGCCGGTTTTCAAAATTTCGCTCTGCAAGGGAATTAAATTCGTGTCGCTGCATCCTAAACTCAGTGACGTATCCAAGTTGATCCCCAGCGGAGCCACGAGCAAAGAAATTAGCCACAGCAGGATCAAGCGAGACCCCAATAGTTGGCAACCCCTGACTTCCCGCATTTCCATGGATATCAAACAATTCATCCAATCTACCTGTACTTTTTTGATTTAGATAAGCCAGACGTGATGCCGATTCGCCCTGTTCCATAGCCATAGATGACAGAAAAGTCGAGCGCTGCGTAGCATCACCTCGATAGAAGTACTGCCAATCAACAGGGCCCACAAAATCAGACTCGTGAACATTACCGCTGTATACCCTAACGCTCGGAGCACTGCCCGGAACAACCTCATCAACCCTGCCCAGTGTTCCTCTAACTCTGGCAATGCCGCCCCCTATACCCCAATAGAATAAATCATCATACGGCACAGGGGTACTGGTTACCGCCGCAAAAATCTCTTCGCTTGAGCGCTCCACGGAATTGCCCGTTAAGGTCGACAGCCCAATAGGCGCTGCATTCAACACCATATTTGTCGCATTCACAGGTAAAGCAAATGCCAGATTGTAGGGAACCGCCAAAGCATCATGGATCCAATCGCCATTCATGCCCTCATACTTAACAATATCTGTTTCATTAATTGCATTGCTAAAATTGTTTTTCACCTTGGCCAGCCAATCCACCAAACCAGTTTGCTTATCTTGCTTAACGACCGTTTGCCCGGCATTGGTGTCATCGGGCCAACCCGGAATATCCTCGTTCCCTGGAACCTCATATAACGCAACCGGCTCCACATCAAACCGCTCTGTTGCCGCCAAGAGCGCATTGACCTCATCCACTTCAGCCACAAGTGCCTGCACTTCTTGGATAATTGGATGATAGCCGGCAAAGTCTGCCACCAGCTTATCCAAGTCAATATGAACTTCAGGTTCCTTGGCTTGGGAACTGGCCACAGCCGTACCCTGCTGCATGGCCTGCTCCGCAACCGTACTGGTTTCCCGCTGCTGCATGTGTTGCGCTACTGGCGCACCAACCTTGCCAGCATCAATACCTGCCTTGGCGTCTGCTAACTCCGATTGTTCTTCGCTATTCGTAGTGACCGCTTGCGGTTTTGACTGGCTCGATTGCGCCATGCTGGCAATGCCGCTCTTCACGCCCGCGACCACTACTTCAGTGGCAAGGCCTGCGTAATCAAACGGTGTGCCATAGATGGCTGAATCCACACCGTGGCTGATGGTTGAGGACACCAACTGCCGACCAATTACGTTATCCAGGAAGCTGTCACTCAGCCAGCCTTGCTGGCCACCCGAACCAAGCGCTGCCCCAGTGAAGGCGCCCCCAACGGCGGAACTGGCCACGCTGTGCCAACTGAAGGTATCCTGCCGGCCCAGGGCCATGTTGATACCTTGGGCCATAACATTGTTACTGATGGATTCGAGGGCCACATTGACAATGGAGTTTTCAATCGAGCTGAACAATCCACCGGTACTGCCAATACCGGCGGTCAGGCCGGCAACCAGGCCTTGGCCGAGGGCGTCCTTGAAGGAAATATTGTCGCTCAGACCAAGGCCCTTGCTGGCCAGCTGCCCGGCAAGGCTGCCCACGGTGGTGGCCAAAGCCGTAATGCCGACGGTACCCCAAAATCCCAACCCGCTAACAGCAACACCACCTATCGCGGTCCCGCCAGCCATAGCCGACATCCCGGCCAACATGGTTTGGCCAAAGGTCATGCTCGCTGCACTTGAAACGCCACTGATCGTGACACCCGCCGTTGTGGCTGTTGTAGCAGTAGCAGCGCCAGCCCCTGCTGCAGCGCCGGCAGTTCCAGCTGCCCCGGTTGCTGTACTTCCGGCACTGGCGGCAGCTGCGGTTCCTGTGCCCGCCGTATAAATCGTCACAATAATGACGATGATCACCACGACGATCTGGAGAATCAGGTTCCCCGAATCATCCGGCTTCTCCGGCGCCTGCATCGGCGCATCCGGCAGGGTCGGTGCCACACCCCCAATCACCCGGCCCGGTTCATAAGGCCGGAAGGTGTCGGCATTGTTGTGGACATTGGTAACCACGTTGGGGAGTTTCAGCACCGTGCCCTGGAGCAGGGTTTCACTGCCTTTGAGGCCGTTGGCCTCGGCAATCAAATACCAGAGGCTGGAATCGCCCCACACCGAACGGGCGACATCGGCCAGGGTTTCACCGCCCTGCACGGTGTAGGCACCCGGTACCTTTGAGGGGTAATCACGGCCGATCGGCTGGTAGTTCTGGTCCAGGTCGGCAAACATCACCGGGCGGATGAAATCCGGCAGGTTGCTGTAGCCGTAATTGCCTTGACTGTTCAGCTTGGTGAGGTTTTTGGCATCGCGGCCGGCCTGCAGGCCGCTGGCGATCTGGCTGCCGTAATCCTGCCGGCTGGGACCTGTGGTGTTGACCTCACCGATGACGATGCCGTTCAAATAGAACAGGTTGGTCTTTTCGGTGTACTGCAGGGTGCCGTAGCTGCTGATCGTGAAGCTGGAATCGTATTTGGATTCTTCCCGGCGCAGGATCTGGCCCTGGGCGTTGTTCACAAAATCGACCACGCGGCCGCCCTGTTCGTCCTCGACCTGGCGCAGGTGGCCGTTGACGTCATAGTGGTAGACGGCAGTGCCGGGTTGCCAGCGATAATCGGGCCAGTAAGCGGTGGCGCCGGCAATGGTGACCTCGGTTTGCTTGTAGTTACCGGCCCCCCAGTACTGGTATTCAGTGCTGGTGGTAATGGTGTTGATGCTGTTGAAGCGGTAGTCGACCTCGCTTTCGACCTGGTTGCCGGCGGCATCATAGGTGTTGGTGGTGGTCTGGATGCGCTTGCCGCTGTCGGTGCTGCCGTCGTCGTAGGTTTTCTCGGTCAGGATGCGGTTGTCACCGTCATGGGTGTAGGTGCTGTGGTTCTTGACCTTGCCGGCGGCGTTTTCTTCCTGGTAATCGAGGGTGCGGCCCTGGCGGTCGTTGCTGCGGGTGGCTGTCCAGCCGCTGGAGATGATGGTTTCGGTGAGGTAGCCGAAATCGTCATAGCTGTACTGTTCGCTGTACAGGCTGTTGATGGTTTCCACGCGCTGGCCGAGGCCGTTATAGGCGATCTCGGTGCCGGTGCCGCCACGGACGATCAGGTATTCGGTACCCGTCCAGGCCAGGCTGCCCTGGGTGACGGTAAAGCGGTTCATGGCATCAAAGGCATACCAGAAGCTTTGTGCTTCCCACAGGTTGGGGTCTTCCAGGTTGCGGTACTGGCCGTAGACCTGGCGGCGGTTGCCGACCTCGTCGTAGCGGTACCAGATACGGAACTGCTCGGGGTCTTCGCTAAGGCCACCAGCAACCTGCGCAAGCACAAGGTCAGCTTTGCCGAAGCCGCCGAGGTGTTCCGCGACCCGTTAGCCTTGACCCTGTTCGATGACGATCACAGTGAAGGCGAAGAGCGCTGAGTCACACTCGGACAGGTCAAAGGCCGCCGGCTGGTTGTGGTGGCACATACCTGGCAAGAGCAGGATGCCGACATCGTTTATGTGCGGATCATCTCGGCCCGCGAGGCCACCGCACACGAGACCAAGCAATACGAAGGGTGAGCACCATGCGCGAAGAATACGATTTCAGCAAAGGCGAGCGCGGCAAGTTCTACCAGCCCGACAGTAAACTGCATTTGCCGGTGTACCTTGATGACGACGTGCAAGCCACACTCGTCGCCCTGGCCAAAGCCAAAGGCGTGGATATTTCCGTGCTGGCCAATGACCTTCTGAAGAAAGATATCGAACTGATCCAGATGGTGCGTTGAAGACAGCCACCAACGCAAAGCCTGTAGCAATCCATCCGATATACCAAATCAAGCGTGTGCGATATCGGCCATTGCAGCCGGATGTGCGGAAAAGTTGACGCGGAAATTAAATAAAGGGGGGGGCGGAGTGGGCTTCCCCACCCGCTCCCGGCTGCCTGCATCGGTGATGGCCGGAAGCATTCCCTGAACAGGCCGCCGGTGTGCCACCCGCCACCCCAAACGCGGCGGACCAAAAAACACGCCCGCCGCTTCCCTTCAGGGTGTTTTGCCCTACACTGTTGGCTGATTCGGGCCAACGGGCAACATCATGCCAGCAGCCAAACCCCATTCGCCCCCGCAGTGGCGCAGCCAAGCCCGCGATGCCGCGTTGGTGATTGCCTTTGCCGGCGAATGGACCCGCGCCCACCCGCAGCCGGCAATGGAGCCGCTGGCCCGTGAGCTGCAGGCCACGAACGCGACCACCATCCGCATCGACACCAGCGGGCTGGCCGACTGGGATTCGGTACTGGCCAGCACCCTGCTCAGCCTGAAACGCCTGTGCCAGCAGCGGCAACTGGCTTTTGATGAAAGCAGCCTGCCGGAGGGCATGGCCGAACTGCTGGCCCTGGCCACGGCGCTGCCGGTGGAGCCCAGCGCGCCGTCGCGCGTGCAGGGTTTCCTAGAGACCTGGCGCACCTGGATCACGCACGGCAGGGCCCATGCCATCGACCCGCTGCTGTTCTCCGGCGAGCTGCTCAGCGCCTTCGGCCGCCTGCTGCGCGGCCGGGCCAACATCCGCTGGAGCGATTTCTGGTTCTTCGTGCAGGAAGCCGGCCCGCGCGCCATCGCCATCATTTCGCTGGTCAGCGTGCTGGCCGGGATGATCCTCGCCTACCTGGGCGCGGTGCAGCTGCGGCAGTTCGGTGCGCAGATCTATGTGGCCAACCTGGTCAGCATCGGCATGACGCGTGAAATGGGCGCGCTGATGACCGCCATCATCATGGCCGGCCGCACCGGGGCGGCCTATGCGGCACAGCTCGGCACCATGCAGGCCAACGAGGAAATCGACGCGCTGAAGATCATGGGCATCAACACCGTCGATTTCCTTGCGCTGCCGCGCGCGCTGGCCCTGCTGTGCATGCTGCCGCTGCTGACCCTGTATGCCGATGTGCTCGGCATGTTCGGCGGCAGCCTGATCGCCGCCAGCATGGACATCGGTCTCACGCAGTATGTGGCGCAGACGCAGGCATCGATCGGCATGACGGAGATCTTCGCCGGCCTGTTCAAGAGCGTGGTGTTTGCCGCGGTGATTGCCCAGTCCGGCTGCCACTGGGGCCTGCAGTCCGGCCGCAGTTCCACCGATGTCGGCCGCGCTACCACCAAGGCCGTGGTGTCGGCACTGGTGTGGATCATCATCACCGACTCCGTCATCAATGTGCTGTATGACCGGCTGGGGATCTGAGCATGGCCGCTGACGGCAACACCCATGTGCAGGCCATCGACCTCAGCATCGGCTACGGTACGCGCGTGGTGCAGCAGCACCTGGACTTCAGCATCCGGCGCGGCGAAATCTATGTGGTGATGGGCCCCAGCGGCTGCGGCAAGAGCACCCTGCTGCGCAACCTGGTGGGCCTGTACCGGCCCACCCACGGCCGGGTCTGCTACGGCGGCCAGGACTATTTCGCCGCCAGCGACGATGCCCAGCAACGCATGCGCCAGCACTGGGGCGTGCTGTTCCAAAGCGGCGCGCTGTTTTCGGCGATGACGCTGGGTGAAAACATCGCCCTGCCGCTGCAGCAGTACACGCGCCTGGACGCGTCGGCGATTCGTGCGGTGGTGGCATACAAGCTGGCGCTGGTAGGCCTGGCCGGCTTCGAGGACTACTACCCGTCCGAGTTGAGCGGCGGCATGCAGAAACGCGCCGGCCTGGCCCGTGCCCTGGCGCTGGACCCGGACATCCTGTTCTTTGACGAGCCGTCCGCCGGCCTGGACCCGATGACGGCCCGCCGCCTCGACGAGCTGATCCTGCGCATCCGCGACACGCTGGGCTCGACCGTGGTCATCGTGACCCACGAGCTCGCCAGCATCTTTGCCATTGCCGACCGCTGCCTGTACCTGGACCCCATCTCGCGTACCATGCTCGATGAAGGCAACCCGGCCCACCTGCGTGACCACAGCCGGCACGCGCAGGTCCGCACCTTCCTCAACCACGGCATCCCCGTGGACATGCCTGCCCAAGGAGCGGCCCCATGAGCCAACGACCCAACCCGCTAGCGATCGGCACTTTCTTTGCACTGGCGCTGGTGTTGATGGCCGCCACCTTGTTCTTTTTCGGCGCAAGCGACCTGTTGCGCAAGAAGGAGCGTTTCGTGCTGTTTTTCGAAGGCTCCATCACCGGGCTGAAGACCGGTGCGCCGGTCACCTTCCAGGGCGTGCAGGTCGGCCAGGTGGCCGACATCGGCCTCAAGCTCGATGCCGGCAGCAGCGACATCGCCATCCCGGTGTACATCGACATCGACCGCGACCGCTTCCAGGCCTTTGCCGACAACACCGACGGCCTGCGCGAGCAGCTGATCGGCCGCGGGCTGCGCGCACAACTGAAAATCCAGAGCCTGCTCACCAGCCTGCTGTACATCGAGCTGGATTTTTCGCCGGAATACCCCGTCCGTTATGTCGCCACACACGACGACTACCCGGAGCTGCCCACCATCCCGACCCCGTTCCAGGAGCTGACCAAGGATCTCAACGAGCTCAACCTGGAGCAACTGGTGCAGAAGGTGCAGAAAGCCGTCGATGGCGTGGAAAGCCTGGTCAACAGCCCGGATGCCCGCGGCGCGGTGGAAGCCCTGCACCGGCTGCTCAACCATGCCGATGAGGCCGTGGTGCACCTCGATCGCCAGCTGGTGCCGGCGATTGCCGATTTGCGCGCTGCCTCGCAGGGCATCGTGTCGGTGACCTCGCGCATCGAGCAATCGACCCCGGCGGTGGAAGCCGAACTGCAGGCCACCCTGCAGGCCGCCCGCGGCTCCCTGGCGCGCATCGATGCGGCCATCGCCCAGGCCGGTTTCGTGTTCTCGGAAGACTCCGCGCTGTACCAGGGCCTGCTCGGTGCCGCGCGTGATGTCTCGGACGCCGCCCGCAGCGTCGAGCGTACCAGCGACACCCTCGACCGCCAGCCGGAAGCGCTGCTGCGCGGCAAGCAATCCCCCACTGCGGAGAAATGACCATGCGCGCCTTCCTGCCCGGCCTGTTCCTCGTGCTCGCCCTGGCCGCCTGCGGCAGCACGCCGCCACCGGTGTATGTCGTCATCGACAGCCTGCCACCGGCTGCCGACGGCACCCGTGAGCGCCACGGCCCGCTGCTGGGCATCGGCAGCGTCATGCTGCCGGATTACCTCGACCGCCTGCTGATCGTGCAGCGCGGCGGCGACAACCGGCTGCAGATGCGGGACTCCGAACGCTGGGGTGAACCGCTGGAGCGCGCCGTACCGCGCGTGCTGGCCGCCAACCTTGGCGTGCTGCTGGCCGATTACCGCATCGTGCAGCAGCCGTGGGCGGCCGCCCAGCAGCCGGACTGGCGCCTCACCGTGCGCATCAGCCGGCTGGATGCCCTGCGCGGTGATGCGGTGGTCCTGCTGGCCGACTGGCAACTGGCCGCCAGCGGCGATGCGACCCCGCCACGCAGCTGGCAGGGCAGTTTCCGCGCCCCGCTGGCCGACAACCGCGCCAGCAGCATTGCCGCCGCACACGGTGAGGTGCTGGCCGCACTCGCCACGGCCATCGGCAACAGCCTGGGCGGCGACACCCCGCCGGCTGCCTCAGGGCACTAGCGGGTGGCGCGCCACACCGCGCGCAAACACCACGAACCACAGCAGCAGGCCGAGCATCAGCCACCATTCGAAGGCATCCTCGGCGCGGTCGTAGCGCTGCGGGGCGACGGCATCGAACAGCACGCTGCCCAGGCCGAGCAGCAACACCGCCACCAATACCCGCAGCAGGGCCAGCGCCGGTGGCCATTGCCGCTGCTGCAGGTAGCGCGCCAGCAGCAGCTGCGCCATGAAGGTCAGCGTGAAACCCAGCACCGCGCCGGCATGGCGCACACCACGGTAGTAATCGCCCGGCACGCCGAGTGCCACCGCATAGGCAATCAGGCACAGGCAGGCAGCCGCCCCGCAGGCCAGCACGGTGCGCATCGGCCGCGTATTACCCAGTTGCTGCGCCACCTGCTGCCAGAACGCAATGCCCACGAACCACACCGGGATCAGCCCGGCCTTGAACACCCAGGCGGCCGGCACATGGCGGCCGGTGGCACTGATCGAGCTGCAGCTGTCCCAGTACGGGTTGCACCACGGCACCAGCTGGTAGGCCGCCGCCACCAGGTAGCTGGCGTGCACGGCGGCAAACCCGCCGATGGCCACGGCGAGTGCCAGCACGCGCAGCGGTAACGGCGTCATGCGCACCTGCCCTGCCGCAGGCTGCGGGCAAAAAAATGCCCCGCCGGGGGGACGGGGCGACGCACAAGGGGGGATGCGTACCGTGCATCACAAAACAGCACAGACCCTGTCGCAAACGGCGTGCCAACTGCACGCGGGCCACGCAGCAGCGGGGTTTGCAGGCAGGCCGCTGCGGCCTGCACGGCGGTGTGCACCGAAGCCGTGCAGCGTAGCCAGCCTGTGGGCAGGGACAGTGCGTTCATGGCCGTGACCAGCGCTCCATCAATGCGCCGCCGGTGAACTCGGCACCCAGTGCGGCAATGAAGGTGTACACCCCCACCAGCTTGCGGCTGAGGAACACGAAGTCCCCCGGCGGCACGTGGAAGTGCACGCTCAAGGCTGCGGCCGCCGCCTGCTTCGACAGCCGTCGGGGCAGCCGGCTCTCGCGCCAGCGGTATTCGCCCCTGCGCGTCAGCACGCCCGCCGGCAGGTCGAAATGCTGCGGGCACAGCGGCTCGATCACCGCCGCACACACTGCCGTGAAATCCTCCTGCACCGCCTGCGGCAGGCCGGCATCGAGCATGCCCAGCGCAATCGCCCCCTGCCGCACCGCGTCGAAGTCGCGCGCATACGCCCCGCGCATCATCTGCCGCAGTGCCGCCAGGTAGTCCGCCGGGTAGGGTTGTGCCGCGCCGAAATCCAGCAACACCAGGCGGTCGTCGTGCGCACGGCGGCCGATGCGGATGCGGTAGTTGCCGAAATTGGGATCCGTCTGCAGCTCGCCCCACTCGAACATCTCGCGCAGGAACAGTTCGAGGAAGGCCTCGCCCAGCCGGTTGCGGCGCGGCTGCGACAATGCCTGCACCGCCGGATCCAGCACACCGCAGCCGGCCTCGAAGCTTGCGCACAGCACGCGGTCGCTGCCGTAGGCCGGGAACACCTGCGGCACCACGAAGCGCGGGTCGTCCTGCAGGCGCTCGCGAAAGCGCGTGGTGGTCTCCCCTTCCAGGCGGTAATCGACCTCGCGGTGCAGCAGCGCGCGCAACGACGCGAGCCAGGCATCGAAATCGCGCCGCCCGGTCACCAGCCCCGACCAGCGGATCAGGCGGGCGAGTTCGTCGAGGTCACTGTCGATGGCCTCGGCAATGCCGGGGTACTGGATCTTCAGCGCCACTGTCGTGCCGTCGGGCAGCGTGGCACGGTGCACCTGCGCCAGCGAGGCCGCACCGATCGGCTGCGGGTCCACCACCAGTGCTGCGGCACGGGAGCCGAGTTCCGCCTGCAGTGCGGCCTGCATCACCGGCCAGGCCAGCGGCTGCGTGCGGTGCTCCAGGGTGTGCAGTGCTGCGGTGACTTCCGGCGGCAGCACATGCTCGCCGTACACCGCCATCATCTGGCCCACCTTGACCAGGCTGCCCTTCAGCTCGCCGATGGCATCGGCCAGGGCCTGTGCCTCGCGCGAGAGCATCGCCTTGCGGCGTGCGGTGCGCGCCTCCTTCGGCAGCAGCCAGTCGGTGGACAGCTGCGCCGCAAAGCGTGCACCGCTCTTGAAGCCCGCGCTCGCCAGCTTCCAGCGCCGCTCGCCGGCACCGGTACGGATGCGCTTGAGGCGCCCGGCCATCGCCGCCTACCGCCCGCTCACGGTGGCATCACACAGCCCGTGCGCAGCCGCCCAGTGGTGGCCGCAGCGTGCGCAGTGCACGCCGCCTGCGGCATCGCGGGCAAGCCAGCCGGCCCCGCAGGCCGGGCAGGCCCATTGCGGCTGCCGGCAGTTCACGCAGGCCCAGACTGCCGTGCCGGCCGCATTGCGGCCCAGGCGGCGCACCAGTGTGCGCTCGCAGGTGTGGCAGTCCAGCAGGCGGGTCTCGTAGCCGCACTGGCGGCAGGCCCACATGCCGGCACCCCCCTCGAAGCGCACCAGGCGCAGGGTGCCGCCGGCACACTGGCTGCAGGGAATGTGGGTCATGGCGGCCCTCCACGGGTTGCTGAACGCATAGAATACGCGACCAAGGAGTGGTGCATGTTGACCGGCGACAGCCTGCAGGACCGTTTCGATGCCCTCACCGCCCTGCTGCAGGCCCACGGCCCGCTGTGGCGGCCGGTACCGTTTTGCCTGCCGCAGCTGCCGTGGGAGGCCGCGCACCCCGTCCTGGCTGCCGCCCTGCGCTGCCTGCCCGACACCGAGGCCGCCCGGCTGGAAACCGACCCCGCGGCCCTGGCCGACTGGCTGGTTTCCTTTATACCGGCCGCAGCCGCCCTGCCGGCCCTGACCGCCGTCCCGGCCTGGCCGGCGGCCGCAGCGCACTGGCCGCAGCGCTTCGAACACGGCATCCCCGGACGCAAGTGGCAGCAGGTGTGTGCCTTTGCCGCCACCCTGCCAGCGCTGGACGGCCCCGTGCTGGACTGGTGTGCCGGCAAGGGCTACCTGGCCCGTGCCGTCAGCCACCGCTTCGGCTGCCGCGTGCAGGGCCTCGAGTGGGACCACCGGCTGTGCGACGACGGCAATGCCCTGAACCTGCGCCTGCAACTGCCGGTGCAGCTCGTCCCCTGCGATGTGCTGGGTGAGGCCGCCCTGCCGGCCCTGGCCCAGGCCCGCCATGCCATCGCCCTGCATGCCTGCGGCGACCTGCACCGCCACCTGCTGCAGGGCGTGGTGCAGCAGCAGGGCCACGGCCTGCACCTCGCTCCCTGCTGCTACCACCTCGGCGCGCAGGCCGGCCACCGGCCGCTGTCGGCCGCCGGCCGTGCCGCGGCCCTGCCGCTCGACCGCGATGAACTGCGCCTCGCCGTGCAGGAAACCGTCACCGCCGGTGCCGCCACGCAGCGCCTGCGGCAACGCAAGAACGCCTGGCGGCTGGGTTTTGATGCCCTGCAGCGGCAACGGCGCGGGGTGGATGCCTACCTGCCGGTACCGCCGATCGCAGACCGCGTCTTCCAGGGCTGCTTTGCCGATTTCTGCCAGCACGCCGCCGGCCTCAAGGGCTTGCTGCTGCCTTCGGACACCGACTTCAATGCCTTCGAAGCCCGCGGCTGGCAACGCCTGGCCGAGGTGCGCCGGCTGGAACTGCCACGCCACGCCTTCCGCCGCGCCCTGGAACTGTGGCTGGTGCTCGATTACGCCCTGTACCTGCACGAACACGGCTACCGGGTTGCCTTGGGCAGCTTCTGCGCGCACCGCATCACCCCGCGCAACCTGCTGCTGGCCGCTACCCGCGGGCGCGCGGATTTGCCACAATAGCGCCCCTGCCCGGGCCTACCGGCCCGGCAAACGGTTACGCGGGTGTAGTTCAATGGTAGAACTGTAGCTTCCCAAGCTACTAACGTGGGTTCGATTCCCATCACCCGCTCCAGACACAAGGCCACCCTCGCGGTGGCCTTGCCGTTTGGGGAGGGTGATGGCCGAAGCGAACCCACCCGGGTTCGACAATAACGCGCAGCGTTATTGGACGCCCGCAGGGCGGTTCTTCGCACAGCGAAGAATGCGCAAGCACATTCCCATCACCCGCTCCACTCACGGAAAAAGCCACCCAGCGGGTGGCTTTTTTTGTGGGCGGACGGGTGGTGGCCGGGGCGGCCCCGCCTTGACCCCCCGGCCTTTTCGACGCCTAATCCCCCCGTTGCCTTGGTTCCCCCAAAACCCACACACGAGGCCAGCCGCCATGAGCCACGCGATCGACGCACTCAAGCACGACCACGCCGCCATCCTGATGGCCTTGCAGATACTCGACCGGATGCTTGCGCCCGGCAGCCCGGTGACCCGGCAGGAGCTGCTGGATTTCATCGGCTTCCTCAAGGAGTTTGTCGACACCTGCCACCACGGCAAGGAGGAGGGCATCCTGTTCCCGGCGCTGGTCGCCGCCGGCCTGCCGCAGCACGGTGGCCCGGTGGGGGTGATGCTGCACGAGCATGAAGAAGGCCGGCAGCACATCCACGCCATGGAAACGGCCCTGGCCAGCGGGCTCGACCTGGTGCGCTTTGCCACGGCTGCACGCCACTACACCAACCTGCTCACGCAGCACATCCAGAAGGAAAACACCGTGCTGTTCGAAATGGCGGAAAACATCCTGCCGCCGGACCGGCTGGAGGCCATCCACGCGGCCTTTGGGCAGCACGAGGAAACCGTGATCGGGCATGGCCGCCACCAGCAGTTGCACACGCTGCTCGAGGCACTGGGGCAGAAATACCCCGCGTGACGGCCGGCCGGGCCCGGCACCTGCCCGCCGGTTCCGGCACCACACCGCACGGCCTGCCCCGCTGCACGGCGATGCGCTGCACGCACTGTCCGCAGCGTGTCACCTGCGCCACGCTACAATCGCCACCCCCCACCGTACGGCTGCCGTAAGCGCGCAGCCCGGGAGACGCCATGGAATACGCCATCGTATGCAGCGCAGCCCTGCTGGCCTCGGGTCTCACCCTGTTCTCGGGTTTCGGGCTGGGCACCCTGCTGATGCCGGTGGTGGCGCTGTTCTTCCCGCTGGAGATCGCGATTGCCATCACGGCCGTGGTGCACCTGGCCAACAACCTGTTCAAGCTGGCACTGCTGGGCCGCCACGCGCAACCGTCGGTGCTGCTGGCGTTCGGCCTGCCGGCCGTGTGTGCGGCCTTCCTCGGTGCCGCAGTGCTGCACTGGCTGGGCGCCATCCCGCCACTGTTTGCCTACAGCGCGTTTGGGCAGGTGCTGGAGGTGTCCGCGCTGAAGCTCGCAATCGGCGTGCTGATCGCCGTGTTTGTGGCCATGGAGCTGTCGGGGCGTTTGCAGGCCGTCGGGCTGGACCGCAAATGGCTGCCGCTGGGCGGCCTCCTCAGCGGGTTCTTCGGTGGCCTGTCCGGCCACCAGGGTGCCTTCCGCAGCCTGTTCCTGCTGAAGGCCGGCCTGGACAGGGATGCGTTCGTCGCCACCGGCATCGTGCTCGCGGTGATGGTGGACCTTGCACGCATGGCCGTTTACGGTGCCGGGGCGTCCGCGCATGCCGGGACGGTGGACTGGGGGCTGGTCGCTGCCGCCTGTGCTGCGGCATTCCTCGGCGCCTACGGCGGTGCCCGGCTCCTGCGCAAGGTCACCCTGCGTGCCGTGCAGCTGGCAGTATCCGTGCTGTTGCTGCTGGTGGCGCTGGGGCTGGCCAGCGGCCTGCTGTAGGGCCGCCACGGCCCTGCGGCATGCACCGTATAATGAAAACCGAAGCCCGCATGACCGGCCACCGGCCACGAGGAGGAACCCCCATGACACGGCTGCATACCCGCAGGGCGCTGGCCCTGCTCACCGCCAGCCTGCTGGCACCGCTGGCATTCGGGCAGGCCTCGGCCGATGCCGGCAAGCGGCAGTTCGTGCGCTGCGCGGGCTGCCATGCCGTGAGTGCCCAGGCGGCCGTGCAAGCCGCACAGCCGATGGCCGGGCCGCACCTGGAAGGCATCGTCGGCCGTGCCGCCGGCAGCGTGGAGGGCTTTGCGTATTCCGAGGCGCTGCGCGACCGGCCTTTCATCTGGGATGAGGTGCAGCTCAACGAATGGCTGCAGCACCCGCACGAGAAGGTGCCGGACATGTGCATGCCCTTCATGGGCCTGCCGCGCGAGGCCGACCGCAAGGCGTTGATCGAATACCTGAAAAACCCGGCACCCTGATCGGTCCCGCACGCAGGACGCGTGAATAAAAAAACGGCGGCGCAGGTGCGCCGCCGTTTTTTGTTGGGGCCACGCGCTGCCGTGCAGCGCGTGGCCGGTCACAGCCGCTTACAGGTCGAAGCGGTCGAGCTCCATCACCTTGGTCCAGGCCTCGACGAAGTCCTCCACGAACTGCTCGCCGGCACCGTTGGAGGCATACACCTCAGCCACGGCACGCAGCTCGGAGTTCGAGCCGAACACCAGGTCCACCGGGGTGGCCGTCCACTTCAGCTGGCCGGTCTTGCGGTCACGCCCTTCGTACAGGCCTGCGGTTTGCGACTTCGACCACTGCGTGGACATGTCGAGCAGGTTGACGAAGAAGTCGTTGCACAGCACACCCGGGCGATCGGTGAACACACCGTGCTTCACGCCGCCGGTGTTGGCGCCCAGGCTGCGCAGGCCACCGACCAGCACCGTCATTTCCGGCACGGTGAGGGTCAGCAGGTTGGCACGCTCGACCAGGGCTTCGGCCGGCGAGAGCCGGTTGCCGGCGCCGTAGTAGTTGCGGAAGCCGTCAGCCGTCGGCTCCAGCACGGCGAACGAGGCCACATCGGTCTGCGCCTGCGTGGCATCACCACGGCCCGGCGTGAACGGTACCTCGATGTCGTGGCCGCCATCGCGGGCCGCCTTCTCGACGGCAGCCACGCCGCCCAGCACGATCAGGTCAGCCAGCGAGATGCGGGCACCCCAGCGCGAGTCGTTGAAGTCCTGCTGGATCGCTTCGAGCTTCTGGATCACGCGGGCCAGTTCCTGCGGGTCGTTGGCCGGCCAGTCCTTCTGCGGGGCCAGGCGCAGGCGGGCGCCGTTCGCACCACCGCGCATGTCGGTGCCGCGGAAGGTCACCGCCGAGGCCCAGGCCGTGCGCACCAGTTCCGGCACGGTCAGCCCGGAATCGAGGATGGCTGCCTTGAGCTTCTTGATGTCGCCCTTGCCGACCAGCTTGTGCTCGAACTTCGGTACCGGGTCCTGCCACAGCAGCGCTTCGGCCGGCACTTCGCTGCCGACATAGCGGGCACGCGGGCCCATGTCGCGGTGCGTCAGCTTGAACCACGCCCGCGCGAAGGCATCGGCAAAGGCATCCGGGTCTTCCTGGAAGCGCTGGGCGATCTTGCGGTACTCCGGGTCCGTCTTCAGCGAGATGTCGGTGGTGAACATGATCGGCGCATGGCGCTTGCCGGCCACATGCGCATCGGGCACGAACTTCACGGCATCGGCATTCTTCGGCACCCACTGGATGGCGCCGGCCGGGCTGCGCGTCTGCACCCACTCGAAGGCGAACAGGTTGTCGAGGTACTGCGAGGTCCAGGCAATCGGGTTCACCGACCAGGCACCTTCAAGGCCGCTGGTGATGGTGTCCTCGGAGTGGCCCTTGCCGCAGCTGTTCTTCCAGCCCAGGCCCTGTTGCTCGACGGGGGATGACGCCGGGTCCCCACCCAGGCACTTGTCCGGCTTGTGCGCACCGTGCGCCTTGCCGAAGGTGTGGCCGCCGGC